>Ga0172375_10010342_pt1 | contig 12132 bp, 6 predicted proteins | sample LakKiv1m_FD_114537 | JGI IMG/M metagenome (GOLD analysis project Ga0172375, IMG submission 114537) | Freshwater microbial communities from Kabuno Bay, South-Kivu, Congo - kab_092012_11.1m | ecosystem: Environmental > Aquatic > Freshwater > Lake | place: Democratic Republic of the Congo... | reverse complement strand
AGGATGCTGCGCGAAAACGCCGGGCTGAAGCGGGTTGGCGCAGGTGGCCGCGGGGCGAGCCGGTTTCAACCGGCTTGCACCTGCTTGAGCCGTTGGTTGAAACCAACGGCGAGCGTGGCAGCGCATATCCGTTCGGCGGTGATCGTGGCGAGGTCGCCCCGACGATTACGGCGAGGCTACCGAGATACGCGCCGCTATGGTCCGGCCCCGACTACCGTCAGATCAACACAGGAGAAAGGCGGTATGCCGCCCCAGGTCTCCGACACGCCTTGTTGTACCGGTTCGAGGAAGTAGGCGCCAGGAAGATAGAAGGCTCGACTGCCGCGATATTCGTACACCTGGCCAGGGTGCAGGGTCAGATCCGTGGCGGCGGGAAACGGAACGTCGGGTGCCGACCATCTTGTCGCATTCTTATCGTGGCAGGTTACTCCTGGCCCTCGGACGCCGATGGTGAGCGAGCGAAGGGCAATCGGGCTGCCGCCGTTATTCATCACCCGGAACGCGACGCTGACCGCGGAATAGGCAGGCACGGTCCCATCGGCGGGAAGAACGCGACCATCTACTTCCACCCGGATGCGGCGGCCCTCATCTCCCACCATCTGAACCTGGCCGCCCGCGTTTTGCTGATCCCCGGCCGGCAGTCGCGATGTCGCGGCCGCAGCCGCCAGGGCCAGCGTCACCAGTCCGATCAAAGCAGGGCCCCACCTGGCAACGAACGCAAAGCCTCGGCCGGGCGCCCGGCCGGACACTGCTCCTGATCGGTTCACCTGCAAGGCGAGCGTGATCCCGATCCCCGTCAACAGAAAGGCCGCGGCAAAAAGCAGGTCAACCCAATTGCCGTTGAAAAACTTCAGCCAATGGGTCTCCGTCAGATTGGCGGTGAGTCTGAAGGATGTGCCGGCCAGAAACAAGAACACCATGCCGGTGGATATGAATCGGAACGCCGCTTGCAGATGCGTGGCCGGCGTCCGGGCGATCGCCGGGATCAGGAAACAGACAGCGACGCCCAGGCAGACGCTTGCGAGGGAAGCATAGGTCAGTTCCAGGACTGGCAGCACAGGGGTGATACGCAGATCTGTCCCGAGATCGCGTATCGAATACTGGACCGCCAGGTAGCCGATCGTTGTGAACGCCGCGATCGGCGCCCACAACCAACTGCGCAATGCGCCACGGCGGGAAAATTCCCGCCACCAGAGTACAAAGGCGACCGCGAAGCAGACGTCCTGCGCCACATAGCCGATGTCGGCCAGCGAAGGATACGGAGTGGCGGATTGCGTCACCAGAGAGTAGACCACCGAGATCACCACACCGTCCACCCAGCAGATCAGACCGGCGCTGAGCAGTTTGAGGCCCCCAAACGTCCGCTTGCTGATCCCTTGTCTGGCCGCGCGCAGATGCCACAATCCATACATCCCCGCCATTAACGGCAGCACCGCGTAGGCATTGCCCCATTTGACGAGCACTGCATTGGTCCCGCCTTGCAGCCAGATCGGGATAAAGACCAGCGCGACCAGGGCGACATAAACTGTGATGAACGCAGTGAGAAATCGGGCTGATCCCTGGTTATCCTCATCACCATGAGTATCGGCCGGTTCTGCTACGGCAAGCGCCGCTATGGGGATCCCTTGCAGGACCACCGGACGGCTTGCAGATCGTCCACCGGCGCCATCTGGATCCTCCACCTGCCGCAGATACCAGGCCACCGCCCCCTTGGCGTTCTCAACACCGATTTTCGGGTAGATCGAATAGTGGTTGCTGGTGTTGCTGAGGATTTTATCCACGACGTTCTTGGACAGTTCGAGCCGGCGCGCAATTTCCTTGTTGGTGTGACCTTCGGCCAGCAGGCCAAGCACCGCGCGCTCGCGCGGCCTCAGATCGGCCAGCGATAGGCTCGCGCTCGTTGGAGTCGATATCGGGGCAGTCATAGGATCGAGAAGCAACTTGTGCGCCGTTGGCAGTTAACTGCCACGCCCTGGCAGTTCTCAGATGTTGAAATGGGCAGCAAGCCATGCTAGTCTGTCATCGTCTGGTGCAGCGGCCATGATAACACAACGCGGCGGATATGCCAATAAGAAAGCTCGTCGCGCGGGCAGCCCCGCCGGTGGCTGAAGCCAACCGGCTCAGAAGGTGGAAGCCGGTTGCAAACCGGCTCGTCTTCGCGGGCAGCACCGCCGGTGGCTAAAGCCAACCGGCTCAGAAGGTGGAAGCCGGTTGCCAACCGGCTCATCTTCGCGGGCAGCCCGCCGGTGGCTGAAGCCAACCGGCTCAGAAGGTGGAAGCCGGTTGCAAACCGGCTCATCTTCGCGGGCGGCCCCGCCGGTGGCTGAAGCCAGCCGGCTCAGGAGGTGGAAGCCGGTTGCAAACCGGCTCGTCTTCGCTGGCAGCCCCGCCGGTGGCTGAAGCCAACCGGCTCAGAAGGTGGAAGCCGGTTGCAAACCGGCTCGTCTTCGCCGGCAGCCCCACCGGTGGCTGAAGCCAACCGGCTCAGGAGATGGAAGCCGGTTGCCAACCGGCTCAACACATTTTCCACCGGGAGAGATACACTACCGATCGGAGCAAACCCGATGGCAGCCACGAGCAAGTTGAACGCCGTGCGAGGAGGACAAATCCGCTCGAAGGCCCTGGAGAACCTCCGCTATCCGGCCAACGCGCTGTGTCCGAACTGCGGCGGCTATAGCGTTGAGGTGACCGGCGCCCGTTCGGTGGGCTGGTCGGAGCCGAAGGGATTCCTGGCATGGTGGCGGGATCCCGAGGTGTCGCTGTTCCTCCGCTGGCTCGTCGGCATCCCGGTCTGGACGATCCTGGCCATCCTGTATCTCTGTTCGCTGTTGATCGCTTTTGCGCTCATGGTCGGCATGGCGTGCACCATCCTCCTCATGATGATCGGCGGCAGGCTTTTCACGGCGACACTGGGCCTTCCCGCCACAGTGCTCCACACCTGGCACGAGGATTACAGGGTGCTGGATGCCAGGTGCAAGCTGTGCGGCTGCGCCTGGATCTGGCGCACCGATCAGCCGTTGCCGGCCGGCCAGGCGGACGCCGGGCTGATCGCCGCCGGCGCTGCACGGCTGGAGCAGGAGCGACGGGAAGAAGATTGCCGGCAGCCGGAAGCGGCCTGGTACCTGTGGCAATGGCAGCCGAAGGGCAAGTGAGGGGCCAACTCTACGAAAAACTGTAAGAATTCGGGTCTGTTGTGCACTCTCAGTAAGTGGGGATCAGCATCAGCCTCAAGAGGCGGCCAGGAGCCAAAAAAGGAGACACACCATGAAAAAAGTGCCACTGCTGAGCCTGTTCATAATCGGCGTCCTGCTGCTATCCGCGTGCGGCGGCGCGCCAGCCGTTGTCGGGCGTTGGGATGCCGTGCTCCCGCCGACACCCACTCCGCCCCCGACGCCAACGTCCGATCCGAATGCCGGCCCCCTGGACGCCTTGGCGGGCCTCGTGGGCATCGTGACCAGCCCCCTTGACATACAGATCGGGTGTGAGACGATCTATCCCACCACGATCGAGTTCTTCAAGGATGGGACTTTCACCAGCGGTCAGGGCGGTCTTTTTAGCGGCAAGTACGAAGTGCTGGAGGGCAAGCGCCTGAAGTTCGAGACGGCCGCCGGGATCACCGCCTTCGACTTCACGCTCTCCGGCAATACCTTGAACATCCGGTACGACGACATGTGTACGCTCACCTACCAACGCGCCAGGTAGGGCCATCAGCCTGGCGCGGCAAACGCCAGACGGGAATCGACAGGAGGAATCACATGGCAGGATACCCACAATGTCCCAATTGCGGCGGATTCAAGACGGTTCGCCCTTATGATCAGTGGGAGGCCGAGGACAAGGCCAAAGGATGCGGGGACATACGTTACAGCGATGGTACTCGCAAGCACTCCAGTTCTCGAAGCCTGGTTAGCCTGTTCTGGCTTGGGGTGATGATTCTTATGCTCGCGTTCGCGCCGCGCGTGCACGCGCAGGCCGATGAAAGCGTGTGTGGCAGGTTCGAATTCGTTCCGTATAACGTTCCAACGCCTGCCGAGTCCGAGCTCATGGGCGGGGGATCTCTCGGCGATACATACTTTCTCATCGCAAAAGGAACCGACCAGTACGAGGTCTGGGAGGTGCATCCTCTAGCCAATACTGGTACTGGGGATTTCCCTCCTTTCGATCGGTACGTGCGTATCTGGGAACCGGATGTCACTCCGGCGGATGGTTCTTTTCCCCGGATGCTCCTTGGTTGGGTCAGCTACGAAGTCGTTGACTCCTGTTCCCCCCCTGCGGACCGCACGCTGATCGATGATGGGCGCTATGTTTCCGACGTGACCATCCCAGACGGCACGACCTTTACCCCCAACGCGAGATTCACCAAGACCTGGCGTGTGAAGAACAGCGGCACAACCACCTGGAGCACAGGTTATCAATTAGCCTTCTTGTCCGGCGACCGCATGGGCAGCCCGGCCGCGGTGAACCTGAGCCGGGCGGTCGGACCGGGCGAGCAGGTGGACCTTTCGGTACAGCTCTACGCGCCTGCCAGACCGGGGACGTATCAAGGCGCCTTCCAGCTCCGCAACGCGCAGGGGGCCTTCTTCGGTAACAAGCTCACAGTAGTTATCAAAGTGCCTGCCCCAACCGCCACCCGCACACCGAGACCGATCATCACGCCGCCACCTCCTACATCGACTCCCGTAGGACGTCCACCAGTTCCGATGGGTGCACTCAAGCCCGGCGACAACGTGCTGACTACGGATGCAACCCTTCTGCGCGTGGGTCCCAGCGTCAAGTGGGGAGAGTTGCAGAACGTCGGGCCTGGCACGAGGATGAGAATTCTAAATGGCCCAGTGGTTGCTGACGGCTACACCTGGTACAGCGTCAGCCTGTCGAACAATGACAGCTACGCTGGCTGGTGTACCGACCGCTCGTTGCGCCGGGAGACGTTCGATGCCAGGCAAATCCGGTTCAATGTCAAGGGCGGAACCTTCACCCGGTTGAAAATCGTGGGCCAGAACCAATACGGCGATATGACCGCGTGGGAGAAACGGTTCACGCTGGGCCAGGCTGTGGTAGACACGAAGGACTTTTGGTGGCGCGAAACGCTGACCCTGGAGTTCGACGTGCTGAACCTGGGCACGCGCCAGTGTGTGATCGACAGCTTGCACTTGAGCACGACCGACCGGTATCAACCGGTAACTTACATCGAGAGCCAGGGTTGCACCGGAGACGATGGATCGACGCGGTCAGACCGGAAGTACGTCGAGCAGCTCGACGAGGCGCTGAGCTTTGCTGAAGCCTCGGAAATCACCTCGATCCTGGAGAAAACCGATGCGGGGCTCGGCTGCCTCGAGAAAATCGCCCAGGGTGTCGGCTCCAAGCTGAAGGTCATCACGCTGACGGTCAGTTGTGGCAGCGTAGCTATCGACCGAGTGCGCGAGATCCTAGAAGGGGCACATATCACCCTCCAGATTCTCAAGGGCCCCGTGGACTATTCCTTGTATTGCACGAATCGTTACGGCTCAAGTGCTTACGCCGCCTATAAAAACGAGCGTGACGCCGAGAGTTGGGCGTGTTTCCTTGGCTTGAAGGAGCTAGGGAGCCTGGACATGGACGCGGCGTGCCGGCTGACCAGCTCGGCGCGGCCAAAGGCCATGATGGGGAACCGGTGGCAGGCGCTGAGCTGGTACTGCACGCCATGAAGAGGGCTGGCGCTAAGGTAGAGCACGCAGCATAATCTTGCGTTGTCGGAAAGGCAAGCGAAATTGAGAGACGGTAGCATGATCGTATTGGCGCATCCAGCCAAATGGGAGGTGATTCCTATTCGCTTGAGAACGGCCCGATGAGACCGCAACGGTGAGAGTTGTCGGAGATCAGTGTCTTCACCAAGAACTTGCTTGGTCAGCCTTTGTACGGCGCGGTGTACACCGGCAGTTCCTACATCACGGCGGCGCAGTGAGGGTTTGGATCACGGAGGCGCGAAGACGGACGAAGAACACGAAGCGCGAAGCGTCACGGCGTCGCCTTCGCGCTTCGTGTCACTTCGCGGCGCTTCGCGAATTCGTGATCCTGCCCCGCACTGTGAACGACGTGCGCATCCCGCCAGCGCGGTGAGGGGCGGCCGTCCACGAAAAAACACGAACACCTGCACCCATGCCCGGCTTCGCCGGGTACGGTGGCCGCAGGTGCGGTGTGCACGAATCGTAGGGAGACGCGGGATTCGTGCATTCGTGGTCCGATTCGTGGACGGCAACCGCCATCCGTACCGTAGAGTGTCAAATAGGAGCTCGCCCCACCCGCCTGTACAAGTTGTACGGGCTCACCGGCTACAGGCGCCGCTCGCCTGTTTACAGCGCAAGGGAGTGCACCGTGAAAACGCGATTCGTCCTTCTTCTCGTCCTTCTTACCCTGGGGCTGGTTCTGGCCGACGCAGTGCTCGCGTCAGGCCTCGATCCTGATTCCACTGTACTTCCTGCACCCATCCAGCGGAAGGCTGACCATCAGGTCGTCGTTGACGCGGCCGCGACAGAACTGCCGCACCTGCCCCTTTTCTGGCGCTATGATGACAGCACGGGACAACCGAGCAGGACATGGGAACACATCGACCTCAACAGCGAATTCGCGCTCATGTACGCTTCGAAGAACGCCACATACAAGATCTACTTGCCGCTGGCCTTCAAGAACTATCCACTGCCGCTCAGGGTCAACCTGGGATCGTATCCCGCCACGATGGATCCACAGAAGTCCTCTTTCGTCGGCGAGATTTCGCATGTGCGGCTAATCTACGAGGGGTTGACCGGCCTGGACGAGAACCTCCAAACCGTGCCGGGAGCAGCCGAGTCGTGGGCTTACAGTGCCAACGCCACCGTGCTGACTTTCACCCTGCGCAGCGGCCTGCAATACAGCGACGGTACACCGCTCAACGCCAAACGCTTTGCGTACGCTATCCTGCGCAACATTGACCCGACTACGCGCGGCGAGTATGCGAGCATCACCGATGAGATCAGCGGCGCAATGGCCTATCGTCAGGCCGATGTGGCAAGCCTGACGCCGGCGCAGTTGCAGCAGTTGCGTGATGCGGTAGAGGTGCGCGCGCTGGACGCCGGCGGGCAGCCGTGCACGGATTACACCCAGGCGGATTGTCGGACCCTCAGGCTCAGGTTTGAGCGGCCTGCGCCCTACTTCCACACCGTGATGTCCCTGTGGGTGACGTTCCCTGCCAAAGAGGAGCTTATCGCGGCCGGCGGCACCGACTGGTGGCGGTATCCCCAATATCAGGTCGGCAACGGGCCGTTCAGCATGACGCTGAACACGCAGGGAAGTATCACGCGCTTTTCACCCAACCCGCGCTACTGGCGCGGGCAAGCCACCTACAGCATCGAGTACCAATACATCGCAGACAGCGCGGCGGCCTTCACTGCGTACCGTGAAGGCCAGCTCGATATCATTCTCCTTTCGGCTGCCGATCGATCCACGGTGGAAAATGATCCAGTTCTTCGCGCGCAACTCCTGACCTACCCCGGCTCATGCACGTACGCCCTGATGTTCCACAACCTCAAACCGCCGTTCACCGACCACAAGGTGCGCGAGGCTTTCGCCTATGCCATCGACCGCGAGACGTGGGTGCGTGAGATTATGACCGGTGTCGGCTTCCCAACCCTGACCTGGATTCCGCAAGGATACCCGGGATACGATGCAACCGAGACCCGTTGGGGCTACAACCCCGACCTGGCGCGCCAGGCCCTTGCAGCCTCGAGCTACGGCGGCGTCGCTAACCTGCCACAGGTCACAGCGACCTTTGTCGACACCCCCCGGAACCAGGCGCGCTGGTCGTGGTTAATCAACAAGTTCCGAGAGGTGCTCGGAGTCGAAGTCGTCTCCAACCCGGTGTCGTCTAGCGTCTATTCCAGTATGACACATCAGATGTACATCCTGGGCTGGTGCGCTGATTACCCCGACCCGCAAAACTGGCTTTCGGTCTACTGGCGGACGGGGGCTTTCAGCGCGCGCATCGGGTACTCGAACCCGACCGTAGACGCGTTGCTGGACCAGGCGGATGCTGAGCAGGATCAAGCCACGCGTCTGGCGCTCTACATGCAAGCGCAGCAAATGATCACGACGGACCTGCCGGCAGCCTATATGTGGAACAACCTGAACGCCTATCTGGTGAAGCCGAGGGTTCAGGGGGTCAAGACCACACCACAGGATTCCGACTGGGCGGGCAGCTATGCGCCGCTGAGCATTACCCTGAGATAGAGGGGGCCATCGGGCGGCCGTCCACGAAGGGATTCGAACACCTGCACCCGCCTGCGGTGGCCGCAGGTGCGGTGTGCACGATTTGTGGGGAGACGCGGACTTCGTGCATTCGTGGTCCGATTCGTGGACGGCAACCACCACGCGTTACATGGACGACGTGCGGATCACACCGGCGCGGTGAGGGTTTGGACCACGGAGACGCGAAGGTGCACGAAGGTCACGAAGCACGAAGCGTCACGGCGCCGGCTTCGCGGTCTTCGCGCTTCGTGTCTTCGCGCTGCTTCGCGGCACTTCGTGACTTCGTGGTCCAGACGCCACCCGCACCATAGATGACGTGCGCATCACGCCGGCGCAGTGAGGGTTCGGACCACGGAGACGCGAAGGCGCACGAAGATCACGAAGACTTGGAGTGCGCTTTGTGGGTTTCGTGTTTCCGCCGCAGGCACTTCGCGGCGCTTCGTGCCTTCGTGGTCCAGATACCACCGCCCATCGTCAAATCCCGACCACTTCTCAGACCGGCCGCAGGTGCCGTTCGCCTGTTCGCAGATGGTAAGGAGCAATTCCGTGAAGCCGCAGCACCTCATATTCATCGTCCTCCTTGTGCTCGCCCTGTGCCTCCCGGCAGCAGTCACCGCACAGGGACCGGCACCGGACGGGCTGGCAAGACAACCGCGATCCGGCAACGTCGGGTCACTTCGCCCGGATGGAATCCTCCAACAGACGGCGAGCGACCGGTGGCCTACGGCTGTCAGAGATCTCCGGCCAGCGGCTGCTGCAAAACCCCACCCCATCCTCAGCGACGTGCGCGTGCGCCGCGCCATCGCCTATTGCACGGACAAGGCGGGACTGGTGGCATCCGTTTACCCCGATTTGACCGCTGAGCAGCGGCAGGCGCTGATCGCGGACACCTTCATCCGGCCCACCAGTTGGGCCTATACCGCCCCCGCCACGGTGTATCCCTATGCGCCGGCGACCGGCCAGGCGCTGCTCGACCAGGCCGGCTGGACCCTTGAGCCGGGCGCCACGTATCGCACGCGAGATGGCAAGGAATTGGTACTGACGCTGCGCACCACCACTACCAGTTTCCGCCAGACCTACCTCGCCGTTTTTGAGGCGCAGATGCAGGCGTGCGGCATCCGGGTCATTCGCGAGCACCTGGACGCGGATTGGCTCTTTGGCGGGAGCAAACTCACTGGGATCGCTGTGCGTGATTTTGAGCTGGCGGATTTCGCATGGGTCATTGAGGATGCTGATCCCAGTGGCCGGACGATTTACGCATGCGATCAGATCCCGACCCCCGCGAACGGCTGGCAGGGGCAGAACTATGTTGGGTGGTGCAACGCCGAGGCATCAGCAGCTATTGTCACGGCGAGCGACACGACACTCAGCCAGACTGAACGTAAGGCCGCTTACGCCACTGTTATCAACGCGGCCGCGGCGGACCTGCCGCAACTGCCGCTCTTCTGGCGCAATGATCCCGACACAGGGCAGCCGAGCGAGACGTGGGAGCACATCGACTTCAACCTGGAGACATATGCTCAGGACGCAGATTTGGCCCCATCAGATCAGACAACGCTGAGTATTACAGACTATGCGGGCAACGCGGGCAGTGTCGTTGCACCGGCCGGCGCGGTCACACAGACCACCACGCTCAGCTACTATCCGCTGGTTGCCAGCGCCCACGTGTTGCCGGGCCGCTCGGCTGAGACCGCACCTTTCCGGCTGACAGCGGCAGTGCAAGGGGTGCGGCAGGCCGGGTTCGATTTCAGCGCGCCGGTAACCCTTACCGTCCGATACGATGATACCAGCATATCTTCCATCCGGGAGGACAGTCTCAATCTGTACCGCTGGAACGAGGACACGGGCTGGCAGCCGGCTCAAGAGAGCTGCCCAGAGGGAGAGCGGTACTACCAGGCGGATCGCACGACCAATACCATCGTGACCCGGATCTGCCATTTGAGCGAGTTTTCGTTGATCGGCAGCTGGAAATACAAGAGCTATCTGCCGTTGGTGTTGCGGGACTACCAAGATTGCCAGGAGGCGCCGCGTTTGTTGTTTCCGGCGAACGGCGCCAAGTTGGATACGCTCATCCCGCTCTTTCAATGGCATAATTGTCCCATCACAAGCACTGCCTGGGTGAATCTGGCCGTATCCACCGATCCGATCATGCAGAGTATCGTGTTCAGCCATGGCGGCCCAAGCAGTATGCTGCACGAGAGTCGCCCCAACCATAACCTTGCCCCGAACACGACCTACTACTGGGGAGTACGGTATCAGTACGGTTCGCCTGACTTCGGCCCCTATTCTGCCATCTGGTCTTTCACTACGGGCGCAAACGGCAGCGTTCCTCCTGCGCCAGAGTTAGTGGCGCCCGCGAACGGCAGTACAGCAGCCGGGCGGATCGTGACCCTCCAATGGGCGCCCGTGAACGAAGCTACTGAGTATCTTGTGCATTGGCGACCAGTCGGTTATAGCGGTTACGGGAACCTATGGCTCACAGCAACACAGGCCGAGATCAATGCGGATCATTGGACGCCACCCATGCCACCTGGCGCCGCCGTGGAGTGGTGGGTCGCGGCGCGAAACGAGTATGCCCTCGGTGGCGACTCACCGATGTGGCGTTTCACGCTGCCAATAGTATATGATGACTTCAATGATACAGCATGGGACGGTGCCTACAACCCAGCGTTGTGGCAGGCATCGGACACCACCGGATACGATATCCGGCAATCCAACGGGGTGTTGGTTTTCTCGAATCCAGCCCCTGCTTGGCGCACCGTGAGCATGGCATTGAAGCGACCGGAGACCCGGTCTCTCCCGGAGCTCGGCTTGTTTGAGGCACGCTTCAAGTTAGGCGGTGACTGTACTGGTGAACAGGCAAGGATCCAGCTCCAGTACTCCGCCCAGAATGTGGCCGGGTACGATGAATGGGTGGCGCAGTGCCAACTCTGTAGGGGATGCTACTACCAACAAGCGAACAGTGCGATATGCTCCATCATCCTGTGGAAGGATAGGGGTAGCCGCAACGAATACTTCACGCCGGGCAAGCCTATCGACCCCGACACCTGGCACCTTTTGCGCATTGAAACGGATTCGCACACTGGAAACCTCCGGTTCTACCTGGACGGCAGCCTGATCGGCAGTCACACGCCGGAGGACGCTGCCACGCTGCTCGGCGTGACGACCTTTCAACCCAAGATTGTTGCACAGAATATTGGTGATGGCGTGAAGTGCACCCGGTATGTGGACGACGTGCGCGTCACGCCGGCACAGTGAGGGTTTGGACCACGGAGACGCGAAGGCGCACGAAGGTCACGAAGCACGAAGATCGTGAAGCAGCGGGGCAAGCTTCGTGGACTTCGCGCTTCGTGTCTTCGCGGCGCTTCGCGATTTCGTGATCCTGCCCGCGCCGTGGACGACGTGCGGATTACCCGGCGCAGTGAAGGTTTGGACCACGGAGACGCGAAGGTGGACGAAGAGCACGAAGATCGCGAAGCATCGGGAACGAACTTCGTGAACTTCGCGCTTCGTGACTTCGTGTTCCAGCAACCGCCCGTTACGCGGACGACGTGCGCATCACGCCGGCGCGCTAAGCGACATCCGTCCACGAAATGACACGAGCGCACGAATTGTGGTAGCGCGTGGTTCGTGCACACCCTACCTGCGACCACCGTACCCGGCGAAGCCGGGCATGGGCGCAGGTGTTCGTGACCCGATTCGTGGACGGCTATCGCGCGCTTTGTTTCCGGCCCCCGGCTGTGCTATACTCCGTAATGGATCGCCAACGTATGAGGTGAAATATGGCGGATGTGCTGACCGCGGTGTATGAAAACGGCATTCTGCGTCCCCTGGGACCTGTCAAGCTGCGCGAGCGTCAAACAGTGCGACTGCAGGTCT
>Ga0172375_10010340_pt1 | contig 12134 bp, 15 predicted proteins | sample LakKiv1m_FD_114537 | JGI IMG/M metagenome (GOLD analysis project Ga0172375, IMG submission 114537) | Freshwater microbial communities from Kabuno Bay, South-Kivu, Congo - kab_092012_11.1m | ecosystem: Environmental > Aquatic > Freshwater > Lake | place: Democratic Republic of the Congo... | reverse complement strand
TTAATTTTAAATTTGGGGAACTTCCTTTTCGAATATAACCACCTGAGAAGACATGGTGGCTTGAATTATGAAACACCTTTTGATAAGCTACAAAGCGTTACCGAATTATTGAGCTAGTACACCAGGCACAAAATAGGGACAGGTAAGGCATAAGAACCAAGCAAATCATAAAAGAGCCAATGCATCATGGGACGGACAGCGCGAGAATGGCTGCTTTATGACGGATGTTACGCTCATATCTTTACGCGGGCCATTGAAAAACGAAAGATATTTCAAGATAATGAAGATTTTTGTTTTTTCAAATCACGAATGATCGTTCTTAAAAAAGAATATGTATTTAAAATCTTTCATTATTGCCTCATGCAGACGCATTTTCACATGGTTGTTCAAATCGGTGATGTCAGAAAGTTTAGCGATGCGATGAAGGTACTGAAAAAAGATTATTCTTATCGATACAATAAACAGCATAAGCGTTTTGGCGCGGTCTGGCGTGATAGATATAAAAGCAAGTTAATAGAAAATGAAAGCTATCTATATGCTTGTGGACGATATATCGAAAATAACCCGGTGGAAGCGGGGATCGTGAAAAAGGCAATCGATTGGACGCATAGCTCAAGCCGATGCTATGATCAAGGCGTTGAAGATGAAGTTGTCGATCAATACAGCTTAGCCGCAATTGATTCGAGCATTATGATCGAGGATAAGGCATTCGATAGGCAGAAGGCCATAGGGTCAGACTGGTTTCAGTATCAGGTATTAAAGAAATTGAAGGGTTAGGTGTCCCCAAAACGTGCCCGGTGTAGATGCTCAGTAATTAGGTAACTCTTTTGGTATAATCATACAACTAAAGGAGTCCTAATGAAATACAAAGATATTATCGTTGTTACGAGAACGGACCATGTCCCTACCGAGGGACAGGTCAGGAATGATATGAAAAGTGAGGTTATAAATGAATGACACGCGTTTCAAGAAATGAATTGCTGCATGAAGGTTGTTATGCCCATGTGATTTCACATTCTATCCGGAAATTAAAAATTTTTAGAGATGATGAAGATTTTTTGAAACCCAGGACCGTGTCCTGACAACACATTGATCTATAACAACTTGCAGATGAACTGTCCCTATGGTACGACAACGACGACTCTACTACGACAATGCTGTTTATCATGTGACCTTCAGAGGGAATAATAAACAGAGGATCTTTGATAACGATGAGAATAAGAAGGATTTTCTCATCAGTTTGGCAAAATTCAAGTCAAGATATGGCTTTAAGGTCTATGGTTTGTGCCTGATGGATAATCATGGCCATTTAGTGATTGAAGTTGGAGCCCGATTTGATATTTCCAAGACTATGCAGGCTGTCTTGTTATCCTACAGCTTTAAGTTCCGGCGCAAACACAACTATGTTGGCCATGTCTTTCAGGGGCGCTTTGGTAGCTCGGTTGTGCACGATGACCGTTATATTTTAGAGTGTATCGATTATATCCATAACAATCCTGTAAGAGCCAAGATGGTGGAAGATCCTGAAAAATACGCATGGAGCAGTTACTATCTTTATCATGGCACAAGAAATGCTGTTATGACTGCGATTATTCGGCTAGATCAATACGGGGACACTTCTATCATAAATGATTGAATGAGAAGAGGTTTATGGGACACGGTCCTTGATTTTCTGATTTTCTTGATTTTACTTGATTTTAGCTAGTACAATTAATAATTCCAGCCCGTTTCCGCCCTTTCCAAATGATATCAAATCAGAGGTGATCAAAACATTTAATATTTCTATCGAATTTAAATGACAACGCATGAAAGAAATGATATAGATGTATAAGCGTGGCATCCGTTTTAATTTTTAAACAAGGAGGTCGTGTTGATCAAAGTCACATCATTTTTATTTACTTTTGGTATGATGGTTTTTGCTTCTTTGGCTTCGGCAGAAGATTATTTTTTCCCCACAGGGAATCAAAGTTTTGAAGGAAAAATCTCAGATATCATCTCAGACCAGCATATCGTTGTTGTCCGTTATGATATTGACAAGGATAATGATTATGAGGATGTTAACTGCTATGTTTCGAGGAACACGCAGATCATAGAAAAAGGCGAAAAAATTACCATGGATGACCTTCGAGAAGGGAAAATGGTGCATATCGATATTTCCGCTGACCAGGACGGCCATCATACGACAAACAACATTATTGTTCTTGATAAAAAATAAAAGATCTGGACGGCCCTTTTGTCGATAAAATTAATTTTACCCAAGAAACATAATGAAAATATTTAGACGACTCATTTTAGGCCTGGGCCTGGTATTATTATTCGCGATCATTTTTTTGCTGACAACACTTTTTATTGTTAAGCATATCCGCATTAAAGATCTTGTCGAGCATGAGATCGAGCAGGATTTGGGAATCAACGTTACCATTGAGCAAATTCATTTTTCGCCACTATTGGCTCATATTGTCGTTGGCGGGGTGAGCATACAGAATCCGCCCGGATTTGATAAGGGGGAGCTTGCGTATATCAATTCCATGCAATTCATGTTTGATCCCATTGAGCTTCTTGTGCAGCGTAAGCCTAACGTGTATTTTTTTACCATTGATATTAAACAATTGAATGTGGTGCGCAATGCGCAAGGGAAAATCAATATTAAAGAACTTATTCCGACTAGGCAAGAGGAAGCCGTTAGCGAAACAAAGACGCCATTTTATTTTGATATAGCGGTTCTAAGCATAGAAGCCGTGAATTTCATTGATTATAAATCCGGGAACAAAAAGGTCTATCAGTATCCGGTCAATATCAAGAATGCCACATTTTTTGATATTAAAAACGGAAGCGCCGTTGTGCGCTTGATTGTTTCCGAGGCGATCAAATATACAACAATTGGTAAAATTATTCCTGTCGTATCGGAATTAAACAGCACGGTATCTTCCGCATGGAGTACAACAACAACCGGCGCCAAAAGCGTCTGGCAAATTATTACCCTGCCTTTTAATTTGTTGACCGGAAAATAATGTGATTTTTTTATTTAAGGCTTATTCCAAGATTGTGTTGACCGACGAGAATAAAAGTGTATAATACCCCCCAGTTAGGACAACCAAGGCCGCAGGGAGACTACTAACCTTTGCGGTTTTTTTATTGAGCGCATAAGTTATGGAGATTTGGCGACCTAACTCATAAGCGCGAAATAAACCCGACAGGAGAGTTCGGGTCAATTTATCCATTAGATTTATCTTCATTTAAGTTTTTGATCTTGGATCCATTTAAAGAAAGTTTGACGGTCATATATGCCTCACAGAATAAATAATGATTCCCCCGCGGCACCGCAACCCTCAGAGCCGACCCAGGGTTTTTACAATCTGGGTATTGCACCCAAGATCCTCGATATTTTAGAGAATATTAAATTTAAAGTTCCCACCCCGATCCAGCTTAAAGCAATTCCGTTAGCCCTTGAAGGCAAGGATGTGATTGGCGTGGCCCAGACAGGGACTGGCAAGACGCATTCGTTTGCGATTCCGATGTTGCAGCGTCTTTTGCAAATTAAGGGACGAGGCCTGGTTATCGCGCCGACGCGAGAGCTCGCCATTCAGATTGAAGAGGCGTTCAAAACAATTTTACATCCTTTTGGAATGAGAACCGCGTGCTTGATCGGCGGGGCATCGATTCGCGAACAGATTCAAGCCCTGCGCAGGACGCCGCGCGTGATCATTGCAACGCCGGGCCGCCTCATCGACCATATCGAACAAAAGATTGTTACCTTAAATGATATTGTTATGCTAGTTCTTGATGAAGCCGACCGCATGCTGGATATGGGCTTTGCGCCACAAATTCAGCAGATCTTGCGTTTTGTTCCACGCGATCGGCAGACCATGCTTTTTTCTGCAACTATCCCGCACGAAATTATGGATATTGCCTCAAAGCATATGAAGCTTCCGGTTTCCATTGAGATTGCTCCTTCCGGCACGATTGCCGAGCGTATGACCCAGGAAGTCTTTATTATTTCCAAAGACGCAAAATTAAAACTTCTTGAAAAGATTTTAGCGCAGTATCATGGTTCTGTTCTTTTATTTTCACGCACGAAACATAATTCGCGCAGGCTCGCCAGGTCGATTCGTGATATGGGTCATAAGGCAGCGGAAATTCATTCGGATCGTTCACTTGCTCAACGTAAAGAAGCGTTGCAAGGGTTTAAAATTGGGCGTTTTCGCGTTTTAGTTGCAACCGACATTGCCGCTCGCGGTATTGATGTGGCCGGGATCGAACTTGTGATCAATTATGATCTTCCGGATGATGTTCAAAATTATGTTCATCGCATCGGCCGTACGGGCCGGGCCGGGCACAAAGGCCATGCGATTTCATTTGCGACCCCTGATCAGCGGGGAGAAATTCGTGACATCGAACAGCTCATTCGAGTTCCGTTACCGATTTCGAAACATCCAGACATTGCTTGCGAAACCCTTGCTCCCGAAGGAAGTCATTCGGGCCGCAGGCCGTTTGTCCAGCGTGCCAAGTCAAAATATTTCCAGCCAAGACGTCATCAGTCATCTTTTCGACGCCGCTATAAATAAGCGATCTCGTTTGAGGGCCTGCTAAGAAATTTATTGCAGGCCCCTTGGTTTTCCTTTCCGCAGTTTTTTGGTGCGATCATTTCCTTTAAAAATGAGTAGAATTGTCATTGGTTTCTTAATATAATAAAAAATTAAGACAATCATAAGGAGGATTATGAACAGAGCGATAAAGTCTTTTTTTAAGCGATTGCCCAAAGGTGGTTCCTTGGCTGGCCGTCGTATTTTGGTTGTTGAAGACGAGCCTTCACAGCGGCTGATGTTACAGAGAATTTTAGAAAAACAAAGCGCCCAGGTCTTTTTAGCTGAAAATGGCGACGAAGGCTTGCGCAAGGCTGCCGAGCAATTTCCAGATTTGATTCTCCTCGATGAGCGTATGCCGGTGATGACAGGTCTTGAGATGTGCAAAAAGCTCAAAGAACTTGAAGTCACAAAAAGCATTCCGATCATTTTCTTGACAGCGGCAGATTCCCCTCATGAGATCGTTGAACATTTTGAGCTTGGCGCCGAGCTGCATCTTTCTAAACCCATTAACGCCAAAGAACTTATTTCACAAATTCAGATTAGTTTTAGCAACCAGAAAGAAAAATAATATGCTGGATCTCAAATTTGTCCGTGAAAATGACAAGGCCGTGCGCAGTGCCCTTGTAGCGCGCGGGGGATATGCTATCGATATCGATGCCTTGATGGATATGGATCTCAAAAGACGCAAACTTTTAACAAGGCTGGATGACTTGCGTGAAAAAAGAAATATTGCCAATGATGAGATTAGCCAATATCTGAAAGAAAAAAAAGATCCTAAAGCTAAAATTGCTTCCATGAAAGAAGTCTCGGCACAGATTAACGCCCTTGAGCCAGAAATTAAAAGTCTCGAACTCGAACTTGATGCGATCCTCATGCGCATTCCCAATATTCCGCATATTTCCGTGCCGGTTGGCAGCGTCGAGAAGAATAAAGAAGTCCGCCGGATCGGTACGATTCCCGTTTTCGATTTTAAACCAAAAACGCATTTTGAGCTTGCCGAAAAATTAGACATTGTTGATTTTAAGAGGGCATCGAAGATCACGGGTTCAAATTTCATTATTTACAAAGGGGCTGGGGCTAGGCTTGAGCGCGCACTTTTAAACTTTATGCTTGATCTGCACACCCAGCAGCATGGCTACACGGAAATTTTTCCGCCGTTTTTAGTGAATCGCGCATCGATGACCGGAACCGGTCAGTTGCCCAAGATGGAAGACGATATGTATCGGGTCAAAGATGAGGATTTGTTTTTGATTCCAACGGCGGAGGTGCCGGTCACAAATCTTCATCGTGATGAAGTATTTAAGGAAGACGAATTGCCAATTTTGTATACGGCCTATACGGCCTGTTTTCGACGGGAAGCAGGATCCTATGGTAAAGACACCAGGGGGCTGATGCGCGTGCATCAGTTTGATAAAGTTGAGCTTGTCAAATTTGTTAAGCCGGAACATTCCTATGACGAATTAGAAAAGTTAGTGGCTAACGCGGAAAAAGTTTTAACACAACTAGGCCTTCCATATCGGGTTTTGATGCTCGCCACAGGGGATTTGAGTTTTGCCGCAGCCAAATGTTATGATCTAGAGGCCTATGCGGCAGGCCTTGATAAATGGCTGGAGGTGTCCAGCTGTTCTAATTTTGAAGATTTTCAAGCTCGACGGGCAAATATCAAATTTAAAGGAAAAGATGGCGTCAAGGCGGCGTGTGTCCATACCCTTAATGGGTCAGGGGTCGCATTGGCACGCACCATGGCCGCGATTTTAGAAAATTATCAAACAAAAAATGGCACGATTATTATTCCGCAAGTGTTAAGGCCTTATATGGGAGGGGAGGAACAAATTGGTCCAAAGACTACTTAGTGGTTTAAAGTTTCTATTGTTTTTGCTTTTACTCCCTTTGATTTTTGCCATGACAACAGGGTTTGTCAATGAGCTTTTCCTTCTTGATCCGATGCAAAGCAATTGTTTTTTATGGGGCATCATTGGATATCTTGTGTTCCATCTTTTTATTGCAGAACCTTACGGGCTTTACCAGTATGGCAAGGGACTCATTGGAGATATTTTCAAGTTCTTTGCGCCGCTTGTCGTTGTCGCGCCTCTTGTGTTGCCAATTTATTCCATCCTGTTGCTCATTTTGTTTTATTTCTCGACATTTCTTGTGAAAGATACCGATTTGTCAGTCTATTTTCTGTTCTTTGCAAGTTTTGCCTTTGCCATGCATATGATCTTTACGGCGCGTGATTTACGCCAGCAGGATTCGGAAACGCTAAAATCCCAGTATTTTTTCTCGATTGCTTTGATTTATCTTGTGAGTTTGCTTGCCGTAGCGTTGATGCTTCATTTGAGCTTCCTAAGGTTTTCGTTTGTTAATTTTATTAAGGCCACGTTATCTATTTCAGATGGAATTTATACGGCTATTTTTAATCAGCTTTTTGTTCCCAGATAGTCGTTCAGCGAATATCTATGAAAATTAAATCCTCATTTCTTTTCGGTTTCATTTTTATCTTATTTTTTCTTTCAGGGGCTTGCGGCCTTGTTTATGAAATGATTTGGGTACGCAAGCTTGGGCTGATTTTTGGCAATACCACATTTGCGATCAGCACTGTTTTGGCTGTTTTTATGGGCGGCCTAGGGCTGGGGAGTATCTTTTTTGGCAAAAAGATCGATCGGCATGGTCAGCCGTTATTATGGTATGGATTTCTGGAAATCGGGATAGGCCTTTTTTGTTTTCTGACGCCATCATTATGGATTTTTATTGAAAAGTTTTATGTCTGGGCTTATCAGGCGCTTCATCTTAATTTCTGGCAATTTAGTATCTTTCGTTTTTTTCTTTGCTTTGCCTTTCTTTTTATTCCAACTTTTCTCATGGGCGGAACTTTGCCGTTGTTGACAAAATTTCTCCTTCGCGACTGCCGCCAGACAGCCAAGGCCGTTGGTTTTCTTTATGGCGTTAATACCTTGGGTGCGGTGTTAGGTGTTCTTGTTGCGAGTTTTTTTGCGATTTATTATTTTGGCCTTTCGGGAACGATTTTTATTGCCTCAGGGGTCAATATTCTTATTGGATTGTCTGTGCTTTTTTTTGCGCGCCTTCAAATCCTGATCAGCGATCATGATGTTCAAGAGGAAATTGTTCCATCGTCCGATAAAGACAAAAGAGGCGATGATGCGTCTTATGGCCGCATGAGCGAAAAAATGCTTTTCATGATTTTATTGCTTGCCTTTGGCCTTTCCGGTTTTACATCAATGGCGTATGAACTGTGCTGGACAAAAGTTTTAGCCCTTTGCCTTGGAAGCTCTGTTTATTCATTTGCCCTCATGCTGGCGTCGTTTTTAACCGGGTTAGCCATGGGAAGCCTTGTCATCAGCTGGCTTGCGAAACGCGTACGGATTAATTTTTATCTTTTTGGGTTGATCGAGATTTTGATTGCGTTTTTTGTCCTGTGGGGAATTAATACATTTGACCAGATGCCTTTTTATTTTCTACAGCTTTTTGCCATCTTTGGTAAAAATAGCCAGGTTTTTCATTTTGCAAAATTTATGTTGGCAAGCCTTATTATTTTGCCGCCAACGATTTTTATCGGTTGTACCTTTGCCATCGTCACGCAGCTTCTCAATCGATCTTCGGTGACAACCGGTACGATAGTAGGGCGGGCGTATTTTATCAACACCTTAGGGTGTATTGCCGGGTCCGTCTTGTCGGGTTTTGTTTTGGTTCCCTGGATCGGTATTTATAAGACATTGATCGTGATGATCGTTGTCAATTTTCTCATCGGCCTTGTGGTTTTACTTTTATCACAGAAACGGTTTTCTTTTTTACAAATCCTTGCGGCGGTCGGTGCCATCGTTTTCACGGGACTTCTTTTGTTGCAAGTCCACCCGTGGTCTCAAGGCCTTTTGACAACAAATATCGCGATCGATCCTAACACGTATCTTGGGCATAATAAATTTGAGATTTTAACTGCCGCTCAGCAAGCCGAATTACTTTATTATAAGGAAGGATTGAGCGGAACCGTCGCTGTTAAGCGTACTTCGGATAGCGTCTCCTTGTCGATCAATGCCAATGTTGACGCATCGTCGGGAACCGATATGTACACGCAGCTCATGCTTGGGCATTTGCCGAGCCTGCTTGCAAAAAAACATGGACGGGCTTTAGTGATTGGGATGGGAAGCGGCGTGACGCTTGGCGCTTTGGCGACCTATGGCTATGAACAGATCCATTGCGTTGAGCTTGAAGGCGCGGTGATCGAAGCGGCAAAATATTTTTCGAAAGAAAATCGCAATGTTCTTGCGGATCCGCGGATTAAAAATTTTGTTAATGATGGACGTAATCATCTTTTGGCAGAAAAATTTGCTTATGATGTCATCGTCTCTGAACCTTCGAGCCCCTGGATGGCTGGCGTTGCGAATCTTTTTACGAAAGAGCAATTTGAGCTTATGAAGAAACGTTTATTGCCACAGGGTGTTGTTTGTCAATGGCTTAATATCTACAGCATGTCTCCGAAAAATGTCCAAATGATTGTTAAAACTTTTTATAGCGTTTTTCCTCATACAAGTCTTTGGCAAAGCACAGGAGCGGATCTTCTTCTGATTGGGTCAATTCAGCCGATTGTCTATGACAGGGCAGCGATCGATAAGGAAATAAAGAAAAACCTGCTTCTTCAGAACGATCTGAAACAATTTAAAATTTATGATGCGGCAGGGCTTTTGGCATGCTTTTTGCTTGCGGAAGATGAAGTGGCTGCGATGTCCAAGGATGCCCTTATGAATACTGACAATTTTCCTTTTTTAGAGTATTTTGCTCCGCTTAGTTTGTATGGGGTTGAGCAAGTTGTGATACAAAATGAACAGATGATCGCGTCGTTTAGAGGCCGGCGATATCCGGTTATGACCCCTCCTATCAAAAGCGGCAACGAAAATGTTGATTTTCATAATGCCATTGCCCGTGCCTTGATTTTTAAGGAAAAGTATCGATATGCCGCACTTGAAATCGGTTTGTCAAATTTGGAAAAAGTTTTGAATAAAGGATCTGTTTTGAATTATGGCATTCTTCAGGTTATTTTACAAAAGCCAGATGAGGCAATCAGTAATTTAGAAAACTACCTTAAGGAAGATCCGCGTAATGCCGAGGCATGTTTTTATATTGCAAAAGCGTATGATCTTAAAAGGCTTTTTGACCGTGCATTGGCGTATTATCAGATCGCCGCCGAGGAAGATCCTCAAAATGGTGACCATTTTTTTGCTTATGGCGAGTCGCTCATCCGAAATGGAGATATGCCCAAAGGGATCAGCTTTCTTCAAAAAGGGATTGACCTAAAGGGTTTTGATTTTAGCCGGGGTCTTATTTTAGCGCAAGCCTTTTTTATGAATACACAGATTGAAGAAGCTAAGAATGTTCTCGTGCGTCTTCTAGAAAGTTATCCGCATTTTTTCAATTTATACGATGCTTTGGCCACTTGCCATAATGCCCTTGCACAGTACCCGCAAGCCGTTTTAGTCTATCAGGACGCATCTAGAAAATTACCGTTTAATGCAAAGATTTATTATGCGATGTCATTATTATACCAAGAGATGGGGCAGGCAAAAAAGGCGCACCAGATGACGCGAAAATATTTGTATTATCAGAATGCCCCTAAGATAGGAACGTTGCAACCCCGCATTTTTGGGAAATAATATAACAAGGAGCTTGTGAGATGAGAAACATCATAATGGTTCTTAGCGTACTGTTTCTTTTTTGTTTTTTTTCTCAAGGGTATGCGCAAAGTCTGCCTGCAGAATCTCAAGCTAGCTTGATTCAGGGATCAATCGCAGACATCGATTGGGTGGCAGGCAAGCTTGTTGTGAGGTCTGATGATTTTTATTCTTCCGATGAAATGATCTTTGTTGCTGATCGGAATACAAAAATCATTAAGGGCACGGAAACAATTTCTCTTGCGGATATTCTCCAGGGTGATCATGTGAAGATCGTCTATAGGTCATCTTTGGCTGGCCTCAGAGCACTCCAGATTACAGTTAATAAATAATAAAAATTGGTTTAAGGTTTTAAGGCAGTTGCTCTAAGGAATCAGGGTTTTGATTTTTCCGAGAAGCTGTTCGAGGTCGTAAGGTTTGTGGATAAAATCATTTGCCCCAAGCTCGCGGGCCTTCTTTTCAGTCTCGGTGTTAACATTGGCGCTTGAGATGAGAATAGGCAAGCAAATCGTTTTTGGGATTCTGCGCAGATTTTCTAAGACAAACAACCCGCCACCCCCCGGAAGCCCAAGGTCAAGCATAACAAGCGCAAGATCTTCCCGCGTGGCATATTGCGTAGCATAGGTGGCATCGTAAGCAATAATGACTTGGTAGCCGTGGCCGACCAAGAATGTTGTCAGGGCACGAATAAATTTTTGATCATCATCAACAATGAGTATCTTGTTTGATTTTGGATGCTCTGTCATGTCGCGTTTTCCTGAAGGGCAAGCAGCATCGTGAAACAATTTGGCTTGCCAGGATCGCTGGTAGCCCAAATTTTACCTTTATGAAGTTCGATGATATCTTTCGCAATCGACAGGCCCAGGCCGTGTCCTTCAATTAATGCGTTGAGGCGTTCAAATTTATCGAATATTTTCTCGAGTTTATCGTTCGGGATCGGAGCTCCCGTATTTAAGAATTCAACTCGGGCAAAGCCATCGGTTGCGTAGGCCTTGACGATAATTTTTTCATTGGGAGGGGTGTGCTTGATGGAATTGCTCAAAAGATTATTAATGGCGCGAATGATCTTTTCGCGATCGGCTTTAATCATGAGAGCATTATGAGAGAGTTCGATTTTGATGTTGATGTTCTTTGCTGAGGCGATTGTCATAAGCTCACGTTGCTGCTCTTCAATAAGCTTGCGAAGATCAAAGACGGCTATATTCAGCTCAGCCATCCGCGCTTCAATGATGTAGGCGTCAATCAATTGGGTCGTTATTGAGTTCATGCGATCGGTAACATCTTTACACGTATTGACGGCCTCCTCTTGCTCGGGGTTCAGTTTTCCCAAAAAGCCTGCTTTCAAATTTGAAATATTTGCCTTGATGGTGGCAATTGGGCTTTTTAAATCATGCGCCAACGCCATGGCAAACGTTGATTTTATTTCATCAGCCTTTTTTGCTTTTGCTGCATAGGTCAAGGTTTTGTTGATGATGTTTTTAATAACGCAATAGGCAACCCAGTATCCGAGGGCTAGGATTAAACCTGCAAAAAAAAGAACGATCCATGTGTCTGCGCGGATCTGGTTTTCGAGGAATATTTTGTCAAAAAGAATGTAGGCAAGGACTAAGATCGGGATCACGCTTATCAGGATGAAAGCAAAATTCAATCGCCGGCAGGGATTCTCGTTTAATTCTTGGAACAGGAGTTTTAATTCATTAGGTTTTTCTATCATATCTTTTTTGTTTATTCATAATAGCTTCGGGTTTGCGTGAAGTCAATGGATTTTGTTCGATAATTTTTCACGGGAATTCTTTAAATTTTCAAATTGACTATCATGATTCCAGATAGTAATATGGGACATAACTAATTGTAAATTGTTCTGGAG
>Ga0172375_10010339_pt1 | contig 12137 bp, 8 predicted proteins | sample LakKiv1m_FD_114537 | JGI IMG/M metagenome (GOLD analysis project Ga0172375, IMG submission 114537) | Freshwater microbial communities from Kabuno Bay, South-Kivu, Congo - kab_092012_11.1m | ecosystem: Environmental > Aquatic > Freshwater > Lake | place: Democratic Republic of the Congo... | reverse complement strand
GGATTATATCGAAGCCTTGGAATATGGCATGCCGCCGGCCGCGGGCTGGGGCATTGGCGTCGATCGGCTGGTGATGCTGTTGACCGACGCGCCTAATTTGCGCGAAGTGATTTTATTCCCGACAATGCGGGATAAATAATTTAAAACGATGAAGAAATTAAAAGTCGCTTTGCTTTATGGCGGTTTTTCAGCAGAAAGAGAAGTCTCGATTAAAACCGCTAAAAAAATTGAAGAGAACCTGAATAAGAAAAAATATCAGGTTTTTTTATTTGATCTCAGGGAAGATTTTGATAAATTTTTAAAAACAATTAGGAACAAAAAGATAGACTTAGTTTTTCCGGCCCTGCACGGTCCTTTTGGCGAAGACGGGACAATTCAAGGATTGTTAGAAATTTTTAAAGTGCCCTATGTTTTTTCCGGCGTGCTGGCATCATCACTTGCCATGGATAAAGAGAGAACCAAGAATATTTTACGGCCGGAAAATATTTTGATGCCGCGTTCGTCGGTTATAAAAAATAATTATTGTGATGCTGATCTGGATAAAATAAAATTACCGGCAGTTATTAAGCCAATTTGTCAGGGCTCATCATTTGGCATTTTTATTGTCAAAGACAGAAGAGAACTGGCTTTATCAATAAAAAAGTCTTTTAATTTTGGCACTGAATTAATGGCGGAAGAATTTATTGGCGGCCGGGAAATAACCGCGGCCGTATTGGGGAACGAAGAACCCAGAGCCTTGCCTTTGATTGAAATTAAACCAAAAACGGCTGATTTTTTTGATTATCAGGCTAAATATGAGCCGGGTGCCTCTGAGGAAATTTGCCCGGCGCCCATTGGCGACAAGCTGACTAAAAAAATTCAAGCGACCGCAGTAAAAATTCATCAAATTCTTGGCTGCCGAGGTGTAACGCGTTCTGATTTTATTGTCAAAGATAATCGGCCATATTTTTTAGAAATAAATACCATTCCCGGTATGACCGAAACATCGCTGGTGCCGCTGGCTGCTGCCAAGTATGGATTGTCATTCTCTTCTTTGTTGGACGAACTAATATCTTTGGCGTTAAAAAAATAAAAATATGATTTTGGCCGGTAAAGAAAATTATCATTGGACCGACCACGTGCGGCGGAAAATGATGCAGTATCGCCTGACCGAAAGTCGCGTCAAGCGAGTTTTGCGCCATCCGCGAAGGCGCGAAGTCGGGGTGGCCGAGGATACCCTTGCCGGCATGCAACCGGCCGGCTCAAAAAGCAATCCGTATGAAATTTGGGTGATGTGGACCCTCGCTAGCGCTCGGGCTGGCGCTCACGATAAAGCAGACGATTCCGGCAAAAGTAAAAATAGATTAAAATTTAATTTTGGCAAAAAAATAATTATTATTTCGGCCTGGCGCTATCCCGGAGTCAGCCCTTTGCGCGAGGCGCCGCCGATTCCGGATGACGTTTGGGCAGCCTTGAGGGAATACAAAAAAGAGTCAGGCGCTTGAACTTTTTAACCATTAACTGTTAGGATGGGATAAAGAGGACAAATGAAAGTTCTTTAGGAAGGAGGGGTGAAAATGGAGATTTTAATTGTTGGCGCGTATTGGTTTTTAAACGGTGTCCTATTTGTTTTTTTCACTATAAAATGCCTGAAATTCAGGCAAAACACGTTTCGTTGGTTTTTGGGACTGTCGATAGCTTTTTCTTTGAGTATTCTTTTACTCCTGGGGGCGACTATCTGCTTTGACCACTATCTTTTTTGACCCCGCCTTTTTCTTTGGGCGGGGTTTTCATTTGACCACGTTAGAAATTATTGATTAATTTTTTGTTTTTTTTAATCTTTATTTAGAGCAAGTATGGCAATAGCCGCTAATTGATTACGCGATAATTTCTAACGTGGTTGACTGTTTTTTAGATAATTTGTAAAATATAGGAAGATAAATATAGAAATTCGGATTTATGCAATTTGCTCGAAAAAGAAAAAAGAGCTTGCCAGTTTTTAGTGCTTCCAAAAAGGTTGTTCGCCGTTTGAATTTTAGCTGGCGGACATATCTTTGGGGAGTTTTTTTTATTTTATTGATAGCCGGTCTGGCCTATCTTCTATTCTGGTCGCCATTTTTAAAGATTAAAAAGACCAGCATTGCCGTTAACGGTTTTTCCGGCCAAGAAAAAGTAGAAGCCTTAGTCAGTGATTTTTTAAGGCAAAGATACTGGCGCTTTATCCCGGGTGATAGTTTTTTTATTCTTTCAACGCAATCGCTTAAGAAAAAAATTGAAGATGCCTTTTTGGATGCAGAAAATGTTTTAGTGCAAAAAGATGTTTTAAACGGGTTAGCTGTTTCTTTGTCGCCCCGCCAGGCGGCGGCGGTTTGGTGCCAAGGAGAAAAAGAGCCGGTTTTGGTCCCGGCTGAGATTGATTTAAATGAAAAAACCGGTAACGTTGCCTCGTCTAGCGAAGCAACATCAATTTTAGCCTTGCCGGAAGTGGAAAACTGCTTTTTTGTTGATCGGGGCGGCCTGGCTTTCCGGCGGGCACCGGAAATTTCTGGCACATTTTTATCAACTTTTTACGATAAGTCGGGAGGTAAAATAAGTGTCGGTTCTTTGCTGGCTAGCCCCTCAGCTATTGAATTTGCCAATTTGGTCCAAGAGAAAATGAAAGAAACGGGCGTAAGTCTTCAGGGTTTTTTGATCAGCGAAAAAAATAGTTCTGACCTGGCCGTTTTGACCGGCGAGGGTTGGTCAATATATTTTGACTTATCGCGTCCGGCGGAAGCGCCATTGAAAATCCTAGAAACCTTATTAGCTGGCGAACTGAAAGACAAAAGAACGAATTTAAAATATGTGGATTTGCGAACGTTAAATAGGGTTTATTATAAATAATTATTAAAATATATTAGTCAATAATGAATTAAAAAATCCCCCCCGCATTTTGCGGGGGGGATTTTTGAGTCGAGAAATTAATTTTTCGGTATCTTATAAATAAAGATAGAGTTTCCGATAACGGTGGTTGGCTGATAGCCGTTTAGCCAATCATAGCAATGGGCATAACCGTTATAGTCGAATTTAATTTCGCCGCGGCCAATTTGCAAGAAAGTGCCTGAGACGGCCAACCACTCACTTTGAGGCATTTCGCTTTGGCGGTAATGGCAATGCCAAGGTAAGAAATTTTCTTTTAAATAATATTCCGGTGTTCCGCCGCCAAAGTAGTCAACGTATATTTTGCCGATATTATTTTTATCCGTCCACTGGGACAATCTTTTTAGGTCTTGTCCCCAATCCAGATTCGAATCGGTTACATATTTATAGCCGTATTGCGAGCCGCCGATAAACTCGTTAAAATATGCCAAAAATGACGGATAAACAGAAATAACACTAAAGATCTGAAAGACAACAAGGGCGCTGATGAAGCCGTATTTTATTCGGGAAGAAGTTAAATTGTGGTGATTCTCTAGCCAGACGCTGATATTGCCGGCAACTATCATAAAAATAAAAGGGAAAGTAGGAATAACGTGGCGGATGCCGATATTTAAAGGAGAGCGAATACTCAAATACCAATAAAGAATGATAAAAGATGCGCCAAGAACCGAAGCAATATTTTCAACCAGCCAACCGGCTAGGCTTGCCGGAGAAAAGAGCTTCTTTTTTATAAACCACCAAAAACCACAAGCAGCGGCAATCAGGGTTAGAACGTGCAGGGAAACCGCTTCTTTAATCAGATAAAGCAGGGGAAAATAAATTGGCGAGCCTAAATTTATTACTTGGCCGAGGAAATAAATCGTATTGCCGCCGGTGGCGCGAGAAAAAACCATGGCTAGCCCTAAGCCATAATAGGCAATAGCGCGAAAAACAGGAACTCCGGCTAACCAAACGGTAAAGCTAGCCAAAGCTTTTATCGGAAATCCCTGAAGGATAAACTGAGTGTCTTGAACTTGCTTGGCGATTGGATAATTAGCGACGTGAAAAATATAGACCGGCCAGACAATAAAAATATAGCCGATAATAAAAAGCGCCAATAGTCCGCCAAAATATTTTTTGATAGCCAGCCAAACAGATAGCGGCGCCGGATTATTATTTTTTCTTGTTTTAAGAAAAATCCAAATTAGAGCAATGAAAACAAAAAGCGGGACCAGCAAAAAAACAGAGAATTTGCAAAGCTGGGCAACGCCAAAAACCAATCCGGCAATGATCAGGTTTTTTGTAGAAGGATTTTTTAGCCAGTGGACAAAATAATAGCTGGCAATAAAAATTCCGGCCGCGGCTGCTACGTCGGTTGTGATGAAACGGCCGTGAGCCAAAAAGGTGGGCGAAAAAGAATATAAAAACAAAGCCAAAAGACCGGCTAGTGAACCAAAAGATTCCCGAGTCCACTTAAAAACATAAAAGCCAAGCAGCAGTAAAACCAGCAGCATTGGTAGACGGCCCAAAAGAAGCATCAAGTCGGCGTTATTACCCATTTTATAAAGCAAAGTAAAGCCAAAATCCCATTGGCCGTTAATGTCTTTTTTCCAAGCGTCAATATCGTAGGGGAAATTTATTGGTTGGCCGGAAATTTTAGAATAAAGCCAAACTGCACCGCCAGCCAAGTCTTTGACTAACGGCGGGTGTTCGGGATTTATTCTCATATCCATTTGAGAAATATATGAATAGCCAGCTGGCAGATGAGAAACTTCATCCATAATCGCCGAATCGCCAAGCATACTAAAAAAAGCAATGCCAACCATAAAGGTTAGCATTAGGGCAGCTAAAAAATTAGTCGCGGTTTTTGTCATTTGATTCTATTTCTTAAAAATTAATTTTGAAAACAGAAAAATTATTTATTGTTTCTATTTGGCCGGCGGGGAAGGCATTTTTGAATTCGTTGAAAATATTTTTATCATCGCGAATTGGCAGAAAAACAGCGGGGGCGGTTACTTCCTGGCAGTTGTCGCAATTTTCCGGGATCATATACTTTATATTGGGTGTTTTATGAGTTAAAAAAATTATCGTTTGGGCCGGCATGGGGATGCCATCAGGATAGGGTACTGCAACGCCGCCCTCGTTGACGAAAACATATTTTTTGATTTCACTCGGCAGAGAGTTCAAGTAATTGGCTTTGTCGACAAGAATTTGGGTAAAGGCACCCCGCGTTTCCGGATTCTTGCCCCAGACGATAAAATAGCGCCAGAATTCGGCGGCGGCAATTAAAATTAAACTTAAAAAAAACAAGGCATAGAAAATTTTCAAGCTGGCCGGTTTTTTGATGATCGCCTTAAAAAGCTTAATAATAAAATAGCCGCCGAGAGCGACAAAAATATAGCTTGGCGGAATGGCACCGATCGAACGCAAAGAATGCGGCAATCCCTCGGTTGTCATAATCGACGGAGCCAGCATCGCTCCCCACCAAAAAATTAAAGTAAAATGAGTTTGCAGCGCGTTGAAATCTTTTTGGCGCCAGTTGGCAGTTTTAAATATTTGAACCACCGAGTAGCCCAGTCCCAGCAAAAACAAGGGGACTAGCGGCCAAAAAATTTGGGGCGAGCCCGGCTGGTTATGGCGCCAGTTGGCATCGCCGAAAACAACGAATTGCCCTAAGGTTTTGGCGGCGCTAATGGCGAACTCTTTGGCTGGATTAGCCGAAGACATAACGGAAATTTGGCTGGTGCGGCTCATAAAGTCAGCCGGGTGCTGCCAGAAATAAAGGATCATTGGCAGGGCGGCTAACAAGATGGCGATAAAAAATAAGTCCCAGCCGAACCAGCCGTCGCGCCAATAACTTTGAAGAAAAGATTCCCAGTAGGTAAATTTATGTTTTAAATAGGCGCTAAACGAACGGGCGTAATTGACAAAAGCAAAAAGACAAACCGGGATCAAGATCAAAGGAGCAACGCGAAAAGAAATATAAGTATGAAATCCCAGGCCAAAAAAAGCGCCGCCTAATAAAGCGAAAACAATTACTTTCTTATAAGAAATATTTAGAGAATCTTCCAGGTGGGAAATTAATTTAAATAGAAAATAAAAGCTCCAAACCAAAAAGAAAGGTACCATAATGGCGCGAAAGCCTAAACGGGAAAAATTAACGTGCCAAAAACTGATAGCGGTAAAAAAGGCCGCCAGCAGCGCAATTTTGTCGGCCGCTTGTTGGTGAAGATATAAAAAGAGCTGGCGGGTTAAAAGATATAATCCTAAAATTGTCAGGGTGCCAAAAATAGCCGGGATAATTTTGATCGCCCAGAGACTGGGACCAAACAACCAGAAGCTAAAAGCAATCAGATTAATGAACAGGCCTTCTCGGCCATTGTTTTCCGGATAGAATAGTTTGAAATCGCCGGTTTTTAGGGCTTGGATGGCGTCATTACCGTTGATGGCCACGTCCGGATAGAGGCCGGGCGGCACATCGGTTAAATTCCAAAAACGGAGAAAAACAGCGATAGCCAAAACGGCTAAAACCAGTAATAAATTCTTATTTTTTAAAATTTTGGTAATGTCCATAGTTTTCTTTAATTCTATCATTTTAGCCAGTTTTAGTAATCCACAGGTTAAAAAATAATTATGGCTTTTGGCGGTCTATTTTTTGGGGTATAATATAGGCAATTATATTAATTAAAGAAGGAGGCCGTAATATCCCGGAGGGAGCTTTTCATAAAAGTAAAAAACAAAAATATGAGTGAACAAAAAGAACCGCAAGCGGCTGCTGATCCTTTGACGGCTGGAGATGAAGCAAAAACAAATATTCAAATCAAGGAAGCCGTAAGCGGCGGAGCGACGCCGGCTGTTTTAGACGCGGAAAAACCGCCAGTCGTGGAAGATGATTTAAAAAATAAAGCAGCACAGATCAAAGCTTGGCGGATAGAGGGAAAACAACCCGGCTATACTTGGAATGAAGTAGACAAACTTTTAGCAGACCAGAGAATCTCGCCCGGCACACCGGAAGCCGATAAATTTATGCAAGAGTGGGATGCTAATCGAGCCAAAGAAATTTTAGAAACGGAAAATAAAAAAGAAATAGCAAAAACCGAAGAGGCCTTTTTGCCGATAGAGGAGTTAAGAAAAAATATGACGGCGGCACGGATTGAGCAGGTTAAGTCAGAAATCGATTTGAAAAAATCCGATAAGCGGTCGGACCGCCTCAAGGAAGTTTTAAAAAGCATCTTTAGGAATGAGCACGAAGATAAAATTGCTAAAGAAAATTTAGCGAAAGAGAAAGAAGCGATAAATAAAATTAATGAGGAAAAACAAGCGACCTACGAAGAGGCAAAAAAAGTTTTTGCCAAAGGAGTTTACGAAGAGCGGCTGAAACTTTTTGAACAACGTGTTAAAACGGGGGGCAAAGACGGCGGGGCAATGGAAGCTAAAGATCAGGAAAAAGCTTTGGCCGAGCTTAAATTTGAAATAGTCAAAATGGCGGTTCTGGAGGAAAAAGAAAATTTCAATAAAGCAAAGATGGAGGCTTTGCCGGAGAAGGAAAGAGGAATGTGCCGGAAAGTTTTAGCTAAGTACGGCGATTTGCCCCAATGGTCAAAAGTTTTAATTTCTGCCAGCGTTGCCACGGGCGCAGCGTTTGCTTTTTCTTCCGGTGCGGGACTGGCGATGTTTGGTTCGGTTTTTGCCTGGAAAATCCTAAGAGCCGCCGCGGGTACGACCGCTGGTGTTTTAGCCGGCAAGGGTTATAACTGGGCTTTTAATAAAATAGTTGATGTAAAAAATATCAAAACCAAGGGTGAGCAGGAAATAATTAACGAAATACAGGGCACTCTTGCTAAAAAGAAAACAGAAATGGAGGTCTGGGCTGAAGGCGAAGATAAAAAAGAAGAATTTGATAAGTGGTTTTCCGAACTGGCTTCTTCTACTAATCAAAAATTAGATGACTTGGCGGCAAAAGAAAAAAGGATATTACTGGGTAAAGCCATCGGCCAGGGCATAGTTGTTGCCGGGGTCGCGGGACTTACTTCGGTTGGCCTGGAAAAGGCGATGGCTGGTGTCAGTCCGGACATAGCGTCAAAAGTAGGAATCAAAAGTTCAGCTACGCCGGAAAATCGGCCGGTTAAGGCGGCCGGGGCAGCCGATAACGCTGCCGGAGGAAAGGTGGCCAGCGCGGCCGATACAAATCAAATTGAGGCCGGCGGAGCTAAGGCAGCGGGAGCGGTTGATGGCGCTATCAGGCCCGGGCGCTTTGCGGCTGGCGCCGAAAGCTTAGCTGAAATTAAAAAAGGCGACGGGATTGAGACGGTTTTAATTAGACAGCTTAAGGCTTTTGGTTTAACACCGGAGCAAGCCGGGACGGAAGCGCACAAAATAGCCATGGCTAAAGGCTGGGTTAAAATTGACGAGGCAGGCAAGATGGTAGAGACCAGAGTCTTCTTTGATGCTAAAAATCCGGCTAAATATTTACTGGAAAGAGACCCGGCCGGCAAATTTAACGTTATTGAAGCTAATACGACCGGTAAAACTTATTTATGGTCAGCGCCGGAAGAGCCGAAAGAAACGCCAGTGGATTTAGGCGAAACAAAAAAAGAGCTAGATCTTCCAAAAAAAGAACCGGATATTCCAAAGGCAGATGCCCAACAAGCGCCGCCGCCTCCGGTTAAAGATGCTGGCCTCCAAGAAATTATAAATAAGCGCGTCGAGCCGGAATTATATAAAGATAAAACATATTTGGCTTACAAAGATAAAATTACGGTTAGGCAATTGGTGACTGATTTTCCAAAAGAAGTAACCGATACCGAATACGGATTAACCCAGAAGTGGCACAAAGACGCGCTGGAAGGCGGTTTTAGCGGTGATCGTTACGGAAATATGACTTATGGCGACGCGGAAAAAATGAAAGAAATGTCAAAATTTGTTAACGAAATGCGCGAGAAGGGATTAATTAAAGATATAGATCTGGATAAAAAAATCGGCGAGGTATTTGACCAGCCGGGCGCGGTGAAAAAAGAGGTTGGTTCCATTGCAACAAGCGCGACAGAGCAAAGAGAAATAGCGGGAGTCAAAAAAGCGGAGCTGGCGGGTGGAATTAAAGAAGCAAAAAAGATTACCCCAGATAATTCTTCGCTGGTCGGCGAGAAACCAAAAGTTACGCTGGGCGGAGATATTCCGGAAAAAGACAAAATAATTTTTCAAAACAATATAAAGGATAGCGTTTTGTCAAAATTAACCGGCAAGACTTTAAACCAATTCAAGTCATTAGACGAATTAGATCAAAGCGTCTTAATTGATAAGATGAAAGGCCGACTTCGAGAAATTAGCTCCGAGGCATCATTTAGTTCAGTGGAAGCGGTGGCCAAAAAAAATAATATTGCTAACTTAAAATTGGCGATAAGCACTTTAGAAAGATACAAAAAAAGCGGTATCTAATAATATTAAATAATTTTAATAAATAATATGCCTAATCAACTTCAGGATTTTTTGCAGAAAGATTTAATTGTCGAGCTCGGCCTGCAGTCTTTGCCTGACGACAAAAAAGAGCAGTTGGTCTTGCGGATCGGCGAATTAATCCAGCAGAATGTCGTTTTGCGGATTATTTCGGAAATGTCCGAAAGCGATAAAGACGAATTTGAAAAAGTGTTGGCGGCAGACAACGGCGAAAAAACGCTGGAATTCTTGCAAAGCAAATTTCCGAATTTAAATCAGGTGGTCGAAGAAGAGATCGCTAAGTTCAAGCAGGAAGCCATAAATCGGATGCAGACGGTGATGGGGCAATAAGAAGTTAATAATTTTTTAAACAGAATTTTTATGCCTGATGTTTATCGTGAATCGATCGATGACAAGCCGGAGGCGGCACCCAGCTTGGTCGAACAGGAAATTTTAGAGCTGGAAAAGAAATTAGCGGCCAAAAGAGCGTCTTTGAATCCGGAAAAAGAACGGCCGCTAGAGCAGATTATCGGTCAAGAAAAAGCAAAAAGCCTTTCGGCCGCCGCCTCATTGCCGACAACACAGAGCGCTTTAAACACTCCTCAGGTTAAAGAAAAAGCCAGCGAGCTTAAGCGCTACGAGAAAACCCAGCAGCTGAAGGGCTTAATCGACCTAGCCTTTCAGAAAGGGATTTCTTACGCCGTAGATGTCGCCAGGGAAATGGACAACCCTTTTTTATTGGACGAGCTTCATGATGTTTTGGTCGATGAATTAAAGAAGGAGCTTGTTGAAAGAGGCCAGCTTGAAGAAATCTAGCCTGAAAAATTTTTTTGTTATTGAGTAGAATGGATACATTTGATCTTAATTTGATTTTGTTTCCTTTGACCATGGTATTATTTTTTATTCTGGTCTTTTTGGGCTTTTATTTTTTTTATAAATTAATCCAGGGAAAGGGCAAAGTAACGCGGGCGTTGAATATGGTCTTGCTTTCGGTTTCTCTGCCTAAGGTTTCACCGGGCGACGAAAAATCGCGTAAGCCCTTTAAAGAGGCGGTGGCGGGAATGGAACAATTCTATTCCAGTTTGAGTAATCTAAAAGAAGGAGGAATGAAAGCCTTTCTGTATGGCCAGCCGGTTTTTACTTTTGAAATTGCCGTCCCGCACGTTGGCGAAGAGATTTGTTTTTATGTTGCCTGTCCCAAGCGTTTTGCCGGCGTAATGGAAAAGCAGATCCATGGTTTTTTCCCGTCGGCCGACGTTCATCCGGTGTCCGACTATAATATTTTTAATCCGCAAGGCGTAAGCCTGGGTTCTTACATTTTGCCGACCAAAGGAATTTATTTACCCTTTCGGACTTACCAGAATTTAGAAGCCGATGCTTTGAGCGGAATAGTTAATGCCTTGAGCAAGCTGGAGATAGAAGGCGAAGGCGCTTCAATCCAGTTGATCTTGAAGCCGATGAAGAAAAAACGGTGGCGGAAAATTGCCCGAAAAATCGCGCAAGAAATGCAACGGGGCCGGCAATATGATACCTCGCGGATGAAAATCGAAAGAAACTGGGTTTTCCGTTTGTTGGATGTTCTAAGCGGCACGGGACCGGGCGCGCGCGAAATTGGCCTGGATGGTAAGCCCGAACAGCCAGCAAATTTAGGAGCGGGCCAAATTACGCCGCTTAATACCGAAACCATCAAAGCGATCGAAAGCAAAGCGACCAAGGTAGCTTTTGAAATTAATTTGAATCTGATTGCTTCGGCTAAGACAAAAGAACAGGCCGAAGGAATTCTGTTGCAGTTGGAAAGCGCTTTTGCCCAATTTAATTCAGAGAGCTTGAACAATCTAAAGGCAGTTCACTTGGCGCCCGGCCGGGGACTTAAGAAAATTTTTTACGGATTCTCTTTCCGGATTTTTGACAGCAGCCGGAAATTTATTTTAAGCGTTGAAGAAATTGCTTCGCTTTTTCACTTTCCGACAACGGAAATGGAGACGCCGAAAGTCAAATTTATCAAAGCCAAGCAAGCGGCGGCGCCGGTCAATTTGCCAAAAGAGGGATTGGTTCTGGGCCGGAATATTTTCCGGGGCGAAGAAACAATTATTAAAATGCAGCGGGATGACCGCCGCCGCCATCTTTACATTATCGGTCAGACCGGCACCGGTAAGACAACTTTGATGAAAGGTATGATTCCGCAGGATATAAAAAACAACGAAGGCTTGGGAATAATTGATCCCCACGGGGAATTTACCGAGTACGCGCTTGGCGTGGTACCCAAAGAGCGGGCGGAAGATGTTATCTATTTTAATCCGGCAGACCTAGAACGGCCGATGGGCCTTAATATGCTGGAGTACGATCCGCGCTATCCGGAGCAAAAAACTTTTATCGTCAATGAGTTGATGAATATTTTTGATAAGTTATATGATTTGAAAGCGACCGGCGGGCCGATGTTTGAACAATATACGCGTAATGCTCTTCAGCTTTTAATGGATGATCCGGCGGAGGGCGCGACCTTAATGGAAGTGCCGCGGGTATTATCGGATTCTGTTTATCGCAAACGGCTGTTGGCTAAATGCCAGAATATGGTGGTAAAAGATTTTTGGGAAAAAGAAGCGGAAAAAGCCGGCGGAGACGCGGCCTTGGCGAATATTGTTCCCTATGTTACTTCCAAATTTAATGTTTTTATCGCCAATGATTTTATGCGGCCGATCATCGGTCAGAGTAAATCGTCGATTAATTTTCGCGAGGTGATGGACGGAAAGAAAATTTTGCTGGTGAATTTGAGCAAGGGACGCTTAGGAGAAATAAACAGCAATCTTTTGGGTCTGATCATTGTCGGC
>Ga0172375_10010338_pt1 | contig 12137 bp, 16 predicted proteins | sample LakKiv1m_FD_114537 | JGI IMG/M metagenome (GOLD analysis project Ga0172375, IMG submission 114537) | Freshwater microbial communities from Kabuno Bay, South-Kivu, Congo - kab_092012_11.1m | ecosystem: Environmental > Aquatic > Freshwater > Lake | place: Democratic Republic of the Congo... | reverse complement strand
GGATATGCTCGATATTGTTCTCAAAAATATCGATGATGTCGTCTTTGTTCACCGTGTAGTTAACCACCGGAAAATCGGGATGATGCGGATGTGTAATCAAGCCGCCATTGTAATTGATAATTGGGGTGTCAAGCCCAAACCGTTCGTACACGAATTTAGAAGATCGGAAAGGCCTTCCGGTCGCAATCACAATCTTATGACCCATTTCCTGTAGTTTCTTCATGAATTCACATAGGGTTTCAGAAAGCGAATCAAAGTCATATAGTATAGTTCCATCCAAGTCTAAAGCAATCAAGTATTTCTTCATTATATCACCTAGAGTATTATCTCATATGGTGAGAAAATATGCAAATCATTATAACAATTGAATAATATCATTATTTAAGATATAATCTATTTGATAGGAGTAATGCATATGCCTGAAAAAATCATAGCGAATTTCATTGATGCGATGACCTTCGGCATCGTCTGGAACGACATCAAATATTTTCTTTTAGGTATTGTCACAGGAATCATTCTAATCACGTTATCCGTAGCTGGAATACTGGCATCGAAAGAGCGTAAAAAGACGAAAATTAGAATTTCCAAGGGCGTGCCTTTGGATGACAAGACGATTATGGAAATGATTGAATCAAAACAGAACCAACTTGACAGCACCGTTAGATTGACAGACAACGGTTATTTCAAAGTCGCTATCGACTTAAGTTTGGAACTATCTGAAGAAATCGCCAGATATTATTTTCCGGATTCCCGTTATCCTCTCTATGAGCTTTCTATTCAAGAGCTACTTACGTTGAATTATTACATAACCAAGAGATTCGATGAACTGATGAATGGACGCTTCTTCAAACTGTTCAAGAACTACCGTATCGCCAGCATCATCGACTTGCTTAATACCAAGAAAAAGATAACAAATTCCAAGCTAATGCAAATAACTAGAAAAATCAAGTTACAGCAATTATATACTGCCAGCAAGACCGTTTTGAACTATGCCAACCCGATTTTTTGGTTCAGAAAATTGGCTATCAAACCAACAATCGTGCTAGTCACAAAAGAAATCTGTAAGTATATAATCATGATTTTCGGCGAGGAGACCAACAAGATCTACTCTAAAGCCATCTTTAAAAAAGATGACAATCCCGATGAGATAATGGACAAGATGGAAAAAATGATCGATACCGAGGAGGGGGCATAATGTCACCTAGAAAAAAGAAACCAGAACGAATCATTCCCGGATATACCAGAACTCCTGATAACCGAGAATTCTTCATTCCCCAAATCAGCGTAATCGAAGACAAGAAGACCTTGAGGAACAAATTTGTTTCCCCGATTTTCGGCAAGGTTGTCAAAGATGAAGTAACCATACCTCAAGATCGTCAGGGTTTTGGTGACATCGACAAAAAATATGATGCTTTTCGTAGCAAGAAGAAACTCACCAAGGAAGAAGCGAAAAAGCGTTATGGGCACCAATATTATGAGTTCATGAGAGTTGATTCATCAACCATCAAGAAAGTATACTCTGAAGAAGGCTTGAGTTCCGAAGATCTTCTTAAACATGAACCGGTGGAAATCCAACCTAGTGCCGAACAGATAATTGATGAGCACACAAAAGCCGTCACTGTAGATGAATTTTTCAAATCAGCTGAGCAAAGCATTAAAGAGCAGAAGACAGATATAGTCGAATCCGAAGTACTTAAGGATATCATACTTGATACCGGCTATTCCGACGACAACGAATTTGTCGAAGAAGAGAAGGAAGACGACGACATAATTTTTGAAAGCACGGAAGAAGAGGAAAAGGAAATCGAAGACATCGCTTTCGCCGATGACTTCGAATATGAAGAATATAAACCGCCGGTAATGCCTAAAGAAGTGATTCCTGTCGAATCCGCCAAGACTGGAGTTGACTATTCACACTATCAGTTGCCGCCGGCTTCTTTATTCAAAAAGGCCAAGGCAAGAACCGAACAGGAGCCAACCTGGATTAAAGAGAACATCGATGTGATAAACCAGACCCTTCTGTCTTTCGGTATCGATGGTGAAGTCACTAATTATACAAAGGGACCAACTGTAACAAGATACGAAATTTCATTAGGCTCGGGAGTTCCGACAAAAAAGATTACTTCAATCTCCGATAATATCCAAATGAGTCTTTCGGCTCTTTCCATTCGTATTGAAGCACCAATACCTGGGAAAAACACTGTCGGTATTGAGGTGCCAAACAAAGTAAGAGAATCAGTATTCTTCGGTGATGTGGTCAATAGTGATTACTTCCTTAATTCGGAAGATCCACTGCTTTTAGCCATTGGTCTGGATATCGATGCCAAGCCAGTCTATACCTCCATCGAGTCCATGCCTCACGGTCTCGTTGCTGGATCAACACAAAGTGGTAAATCTGTTTGTATCGCCTCGATTATTGCCTCATTGATTACCAAAAACAAACCAGATGAAGTCAAATTGATGATGATAGACCCAAAGAAGGTCGACCTTCAGCAATTCGCCGATATTCCACACCTGATTACACCGATTATCGATGATCCGAAGATTGCGGTTGAATCACTTAAATACATGGTCAACGAGATGGAATCACGCTACGATACTTTAAAGAGGTTCAAAGCTATCAACGTGAAAGATTATTATAGTCGCCGCAGCGACAATCCGAACTTCGTGAAGATGCCGAGAATTGTCATCATCATCGAAGAAGCTTCAGATCTGCTTATAACCGGTGGAACCGAAGTGGAAGACGCTATTCTGAAATTGACTCAAAAATCCAGAGCAGTAGGCATCCATTTGTTATTGGCTACCCAAAGGCCTTCAGCCGATATTATTAAAGGCGCCATCAAAGCCAACATACCGACAAGATTCGCTTTTCGTGTACCTTCATCCACTGATTCCAGTGTTGTGCTTGACATGACCGGAGCAGAAAAGCTCCTTGGAAAAGGTGACATGTTATTATCGGAAAACGGAATGGCGAGAAGACTTCAAGGGGCTTATTTAGCCCCAGAAGAGATTGAAGCCGTTACTGAGTACATCAAGAATCAGGCTAAACCAGAATATATGTTCTCTCATGAGAGCCTGATAGTCATGGCCACCACCGGTGAAGACATTGACATGATTGATGAGCTTTTCAAAGATGTAGCAAACTATGTAGTTGAAGAAGGCAAGTGTTCTCTCAATAAGATTACACAAGTTTTCGGCATTGGTTTTAATCGCGCTACGCAAATAGTAAGCACCCTGGAGAAATTCGGTATCGTATCCGAAAATGTTGGAACAAAACCACGGACCGTTCTTGTAGAATTCGACCAATTATCCAAAATATTCGAAAGCATGGAACAATTATGACAGAAGATTACAACAACCAGGATTACTCGCTAGAGGAACAGACTGAATTACTTGAAGAAAATAGAAGATTGATGAAGAAATCACCTAGGATGATTATCTTCTTTTTCTCTTTGTTCTTTATGTGCATCATGTTATTTATTGTTTTCCAACAAAACAAGTTCTTTATTTTTAACCTCAATCGAACCTTTGACAACACACCAAGCCCGATGATAGCTGAAGTGTTCTCAATATTCTTTTTCATAATCATTATCGTCGCATTGATTTCATATTTGATATTCGCTTTCTCATATTACAAAAGGCTGGACAAGAGCAGCGGCGATCAGCTTGAAAGTATTTCCACCTTCCGAAAAATATACAATACTGCCGATGTATTCGGAATTGTTCCATTGTTCCTGGTCATCGTAATGATTATGAACGGGTTTTTCTTTTCCTTTGCTCAGGTTGACGGAATATCCATGCAACCAACGTTTTGCGACAATGATGCTGTCATAATCAAATACGTGGAGGAATACCAGAATCAGAACGTCGTTATTCTTGAACATAATGATATGTATCTGATCAAGCGACTGATTGCAAAGCCGGGAGATAAATTAGTGGTTAATGCCTCTGGTGTTTATGTCAACGATATCTTAATCGAAAGTACGATAGCAAGCGGGACCATCGTCTACGATCTCATTGTACCTGATGGCTATTATTACGTGATGGGAGACAATCGCGACAACTCTCAAGATTCACGCTATTTTGGACTTGTAAGTGAAGCTAACATGTTAGGCAAAGTGGTGCTAAAGATATCAAGTACCACTTGCGAAATTGATTAGGAGCGATATCGTGAAACAGATTCAATGGTTCCCGGGACATATGCAAAAGGCCCGTAGGCAAATCGAAGAAAAACTTCCGGTAATCGACATTGTATACGAGTTGCTCGATGCCAGAATTCCCGAATCGTCAAGAAATCCTTTGCTTGGCGAAATCATTAAAAACAAGCCGCGCTTGCTAATATTGAACAAAGCTGATCTCGCTGATGAAAAAGAAACCATCAAGTGGATTGCTAAATATGAAAATCAAGGTCTTGCCTGTGTCGCAGCCAATTCTTTGACCGGAAACGTATTCAGAGATGTATACGCAAAAACCCAAGATTTGTTAAAAGACTTGATTGAAAAGGAAGCCTCAAAAGGAATGCAATCCCGAGCGTTTAGGGCAATGGTAATCGGCATTCCCAATGTCGGCAAATCTCAGTTCATCAATAACATGGCCGGCAAAAACAAAGTTAAAACCGGAAATATACCAGGGATAACAAAATCCCAGTCTTTTATCAAAACAAAAGGTGATTTGCTGCTACTCGACAATCCCGGAGTACTATGGCCAAAATTCGACGATGAAAAGACCGCTTTCAATTTAGCTTTACTCGGTTCAATAAAAGATGATATATTGCCACTTGATGAAGTGGCTATATATGGTATTAATTTCTTGAAAAGACATTATCTAAAACGTCTTGACGAACGCTACGGAAGCGAATTTGCAGAATTGGATAATCCAATCAGAATCATGGATGAAATCGGAGAACGCAGAGGTTGTAAACTTTCTGGAGGGCTGATTGACTATGATCGGGTAATCGCACTCTTTTTATATGACTTACGTAATTCAAAATTAGGAAGACTGACATTCGAATATGCCGAAGATGTATGAATATGAAAAAAGACTCTGGAAACAGGGGTTTGCTAGTATAGTTGGTACGGATGAAGTTGGCAGAGGTCCATTGGCCGGGCCTTTAGTGGCTGCCGCAGTCATTCTCGACCCAAACAATCCGATTTTGGGATTGAACGATTCCAAGCAGCTATCCGCCAAAAAAAGACAGGAATTGTTGAAAGAGATTAAAGCGAAAGCCATAGCTTACGCTTTATCTTTTGTCGACGAAGAAACAATTGACAAAATTAATATCTATCAAGCATCAAAGCATGGCATGCTTGACTCGATTGCCAAACTGAGCGTCAAACCTGACTATGTCTTATCGGACGCCATGCCTTTGCCTGAAAGCGGCATTCCTTATGAAGCGATCATTAAAGGTGATACGCTTTCGGCGTCAATAGCCGCCGCATCAATTCTTGCCAAAGAAACAAGGGATGCATATATGATTGATAAGGGCAGAACATATCCAAATTATGATTTTGAAACAAACAAGGGTTATCCGACCCCTAAACATCTTGAAGCTTTGAAGACCTATGGAATTTGTCCGATTCATCGAAAGAGTTACAAACCGGTCAAAGACATCTTGGCAAAACAACTATCCTTATGGGAGGAATGAAATGTACAAAGCAGTTATTTTCGATCTTGACGGTACCTTGCTGGATACGATATCCGATATCGCCGACAGTGTTAACGCAGCCCTCAAATCGTACGGACATAAAGAATATTCGGAAAACCAATACAAATATTTTGTCGGAAAGGGAATTGACGAGTTAATCAAACGAATTGTCGAGGAAGGCAATATCAACCCAAATGAATTCGATCGACTCAAAAAGGGTTATATTGCCGAATACGCCAAACGCAATTCTGTAAAAACAAAACCATACGCTGGCATTCTCGATTTATTGAAGCAATTGAAAGCAAGAGGTATCTTGACTAGCATCTTGTCCAACAAACCGCATTTTCAAACCGAAGAAGTGGTACGAAAATATTTCGGTAATGCCAAATTCGACATAGTATTCGGAAAACTACCGGAGTACCCAATCAAGCCGGATCCGCAGTCGGCTGAAAGGATCATCGAACTTCTCAATTTGAGGAAAGAGGATATTTTGTATGTTGGCGATACTGATACAGATATTCACACCGCAAGAAACGCCGGATTGGACAGCGTCGGAGTCCTCTGGGGTTTCCGCACGGAAGCGGAATTGGCTGAAGCGGGTGCAGATTATATAATCAGTGATCCGTCGGCAATAATTAGAATAGTCGAAGGTGAATGAAAATGATATTGAGTTCTCGAAATTATCTGAATTTCAATCTGGAAGGAAAGGTAATCATATTCCCTACCGATACTGTTTATGGAATCGGCTGTCTTTATAAGGATGAAGAATCCATAAAAAGAATTTATGAGATTAAGAATCGCGATTACACCAAGCCCATGGTCATTCTCTGCGCCGATATGGAACAGGTAAATAGCCTTGTAGCAGGCGGACAAACATTACCTGAATACTTAAAAAAACACTGGCCAGGAAAATTGACTATTATTTTCTTTAAAAATGAAAATGTATGTGATATAATAACTTCAGGAAAGAATACGGTTGGTATCAGAATTCCCGGAAACGAGATTGGGTTGAATCTGCTTTGCAAATATGGTCCGATGGTTGTGACCAGTTTGAATCTTTCGAGCGAACCGCCAGTCATCAAATTCGAGGACGTACTGAAATACGCCGAAAAAGTTGATTATATCGTCGAAGGAGGAGACCTTGATTCGGCTCCGTCGACAATCTATGACCTCACAAGCAGCGTCGTACTTCGACAAGGAGACATAATCATAAAATAAGGAGCAGTATAAAAATGATCAATGAAATCGAACGAAAGAAAGTAAGAGATCAATATGGCATCGATATAATAGATGATGTTTTGCTGGCAAATGATTATCATATTGTCTTTTACCTTGACTTCAAGAAAAGAGAAAAAGCAGAAGTGCATGTAGTTTCCGGAGACATGTCCTATTTTGGCTTTGACACCTCGCAGAAAATTCTTGTGAAAGACATCCTCCCCCACATCGACATGGATAATCCGGTTTCGGAAATAATTGGGATTGACAACTATATCGAATATCTATTCAATCTCATCGGCAATTCCAAGGAGATTGGTGAAATCTACTTCCCGGTAAAGGATAAAAAAGGCACAGTATGGATTTCTTGCAGCATCCAGACTCTGGTATCAGATAAAAGTATGCAACTGATATATGGTAGGATTAACTGGGCAACATACAACATGCCAGATGCAATCAAATACTATCAGACCACTTACAAAGATAAGATGACGAACCTTTTTACCAAGGAAGCATTACGATATCATCTCGAGCGCTCAAGACCGACAGCTCATTCTTACGGTCTGTTCTTCGATATCGATAACTTCAAACGACTCAATGATATTTTTGGACATCGCGCCGGAGATTTGTATCTTAAACAATTAGGGCAAAAATTCAATGAGATTTGGGAAAAAGATGTGGAATATTATCGTGTTGGTGGCGACGAATTCTTCGTTTATATGGTCAATTCCACCGAGGAACAAGCCTATCGTAAAGCCATGGATGTAATCTATTATGTGGAAAGAATCAATCCTCAAGGCGAACAAGCCGAAGTCAGTGCTTCGGTCGGTATTGTGCCGATAATCGGTTCTGATTTCGACATCGACAACCTACTCGACTTGGCAGACCGCACCATGTACCATGCCAAAGATAAAGGGAAAGGCAATATATCCTATGCAAGAGACGTATAATCGTCTCTTTTTTTTGAGTTGGCTTTATTGTATTATGTCCCTTATTTTGTTATAATTGTTATGATATGCAAGCTAAGAAGGAGTAATAAAGATGATAGTATCAATCGGAGCCGATCACGCCGGCTATATCTACAAGGAACCAATAAAAAACCACTTGGAGAAATTGGGGATAAAAGTATTGGATGAAGGCACGGACTCCCAAGAGCCATCCGATTATCCTGACTATGCCTTCAAGGTTGGAAATAGAGTCAAAAAGCATGAAGCCGATTGGGGTATATTAATCTGTGGCACGGGGGTAGGAATGAGCATCGCTGCCAACAAGGTCGAAGGAATCAGAGCCGCCTTGGTCGAAACTGATTTTACTGCCGAGTCATCAAAAACCCATAACCATGCGAATGTAATCACATTTGGATCACGTGTCAACACAATCGATGAAGTTCTTAGATTTGTCGATATTTATAAGAACGCTAAAGAATCAACTGAAAAAAGACATGTCAATCGAGTAAAAAAAATCGGAGATTTCGAGGAGGAAAAATGGGAAAAGTAGTATTGTTCAACCATCCGCTTATCCAGCACAAACTTTCGATCATTAGAAACAAATTTACCGATACCAAGACTTTTCGCGAGAACGTCAACGAGATTGGTTCATTGGTCACCTTCGAAGTGACCAGGGATCTCTTGACAAGAACTGTCGAAGTAGAAACCCCGGTTGCCTCAACTACCTGTGAGATACTTGCCAAAGAGGTCGTCATTGTTCCAATCCTACGAGCCGGACTTGGCATGGTCGATGGCATACATAACGTCATTCCAACGGCCAAGATCGGTCATATCGGCTTATATCGTGACGAAACAACCTTGGAACCTCAAGAGTATTATGTGAAGTTCCCGAAGGAAATCGTCGACGCCACCGTGTTAGTAGTTGACCCGATGCTTGCGACTGGCGGTAGCGCCATCGCTGCCATAAACAGAGTCAAAGACGCGGGAGCCAAGGATATCAGATTTGTCGGAATCGTCGGTTGTCCTGAAGGTGTAAAGGCCTTGACCACGGCTCACCCGAATGTGGATATCTATTTAGTGACTGTTGATGAGCGATTGAACGAGCATGGGTATATCGTTCCGGGGCTAGGAGATTGCGGGGATCGCCTCTTTGGTACAAAATAAGAAAAATGAATCGGTTTTCCATGTCGTAAACCTGATGGTCCAGTTCTTCACTGAGACCTTTGTCAGTGTCGCTTTGGGATATTTCATTGGCAAATATCTTGACCAGTGGCTTTTCGATGACCGGGTGATTCTGACTTATGTATTCATTGTACTAGGTATTTTTTCAGGACTGTGGATGCTTATAAAACGTGTGCTTAAGAATATTGGCGGAGGTAAGGATGATGAAAAAGGCCAACATAATTGAATTGACTTTCTTGTTTAGCTGGTTGGCTGCAATCATCGTGTCGGTGGTTACCTACTTCATAACCGGTGATTTCAACATGGTTGTCAGTTATCTATTGGGATTTTTCTCGGTAATGCTGATGCAGTCGATGAATTATAGAATCATGAAAAACCTCTACAAGAATAACCCAAGTCGAATCAAATCGACAACCATCATTATTTATCTTGTAAAATATATATTTTTTGCTATAATGTTATATGTCGCGCACATAGAGACGGACTGGAATGTGTTTTTCACCTTCGGTGGAATTATGACCTATCGAGTAGTCATGTATCCGGTCGTTTTGATCTATGCGAAAAAAGGAGAAGACAAAGATGCTTGATTTCAAATTGACAGCACCTTTATCACCTAGTGTTGTATCAACACTCATCATCGTATCTGTGCTCGCCATGATCTTTATTATCGTGGGAATCAGAATCAATAAGCTAGACCCAGCCAAGACACCTAAAGGCCTCGTGCTTTTAAGTGTTTTAATTGTGGACTTTTTCACGAAGTTTCTCAGTGATTATATATCGGGAAAAAAACTGAGATTCTTCGGACCTTATCTATTTACGATAATAATCTTTCTAGTCTTTGCCAATACGGCTTCTCTGTTTGGGTTGACGCCGCCACTTGCCAACATCGGCGTCGCGTTAAGTTTCTCGGTCATGACCTTCATTATGATTAAGGTCGCCGAATTCAAGTATCAAGGAATCTGGAACAAGATTAAAGGATTGTTGGGACCGGTAAAACTGCTGTCTCCGATTATGATACCAATCAATCTGATCGGTGAAGTTTCCACACCGTTTTCGATGGGACTTCGTCTCTTCGTCAACTTGATGAGTGGTACGGTAATCGCTGCGATGGTTTATGCCGGAGTAGGAGCGATACTAGGTGTCATCGGCAATATCTTTGTCGGAGTGGCACTGCACGCCGTCTTCGACATATTCTTCGGACTTATCCAAGCTTTTGTATTTTTCATGTTATCAACCGTCAACATATCGATGGCTTCAGAAGCCTAGATTATAAATAGGAGGAATAAAAAATGTTTGCGAATTTATTTGAATCAGTTATCCGTTTTGCTACAGAGTACAATCAGTATTTTTCAAGTGGAATGGCATATCTTGGCGCCGGTATCGCCGTAATCGCCGGTTTCGGCCCTGGTATCGGTCAAGGTTTCGCCGCCGGTAAGGCAGCCGAAGCCGTAGGTCGCCAACCTGAAGCCCAAGGCAAGATCCTGGTCACGACACTGGTTACCCAAGCTGTCGCCGAGACCACCGGTCTTTACGCTTTGTTGGTCGCAATCCTATTGATTGGAAAATAAGAATTACAACTCTGAAACTACCTGCAAAAGGGGGTAAATCATGCTTAGCATACAGGATTTGATGTCGGCCGTATCTGACGCAATCGAAAAAGCGTTGGGAGCCAGTCTGCTCGACATGTTAATTCAGATCGGGGCCACTTTTGTCTTGGTGATTATCGTCAAAATCTTCTTTTGGGAGAAGATTACCGGTTTTCTTGCCAAGAGGAAAGCACTTATGGAAAATGAACTGGAGTCTGCGAGAAAGGCAAATGAAGATGCTTTGGCCTTGCAAGAAAAGACTTCCCAGGAATATCATGATCTAAAAACTATGTCCAAGGATTATCTCGAGAAAGCCAGGCTTCGTGGTGAAGAAGAACGAGAAGTTATTGTGGGAAAAGCCAAGAATGAAGCCCAGAATCTTCTTGCCCAGGCTGAAAAAGAAATCGCCATGGAGAAGAGGAAAGCTGAAACCGACATCCGGAAAGAAGCTGTCGATTTGGCCGCATTGATGGCAGCCAAGATAATCGAAAAAGAAATCGACGAAAGATCCTACCAGAATCTTGCTGTCGATAAACTGGAAAGCAGTGAAAAAATATGACAGGTATTGCTTATCAATATGCATTAGCTGTTTTTTCGCTTGCCGAAGAGACGGGGCGGTCCCAAGAATTTTTTAAGAATCTAAAGGTTTTTGCTGAAAGTCTGGATCATGAGACATGCATATTTTTTGTCCATCCCAAGATAGAGGAAAAAGACAAGTTTGCAGTTCTTGAAAAAAGCGTTGAAGACACCCTGCTTCGGAATTTCTTGAAGGTTCTTGTCGAGAACGATCGGTTCACCTATATCGATTCTATCGTAATGGCATATCAGGATATTCTGGATAATCTACACAAGATTATGAAAGTCATGATTTATTCGAACAAGCCACTTACTGAAACAAACATTGAAAAGATAAAGAACAAATTAAGCAAGACCTATGGCCGCACCATCGAAGTTGAAGTTACAATCGACACATTAATCCTCGGAGGATTTCGTATCGAATTCGAAGGCAATGTCATAGATGAGACAATAAACAGACAACTGGACAATATCCGTTCCAGTCTGTTGGAATAAGAGGTGCCACTTGAAAATAGATCCGTTGGAAATAAGTTCTTTACTGAAAGAACAAATTAGAAAATATGAACAAGACCTTAAGACCGAAAATGTCGGAACTGTCATCTCTGTTGGTGATGGTATCGCTTTGATCTATGGCTTGGACAACGCCATGAGCGGCGAGCTCTTGGCTTTTCCTCATGGAGTCTTCGGAATGGTCCAAAATTTGGAAAAGAACAATGTCGGAGTGATTCTACTCAATGACTCCTCGCTTGTCAAGGAAGGCGATCAGGTTAAATCCACCGGACGCATCTTGGAAGTTGGTGTCGGCGATGCCTTGATTGGCAGAATCGTCAACCCCCTTGGACAGCCTTTGGATGGTCTCGGCAAGATAAACGTAACCGAAACCCGACCAATCGAACGTAAGGCCATGGGTGTTATCGACAGAAAGAAAGTCGAGCAGCCGCTTGAAACCGGAATTAAAGTGTTGGATGCTCTTGTACCAATCGGTCG
>Ga0172375_10010337_pt1 | contig 12138 bp, 8 predicted proteins | sample LakKiv1m_FD_114537 | JGI IMG/M metagenome (GOLD analysis project Ga0172375, IMG submission 114537) | Freshwater microbial communities from Kabuno Bay, South-Kivu, Congo - kab_092012_11.1m | ecosystem: Environmental > Aquatic > Freshwater > Lake | place: Democratic Republic of the Congo... | reverse complement strand
GGCGATCAGATAGTACCGGCGCGCGTTGGCGGCGAGGTCAATGCGCTCGAACTCGACCTGGTTAAAATCCGATTGCGGCAACTTCCAGGCGTCCATATCCACAAAAAGAACGCCCGACGGGTATGTCGGGCAAGGCAGTGCGGGTGGGTGACCCACAGACGGCCGGCGAGTAGCCAGCCAAGGGAGAGGCCAGTAGCCTCTCAAGCGATTGGATCTGCCGACACTGAGTCTGTCTCTGCTGCCGGAATAATCGCGCCGACGGCAATGAATTGATCGCGTGTCGCCAGCGGCTGAGCGTCGGCACGGAGCGGATTCTGGTGTGCCAGGCCAGCGCGCCGCGGCCCTGGACGACTTTGCCGCGCCGGACGCTCGGCCGCGCGCTCGCGACGTTCTCGCTCACGCCTCACTGAAGCCTTCCGCACGAAGACACTGCGCACAACGGCGAACACCACGACGACAACCAGCCAGATGAGCCACCAGGTAGGGAAGTGCGACATCGGGGAATCTCCTTTCTTGGATTGATGGACTGCGGACGAAACGCTAAGCGCGTTAGCGTATCCTCCGCAGCCCACCAACCGGAGCGCCGCAGCCGGCCTCAGTGGCCGGCCCGGGCAGGTGATTCCACCGAACTGCTACTCCCTCTGTAGGGTGGCGCTTGCAAAGTGCCGGTTTCCCCACGGCCGGCTGTATGTCTACAGCCACCCGTCCGCCACAGTATAGCGCGCCTGGCACGCCTTGTCAATCCATCATCATGTGTTATGGTTTATAATAATTTGACATCCCGACAACGTCGCGTATAATAGTCCTACAAGGGACATTGTACGACATTGAAGCCGCTGGAGCGTCGTGTAATGTGCCAAAATCGGACCACTAACGCGCCCAAAGAACGTCGTGTAATATGGAAGGGCAAGCGATGAGCAATTGGCAAACTGAGGTTGACAAGCTTTTGGCCGAGTACGAGGGCATTACCCGCGAGCGGTACGCTGCCGGTCTCGATTCGTTCCGCGCCTGGTACCTGCAAAGCTATCCCGATGAACCCGATGCCGCGCTACTCACCGATGATGAGGTGCGCGACTACCGGGTTTACCTGACAGGCGTCAAGGGCTACAAAGCCGCCACGGTCAACGCCTACCTGGCGCCGATCCGCGCCCTCGTGCGCGCCCAGGGTCGCGCGCTCAAGGTTAAGGGCGTGAAACAGGTACAGGGACCGATGGAGACGTTGGATGCGCGCGACCTGGGCCGGCTCATCAACGCCGTGGACGGCCCGCACTGGAGCGACAAGCGCGACGTGGCGCTGATCAACGTGATGGCGCGTGCAGGCTTACGAGTCAGTGAAGCGCTCGCCCTCAAAGTCGGCGATGTCGAATTGGGACCCCGTTCGGGGAAGTTGCTGGTGAGAGAGGGCAAAGGGCTGAAGTCGAGAACCCTGGCATTGTCTTCGGAGGCCAGGGACACCTTGAAAGCCTATCTGCAGGTACGGCCGGAGGTGAGAGGTGATCTGCTGTTTCTTAGCCGCACCCATCGCGCTCTGGATCCCCGCGATGTGCAGCGCATGGTCTCTGAGGCGGCGCGACGCGCGGGGATCAAATTCACGGTGACGCCTCACATGCTGCGCCACAGTTTCGCGACGCGCTTTCTGGCGAAGAACCAGGGTGACATCGCCACGCTGGCGACGATCCTGGGGCATGCCAATATCAGCACGACGACGCGGTATCTGCATCCCAATGCCCATCGGGTGCAGGAGATGGTTGAGGAGATGTAGCTTCCATCCTGGTTGATCTCCTCCACCTTCCGTATCCCCACAACCTGAATCATCATGCACCATATTGGTGTAGAGTGCCACTTTGTGGTATCCTATCTGATAGTTGAGTGCCCCCTACGGAGCAAACCACTATGGGTACCACACCAAACTTCCCGCTTTCATGCTTTCCCCAGGCTCCCGTGCGCGCCGATGAGCTGCGCTACATCGTGGAAACCCTCCGGCGCGGCGATTGTTGTGCTGTGGTAGGCCCCAGCAATACGGGCAAGTCCCTTCTCCTGCAATCACTTCTGAGCGAAGAAGTGCGGCAGATGTGCGCGCAGAAGAGCGCTCGACCGCCGATCATGGTTTTCCTGGACTGCCTGGGCGTGGAACCCACAGAACAAGCCTTTTATGAGTCCCTCTTGCGGCGGGTCATGGAAGAGCTGGAGGTAGCCAGCGAAGCTCCAAGTGCGCTCGACGCGATCAGGGCTCAACACCAGCGAGTGGCACAAAGTCCGAATGTCGAATCACGCGCCGCGTTTGCGAGCGCGCTGAGAAGCCTGCATCGCAAGAGCGACACCTGCCTGATCATCATACTCGACGAGTTCGACGATCTTTACCAGTCCATCTCGCACTGGGCGTCTCGCAGGCTGCGAGTGTTGCACGATGAACTTGGCAACCGGCTACTTCTGGTCGTCTCCACATCCAGACATCTGGATCGGCTCCGGCCTGACCCCGAGACTTATGAATTTCGTGAGCTGTTTGTTCAACACACACGGGTGTTGCGGCCTCTTGATAGCAATGATGCAGCCAGGCTGGTCACCTACTTGACCGATGCCAAGGGCCTGGACATGTCTCCGAATCGCGCACGGCTGGCCATCGAGGCTTCGGGCGGTCACCCCGGCCTGCTTGCACGTCTATGCGAGCATCTGAGCTCCCTTTCGGCCGACCCGGACGTCACCGGGCAGGCGCTCTTTGCGCAGCTCTCAGAGATTGGGCCGATTCGCCTCGAATGCCAGAGGCTTTGGGCGGAACTCGAGCTCGATGAACAGAGCGCTTTGCTGGTGCTCGTTCGCGGGGATCAACTGTCAAAGGGAAGCAAGCAGGCTGAGGGTGTCGAAGACAAAGGGCTCGTCGTGACCAATGAAGCAGGCGCCTTGCTGGTGTTCAGCCCTGTCTTCCGCGCTTTTGTGAGCAAGGAGCTGCTGAAGCAGCAGGAGACACGCCGGCGCGGCCCCTGGTATGATGCGAACACACGGCAGATATGGTTGGACGACCGCGAGATCACGCGCAAGCTGACCTCGGATCAATTTGCCTTCCTGGTGCTGTTGTGTGAAAACCCTGGCGTCGTCATGTCCAAGGACGATATCGGTGAAGCAGTGTGGCCTGAGCAGGCGGAAAACTCGTTCTCCGACGACCAGATCTACCAGTTGATCAAACGGACGCGCGAAAAAACAGAGCCGGATCCGAAAAAGCCCATCTATATCGTCTCGGTGACCGGCCAGGGCTATCGTCTTGAGAGGCCTGCTGGATAAGCGTTCCCCATCGCGCATGCAGCGGTTAGAATGATTGCGTAGACTGGATACGGTTGCCGACTACTTCCTCGAGCGCGTATAGGTTCCCCAACCGCGGTCAAATCCCCGCTGATCGCACTTTCAGTCTGCCGACCGTTGCCCGGACAAAGCCAAGCCTTTGCACCCCGCCGCCCCCCTAAGTCGTAAAAACATCGCTAACAGCCCAGAACACTCCTGGTGGATGTTATCGAGCCGCTAGAACCCATCCCGGCATGAACCTCCTTCCCGCAGCGCGTAGCCCTGGTAGACCGCAAGCCAACGAGCTTGCCACTCGCGCGACCTGGCGCGCGTTGAAGTTCTGACCATTTCTGTCAGACACTGTCAGGGGAATGTTGGTGGACAGTCAGCGAGTAACTGAATCGCCAGCCATGTACCAGAAATCGGCATTGCCAAGCCATCCACAAGAGTTTGATGGCCAAAATCGCGTGAAGATGCCCCGTCCGCGGCTGCGACGCGCGGACTTGTCTCCGAAGGGAGACATTGCAGCTTCTGTGAGACCGCTTCTCTCCTCGGCTGACGATGGGTCTGACCGATCTGTCAGTGCATCGTGGGTGGGCTGACACCTCCTGGTCAAGACGCGACGTGTCGCAGTGTGGTACGGTGTGCTGGGGAGCATGCATCTCAACAACAACCGTGCGGCGGGTGCGCTCCTCGGTGTGGCCGGCGGTAAGTACAAGTGGGACACATCAGCCAATTGGCCGCAGATGTCTTGGCAAACTGGAGGTGGACCATGGACGAGTTCGACAGAGCCGCCCTTGACGCCATCCTCAATGGCGTCCCAATCCGCGGCGAAGACCTGGGCCGGCTCCTGAGCCGGGTTCATCAAGGGAAGTGCTGTTCCCTGGTCGGTGTGAGCAATACCGGCAAATCGTGGGTTCTCAGGCTCCTCGCTGAGGACCAGGCGCGATCAATGTGCGCCCGTGCGCACGAGATGACGCACATGGTGGTCTTTGTGGATTGCCTGGAGTCCGGCGATTCTGAGCACGCCTTCTACGTGCTGTTGCTGCGGCGCATCATCGAGGAAGCGGATGGCTTCCAGGTATCCGCGCCGACCATCCAGGCGCTGAAGTCGCTGCACCAGCAGATGCTGCACATCACCAGCGATGTGGCTGCCCGTTCGTTGTTCGGAAGTTGCATGCGAGAGCTGGCTCGTGAGGCCAAACTCGGCCTGGTGCTGGTCTTCGATGAGTTCGAAGATGCGTTCCGCATGCTGCCGCCGTGGCCATTCCGCCAGTTGCGCGCCCAGCACGACGCGTGGCATGGCCGCCTGCGCTTCATCACAGCCACCCATCGCCGCCTGGAGTCCCTGCGCGCAGACCACGACACCTACGAGTTCCGCGAGCTCTTCCAGCTCGGCACGGTGATCCTGCGGCCTCTGGGGCCGGCCGACGCTGGACGCTTCCTTTCGCATGTCGCCGCGCGGCAGCGGACCCCCTTGCACCCCCAGCATGCCGAGGCAGCGATCGCATTGTCGGGCGGTCACCCCGGTCTGCTGGAGACGATCTACTCACTCCTCGATGGCGCGGAATCCGGCTCGGAGATGAGCGCCGACTCGCTGATGACCGAGCTGCTGGGGCAACCACCCATCCAGGACGAGCTTCGCCAGATCCTGGAGTCTTTGACTGACGAGGACATCTCGGATCTCAAGGCGGTGGCCAACGGCCAGGGTCTGTCCCGGAATGCAGCCGAGAGGCCATCGCTTGGGGAGCTCGGCCTGATCAACTGGGACGATGAGAATCGGCCAAGCGTATTCAGCCCGCTCCTGGCGGCCTTCGCCAAGAACGGGTTCTCTCAGGCGGTTCCGGCCGAACGTGGCATCCGCTGCGACCTGGATACGGGGCAGGTGTGGATTGACGGCCGCGAAGTCAGCCGGGACCTATCCGAACTGCAGCGCAAGGTGGTGCGCCTGCTGTGGCGCGAGCAGGGTCGGGTCTGCACCCACAACGAAATCATGGACTATGCGTGGGGCGTCACTACTGGCGTCAGCCTGGCCGCACTGCGCGAGGTAGTGCATCGCCTCCGGATCAGGATCGGGGACAAGGACCCCGGCTACATCGCGCTCGTGCGCGGCGAAGGTTACCGCTTGGAGAATCCCAAATGATCCGCAGCAAGAACCCGCAAAGAGGGGTGAGGACCTGAGGTCCTCACCCCTTTTTATTCCTCAAGGTGTTACGAAACCGTTATGGCCGCATGGCGAAAAGTTGAGACGCGCGCTGCCCCTATCAGCTATGCTGTGCGCAGAGATGAAAGAGGAGGTGCGTGATGACTCTGACCAACCCGTCCATCTCAATGCAGGTTCCGATCCAGGATGTGCATGCGCGGCTTGAGTCTCTGTACATCCAGGAGTATCTTCGGGCCAACGGTCATTCGCCAGCGACGCTTGAGGCGATCTCTCATCCGGAGCGCAAGCGCATCATGACTGACGCTTCCACATACGCTTCCATGCATCTTGCGTGGTGTGAATCCCGGGCCCGATTGATCGGCGAGCTGCGCGGAGCCGATCGCTAGCCCATAAAATCCTGAAAGGAGTGTGTCCAATGTCTCTCAAGAAGATCCTTCGCTACACGTTTGGTGTGTTCGTTGCGTTGTTGGTCGTCACTCTGACCGCGACGCAGGTCAACGCGCAGGCATCCTGCCCGCCGCGCAACTGCACGTACGGCAAGGATGTCGGCCGCGACTACTTCAGCCAGGTGGTGGGCCGCCTGAGCAACGTCCCTGCCAGTGACTTCGCCGTCGACGCCTTGATGGCCTGGAAACCCTACGAGAACACCCGAGCCTGCTGGAATCCGCTCGCCACAACGTGGAAGATGACTGATGTGTGCAACTTCAACAGCGTGGGCGTGCAGAACTACCAGGATCAGGCGACCGGCGTGCGGGCGACAGCCAACACCCTGAACCTCGGCTACTACGACGCGATTCGCAAGATGCTCAGGATGGAAGCCTTCGATCGCGAAGGCATGCGTTCCGCTTTGGGCACCTGGGGCACCTGCCGCGGCACAGGCTGCGATACGCTGCTCGACCAGTGGCAGGCCCTCTGGAACCGCTACAAGGGCAGCGGCTCGAGCAGCGGCCCGTCCGGCTATACGCGCTGCGCAGACGAGGGCCAGCGCTGTAACTTCAGCGGTGCGAAGGATGTGGCCTACGGCGCGAACGGTCGGTGGGCGTACCGGAACGGCGTCACGGGCGGCGCGGACTGCAACAACAGCGTCTTCGGAGACCCGATTGTTGGGGTGCAGAAGGCCTGCTACATCAAAGACACAGCCGGCAGCGGCGGTGGGAGCAACTGCGATGGCGGAGAAGGGGTGTACCTGTATGAGCACTCCAACTACCAGGGCCGCTGCACCAAGCTGACGGGTGATGCCTCGCAGCCACGCGACTGGTTCGTCGGCAATGACGCTGTTTCCTCGGTCCGCATGATCGGCAGTTGGACGGCGACTCTCTACGAGCACGACAACTATCAGGGGACGTCATCCAGGTTCACGGGCAGTGACGCCGACCTGGGGAACGATGCCATCGGCCATGACCGCGCCTCCTCGGCCCGGATCGCCCGCGGGAGCAACGGCGGCGGCAGCAGCGGGGGACCGTCCGGGTACGCCTACTGCGCTACCGAAGGCCAGCGCTGCAACTTCAGCGGTGCAAAGGATGTGGCTTACGGCGCCAACGGCCGCTTCGCCTATCGCACCGGCGTGACCGGCGGCGCGGACTGCAACAACAGCGTCTTCGGAGACCCGATCTCCGGCGTGCAAAAGGCTTGCTACATCAAAGACACAGCCGGCAGCGGCAGTGGGAGCAACTGCGACGGCGGTGAGGGGGTCTATCTGTACGAGCATACCAACTACCAGGGGCGCTGCACCAAGCTGACCGGCGACGCCTCCAACCCGCGCAGTTGGTCGGTGGGTAACGATGCAGTCTCGTCGCTGCGCATGGTCGGCAACTGGACGGCCACTCTGTACGAGCATGATGACTACCAGGGCGCTTCGTCCAGGTTCACCGGCAGCGATCCCGACCTGCGCGATGACGCTATCGGGAACGATCGCACTTCGTCCATCCGGGTGGCGCGACGTTAGGTAAGAGCGCGAAGCGCAGATGCTCAGACGCCAAGCGGAGTGCTAAACACATCCCGCTTGGCGTCCGCATCAGGTAACCTTTCGCAGAGGGCTGCATGACTTACAGCGTCAACTCAGTGCCAGAGGGTGAGGAACACGGTAACCTCAGGCCGGATCTATTCCGCTCGCTGTTACATATCTGTGACGAACGCATGGACGTTGCGTTGAGACGCGAGACCCTTGGTTGAGCTATGCTGGTCGCAGAAACGCCGGAGAGCGCGTTTCGGAACGGAGGATGACATGAAGGTCAATCGAATCTTGCAGGTGGTTCTCGCTGGGTGGCTGGTATGGGTGACGCTGATGGGCGCCGTCCTGCCGGCCGGGGCCCAGGCCACGCCGCCGGATGCGGTTGCTGCCATCCTGATCCTCGACATCAGCGGCAGCAACCAGTCCACCGATCCCGGCAACCTGCGCTTCACCGACGCTGCACTGTTTGCCTCGCTGCTGGATGAGGGGGACGCCCTCGGACTGATCGCTTTCGCCACCAACAGCCGCCGGCTGACCGATGGCGTAGTGCAGATCCGCAGCGCGGCCGATAAGCAAGCCCTGGTGGCCGCGCTGGCGCCCCTGTCGGCTGATGGCTGGACGGACTTCAAGGCCGCCTTTGCGGAGGCCGGGGCGATGCTGAAGGGCGCCGACCTGGCCGGCCGCCGGGCCGTGGTGATTTGTCTGACCGACGGCAAGCCCGAGATCCCGCAGCCGTATGCGACATACGAGGATGAGGCGCTCGCTGAGGCGCGCAGCCTCGGTGTGCCGGTGATGTCCATTGCGCTGACACCGGCGGCGTTGTCGCCTTTCCTGAGCCGACTGGCGGCCGAGACCGGCGGGGCCGTGATCCCGGCCGACGAGGCGGACGATCTGCTGGACGCATATCTGGCGGTCTTCAGCGGGATCAAGGACCGCACGGTGCTGGGCGCTGACATCCGCATGGCGCCGGGGATCGCCCTGCTGCCGCTCGACCCGGCCCTGATGCCTTACGTGGAGCGGGTGAGTTTTGTGTCGGTTCAACCCGCTGCAGTAAAGACGCAACTGCTGGCGCCGGATGGTAAGGAGGTCGCCGCAGGTTCGCCAGGCGTATCGTTCATCATGGCCACCAACCCGCAGTTCACGGTGGTGACGGTAGATCGGCCGGCCGTGGGCGCTTGGGGGTTCCGGCTCCAGGGGAGCGGAGCAGTCCAGGCCCGCGCGGTGTTGCGCTCTCGGCTCCGGGTGGAGGTCGTAGCGCCGGGCACACTGCATGAGGTCAGCCAGCCCATGCCAGTGGTGATGCGGCTGATGGAAGAGAAAAGCGATGGCCGCACGGTGAAGGTGATCGGCGAGGCGAGCTTCTCGGCGCTGATCACCCGGCCGGATGGCCGGCAGGAGAGCCTGGATCGCTTCTATGATGATGGCACCCACGGCGACGCCCGTGCCAGCGACGGCGACTTCACCCGGCTCTACGTGAACGCCGACCAGCCTGGCGCCTATACCATCCTGGTGCGGGGCGCCAAGGGCATGGTTCCTGTCGAGCAGACGGCGCGCGTGCAGGCGATCACCTTCCCTATGCTCGTGGCTGATGACCTGGATGGCGCCAAATTCGCGGTGCGCGGCCAGCCGGTGACGATCGCCGCCAGGCTGGAAGGCGGGACCTACGGCCAGTTTGACGGCGGTATAGTGGTCGCCAGGATCACCGCCCCTGGCGGCAGTGCCGAGGAGATCGAGCTGAAATGGGACGGCGGCCGCTACAGCGGCAGCTACCTGCCGCTCCAGGACGGCGTGTACCAGGCCGACTTCACGCCGCGCGGGGCGACCTACCAGGGCCTGCCCTACGGCCATACGACCAGCGCCCGCTTCGAGGCCCGCATCGTGCCGGCTTTGATCGTTGCAACGGCGCCGCAGGAGCTGGGTCTGCTGGAAACGGTCGCAGCGCGGCAAGGCGTGACGGTGACGATCCCCATCACGTCCACCAGCCGCCAGCTCGAGCAAGTGCAGGTCTCCCTGGAGGGGATGACGGGCTGGACCCTGTCCGGCGGAGCGACGGTTTCGATTCCGACTGGGAGCGGCCGTCTTGCGGTGGGTCTGCGGGCGACCGCTGGGGTAGCGCTGGGGCCAGTCAGCGGGCAGTTGTCGTTCGCAGCCCGCTCCGGTGTGGATCTCTTGGGCGGCGCCGTGCCGCTGCGCGGCGAAGTCTACCAGCCGGCGCTGACCTTGCAGCCGGCCGCCATCGACCTGGGTTCGGCGGCGACATGCACCGGGTGGTCGGGGAGCGTTGTCATGACCATCGAGTCGTCCAGCCACGAGCAGGAGGTTGTCAAGCTGCGCCTGGCAGGGCTTCCTGGAGTGCGCGTCGAACCGGAGACGGTGACCGTCCAGCCTGGCCAGAGCCAGCTGACACTGACCGTTGCGCCCGAAGCCACACTTGCGCCGGGTCACTACACCGCCCGGCTGCTGTTGGAAGGCCGGAGTGGCCTGAATCTGCCGGCAGAGGAGCCGATCGCCTTCGACGTGGCGCCGCTGGCCACGCGCTGCAAGGGGCAGATCGCGGGAGGCGGTGTGGCGCTGCTGGCCCTGCTGGGCGGCATCGTGCTGACGGTCCGGCGGGTGCGCACGGCGACCAAGCCGCCTCTGGTGACCGGCACGCTGCGTCATTGGCCGACCGGCCGGCTCGGCGAGACGGCCGATGTGGACCTCACGGCGTTGCAGCGCAGCCGCATCGTTGTGGGCAGTGGAACCGGCTGCGCTGTGGTGATCCGCGACTCGGCTTTGGGCGAGGAGGCCTGTGCGCTTGCGGCTGAGCAGGCGGATGGCGAGGTGAGGATCGTACTGCACCCGATCGGCGAGGTGCGGCGGGGCTACCGTGCTGTGGCTGATGCGGTCACGCTGGGTCACAAAGACACTTTCGTGATGGGCAACCGGGAATACCAGTATCTCAGTGATCAAGGCCTGTGAGGAGGGCAAAATGACTACCGAAATCTTCTTCGAACCCACGCTATTTGTCTACGAAGGTACAAGCCCTGGCCAGGTGGGCTGGCGGTTCAAGCAGCTGTTCAACCGGGTCTACGGGCCGGTGCCGGTCATCCGCCACCTGTGGATCGACGCTGACAGCACCATCGAGCCGGCCGCGGCCGAGTGGTTCGATCCGTCGGAACGGACCGAGCTGGTGGGCTTCAACGCCGACGAAGTGTTGGCGAACCTGGAAGCGTATCCGACGATCAAGGCCTGGTGGCCGCGCGACTCGCGCCTCAAGCCGGGCTTCGTCCGCCGGGGCGCCAATCAGATGCGGCCGGTGGGCCGGCTGGCGCTCTTCCGCATGTACAACGACCGCGCGGCTGGGCCAGCGGCCATCGACAAGCTGCGGGCAGCCACCGATGCGCTGCTGCAGATCGAGAACGTTGACGCCACCGAGCGCATGAGCAACGGCCGGCTGCGCTACATCGTGGAGCGCAACAGCGTTCGGGTGGTGTTCGTGCATTCCACCGGCGGCGGGGCGGGCAGCTCCATGACTTGGGATATGGCCTACCTCAGCCGTTATCTGCTGCGCGGGACCAACCCCACGTTGATCGATGTGGCCATGCTGCCGCCCGTGATCGACAAGGCGATCAAAAACGAGACGCAGGTGCAGAAGGAGAAGATCCGCGCCAACACCTACGCCTGGTTCAAGGAGCACGGCTATCTGTACGCCAACCCCCAATGGCACGTGACGTACCCTGAGGGCGCGCCGGTCTCGCTGCTGTCCCAGCCCTTCGACCTGCGCTTCGTCATCGACCTGGGCAACCAGGCCGGCGACCGGCTCAACTCGGAGGACGACATCTACACGATGATCGCCCAGGCGTTATTCCTGGACACCGGCTCGTCGATCGCCGGCGCCATGCGCGGATTCAACGCCAACGTGAGCGTCCTGAACGAGGAGTTCCGGGGCCGGCCGCGCATGTACAGCTCGATGGCGGCCACTTCGCTGGTCTACCCGGCCGAGCGCATCAGTCGCTACTGCGGCGCCAGCTCGGCGCAAGCGGCAGTCAGGGCGGGCCTGCTGGCAACCCCTGATCCTGATGCGATAGCTGAGTCCGCTTCCGCTCTGTTGGGCCGGCTGGGGCTGCGCGATGCCGACGTGTTGGCGGGCTTGCTCGCCGAGCGGCGGGTCGCCTGTGACAACGGCCCGGCCATCCGTAAGGCCGCGAAGGTCGAGGCCGCCCTGGGCCTGTTGGATGCGCAGGAGGCCGAAGACCGCGAGCAACGGGAGCACCAGGTGACGCTGATCGAGGCGGCGGCAGCCCAGAAGTTGGCAGCCAGCCGCGGGGCGTTGGGCACCGAGGCCACCGGGCTGGCCCGTGATAGCGGCGCGTTGGCGGCCCACGCCATCCTGGCGCAGATCGTGGCCGACGCGCCGGACAACGGCAAGGCCATCCCTGACACGACCCTCTCGCTGAAGGCGTTCAAGCTCCGCCTGGCGCAGCAGGGCAGCTCGGAGGCCGATCTGCACAAGGCCGAGAAGGAATACCGCGACGCCCGCGGCCGGCAGCGCGCGTTGGAAGGCGGGGTGCTGAAGTCGGTGCGCAAGACGATGGCCAAGGGCTCGTGGCAGCAGGAGTTCGACCGGGCCCGCAACGACTGCCTGCACTGGCTGGCCGAAGTGAACCAGATCACCCTGCAGCTGGCGGCGCAGCGCGCCGCGGCCAACCTCTACGACCAGCTCGTCGCCCGGATCGGGGAGCTGCTGAGCGAGCTCGCCCGGGTAGCT
>Ga0172375_10010335_pt1 | contig 12138 bp, 7 predicted proteins | sample LakKiv1m_FD_114537 | JGI IMG/M metagenome (GOLD analysis project Ga0172375, IMG submission 114537) | Freshwater microbial communities from Kabuno Bay, South-Kivu, Congo - kab_092012_11.1m | ecosystem: Environmental > Aquatic > Freshwater > Lake | place: Democratic Republic of the Congo... | reverse complement strand
GCAGGGCTTTTTCATAGGCAGTGTTTGCATCTATATAGTTCCCCACGGCGCGATACGCCATCCCCGTTTCCATGAGCAGGACAGGGATGGACGACACATCATTCAAACGAAAATACAAATTGGATGAATGTTCCAGGATCTCGACTGCCTGGCGCGCTTGTCCCAGACGATACAAAGCGAGGCCTTTGACACGCAGGGCTTCGGCATGGAACATCTGCAAATCGTCACTGGCCTCGGTTTTTTGGATAACTTCCTCTGCATCGCGCAGGGACGCGGGGTAATCTCCAAGAAAACGATTGGCAGTCGCACGACGGACCAGGGCAAGGATCAGGCCGGGTACGTTTCCAATCCGGCGAAATGCCTGTTCTGATTGATCGAGCAGGTTCAGCCCCAGGCGCAGGTCGCCCTTCATATAGGTAATCGCGCCGCGGATGGAAAGCAGGCCGGGGCGCGTCCGCAACATGGACGGCGGCAGGTCATTCAACCAGGATTCCATTGTGAGGTGGGCGCGCTGTAACATGGTGGTGCTCGCCCGCTCGATCATCTCGGCAAGCAACGTCATGTCATTCTGCTGCTTGCAAACATAATGGGCCTTTTCCCATTCCCCCATCCCCTCATAAGCCTGGCCCAATCGAAACAGGATGGGCATAACTTCTTCCGGGCAATCGCGTTCGAAACGGTCGCGCAAATAATCCCGGAAAAGATGGTGGTAGCGCAGCCACCTCCCGTCCGCTCCAACGGGCAGGGCAAACAGGTTATTGCGGGAAATGGTCTTGATCCAGTTCTGCCAATCCTGCGGCTGTGGATATAACGGAGCCAAAACCGACTCACACAGGGACGCGTCGAATTCATCCATTAAGGAAGTTCGCAGTAGAAATTCGCGCACAGATTCGGACTGGCGGTCCATCACCTGCTGTCCAAGATAATCGAACAGGCCTATGCCGGTGTTCAAGGCCGGCCGCATGGAATGTCCGCGCAGAAGCCCCGAGCCGGAGAATTGCAGGCCGGTGATCCAGCCCTCGGTCTCCGCGATCAATTTTATGGCTTCCTCATCCGTGATTCGCAGGTGATCGTTCTGCGCCAGAAGCGCCTGAACCTCATCCGGCTGGAATGCAAGATCGGCAAAGCCCAAACCACTCACCTGCTCGCGCGCAACCAGAAGAGGCAGGTCGTACAGACTGGTGAGTATGCGCAACGAAATAATCAGGTGGCAGTTTTCATCCACCAGCTGTATGAAACGGTTAATGAAGTTCTGGATTGGCTGAATCCCCTCGAGCAGGTGAAAATCATCCAGCACAAAAATAAAATGCTCATGAACCTGCTCGTACATTTCATTGACGAGTGTAACCAGCAGTCTTTCCATGTCCTGGTCGAACGCATTCATTTTCTCCAGGATTTCCGTGGACAACGTCCCAAATTTTGGAAAGCGCTCGGCGATCGCGGCGATAAAATATGCGCTGAAACGCTGGGGGTCGCGGTCCAATTCATCGAGGGCAAGCCAGCAGCATGGCAGTTCGCTGTGATCGGCCATGTCGATTAGCAGGGATGTCTTTCCATACCCGGCAGGCGCGGAAAGCAATACAAGCCTCCTGTCCAGTGCGTCAAACAACAGGTCCAGCAGCCGCTTTCGCGTAAATAACTCCGCGCGCCGGTGCGGAGGAATAATTTTTGTTTTGCTGACAGGGATGAGAGACATTTTTTTCTTGCTATGCCGGTCCGGGGAATAATTCCGTCAAGATTTTATCCAATAATATCCTCAGTTCATATTTTATCCCGTAACTGAAATATTTTAAGCATATCGCCCACTTCATTTCCGAACACGCGTGCTATAATCCATTTTGTTCCCGGTCTTCCTGTCGCCAGTTCACTCGTCTGGCCAACCGGCCGGCAGACCAATCAACCAGCAGACCACGATGTCCTTCGCCCACCTTCACGTCCACACCGAATATTCCCTGCTCGACGGCTTCTCGAACATCAAGAAGTTAATGAAGCGCGTCAGTGAAATGAACATGCCCGCCGTCGCCATCACGGACCACGGCACAATGTTCGGCGTGATCGATTTTTACAAGGCGGCCAAAGCGGAGGGCATCAAGCCGATCATCGGCATCGAGACATACATGGCCGCGCGCGGGATGAAAGACCGCGACGCAAAACTGGACCGTTCATCCTATCATCAACTCCTGCTTGCCGAAAATGAGACGGGATACAAGAACCTGCTCAAGATAGCCTCCGCCGCGCAGCTCGAAGGCTTTTACTACTACCCCCGCATCGACCGGGACTTTTTGGCGGCTCACTCCGAAGGGCTGATCTGCACCTCGGGCTGTATGTCGGCGGAAATTCCAAGCGCGTTGCTGGAGGAAAATCCCGAAGAGGCCGTCAGGCGCTGGAACTGGTACTACGATGTCTTTGGCCCCGACCGTTTCTTCGTCGAACTGCAGCATCACAACATCAAGGAAATCACGGGGCTGAACAAACAACTGCTTGAACTGGGCGCAAGATATTCCGCGAAATATATCGCCACCAACGACGTGCATTACATCAACCGGGATGATGCCCGTTTGCAGGATATTCTGCTTGCCATCCAAACAGGCGCGCGGGTTGCCGATACAGACCGCATGAGGATGACCGACGACTCTTATTACCTGCGCACACCTGCAGAGATGAGTCAATTGTTCGCGGAAGTGCCTGAAGCGTTGAGTAACACGCTGTTGATTGCCGAACGCTGTAACGTGGATCTCTCGTTCAAGGGCTATCACCTGCCCGAGTTCCCGGTCCCTGAAGGCCACACCGCCGGGACCTACCTGCGCGCGTTGTGCAAGGATGGGGCGCAGAGACGCTACGGGGAACGCGCGGGCAGCCAGGCTGTCCACGAAAGACTCGAGTATGAGTTGGGCGTCGTCCACAAGATGGGATTCGATGCATACTTCCTGATCGTGTGGGATCTGTGCCGCCATGCGCGCGAGAACAATATCTGGTACAACGCGCGCGGTTCCGCGGCTGGGTCCATCATCGCGTACACGTTGAACATCACGATCGTTGACCCTCTCGAACATGATTTGATCTTCGAGCGCTTTCTCAACCCTGGCCGCATCTCCATGCCCGATATTGACCTTGATTTCCGCGACGACCGCCGCTCGGACATGCTTCAGTATTGCACGGACAAATACGGAAGCGACAAAGTCGCGCAAATCATCACCTTCGGCACGATGGGAACAAAGGCCGCCCTGCGCGATGTGGGCCGCGTAATGGATATTCCCCTGCCCGAAGTTGACCGCGTCGCCAAACTGGTTCCATTCGTCTCCGGCAGGCAGACCACCATGCAGGACGCGCTCGAAGTGGCGGACTTCAGGAAGATTTACAACGAACAACCGCACCTCCACGAACTCATCGACCTTGCCGCGAAGATGGAAGGCACCGTCCGAAACGCGGGAACACATGCCGCGGGGGTGGTGATTTCAGATAAACCCATTCTCGAATACCTGCCCCTGCACCGCCCCACTTCGGGCTCGGAAGAAACACCGATCAAGTCCGTCACGCAATTCGAAATGGGCATTCTCGACTCGCTTGGCATGTTGAAGGTGGATTTTCTCGGGCTGATCACGTTGAGTGTGATGGCGCGTTGCTGTGACTTGATCGAAAAGCGGCACGGCATTCACTTCGATTTGGACAACATCCCGCTCGATGACCCAAAGTCGTTCGAACTGATGGGCGCGGGACAAACCGCCGGCGTATTCCAGGTGGAAGGCGGCGGCATGACGCGCTGGCTCGTCCAGATGAAGCCAAAGACGCTGGACAATATCATCGCGATGGTCGCGTTGTATCGTCCCGGCCCGATGGCATTCATCCCCGATTACATTGCGCGCATGCACGGAGAAGCCGAAGTGGAATATCGGGATCCGTCGCTTGCGCCCATTTTCCAGGACACGTATGGCATTCCTGTTTACCAGGAACAACTCATGCGCGCCGCGGTCGAACTTGCCGGGTACACGCCCTCCGAATCGGATGAACTTCGCAAAGCCATCTCCAAGAAGAAAAAAGAAGACATCGACAAACACCGCGCGAAATTCGTCAAAGGCGCGACGGGAAAAGGAATGGAGCAATCCACCGCCGAAGCCATCTACGCGGACTGGGAGGAATTCGCGAGGTATGGATTCAACAAAAGCCACGCGGCCGACTACGGCGTCATCGCGGTTCAGACTGCATATCTCAAGGTCCATTACACCGCCGAATACATGGCCGCGCTGCTCTCCGCCTCCGCGAGCGAAACTGCAAAGGTCGCGCTCTATGTTGCGGACGCGCGCAGCATGGGCGTGCCGGTGCTTGCGCCTGAAATCAATTCGTCCAACTGGGACTTTGATATCGAAGATATGGATGAAAAAACATCCATCCGCTTCGGCCTCGGCGCGGTCAAGAACGCCGGCGAGGGCGCGGTACAACTCATCATTGACGAGCGCAACGCCAACGGAAAATTCAAAGACCTCAACGACTTTGCACGCCGCGTCGACCTGCGCGCGGTCGGCAAGCGTGCCCTCGAGTGCCTCATCAAAGTCGGCGCGCTGGACAACTTCGGAGATCGCGCCGCCCTGCTCGATTCGCTCGACCGCATCGTTTCAGTCAGCAACAGTCACTTCCGCGCAGCGGACGCGGGACAGATGTCCCTCTTTGGCGGGGACAGCGGCGTAAGCGACGAAATCCACCTCGAGAAAACATCCAACGTCGAACGCCGCGAAATGCTCAATTGGGAACGCGAACTCATCGGCCTGTACATCTCCGACCACCCGCTCACCGAATACCAGCAAACCCTCGCTCAACTCGTCTCGTATTTTTCAGGCCAACTCCCCGAAGCCAGCCACGAGGAAAAAGTCCGCGTGGCGGGACTCGTCACCGCCGTCCGCCCATACACCACAAAGCAGGGCAAGCCGATGGGCTTCGTCACCATCGAAGACATTCAGGGCAACATCGAACTCGTGCTCTTCCCGCGCACCTGGGCGCAATACCAATCCGCCTGCACCATCGGTGCAATCGTGCTTGTCGAAGGCAAAGTGGACCAGGGCAACCCGCCGCCGAAGATTCTGGTGGATGCAATCAAAACTGAATTTAAGATGCTCGTCCCCGCAGAGGATTCCGCGCCTGCAGCCCTCCGTCCACGCACAGCAGACGAATCTCCCCAACGGCCCGCTTCTTCGTCGACCCTTCGACGTGTTCAGGGCGACGCCCCGCGGCCTGCCCCCGTCAAACCCACACCCGCGGCCCCCAAACCGACTCTGCCAAAACCCATCGTCGCCGAATCGACTCCCGTGTACGCGGCATCCTCCCCATCTTCGGAGAAAACGGGGAAGCACGACGATATGCCGCCTCCGCCCGATAATTTCCCCGACGGTTGGGACAGCGAATGGCAGCCGTCATTTGATGAAGCCACAATCGCCGCGCGCCCTGAGCCAAAAGCGTCGAAGGCGGCGCCCATCACGCCGCCGCGCGTTCCAACGGAATCGATCCCGGCGGAATCCGATGCCGATGAAACGGAACCAACCCCGCCGCCAGCGCGCAGCGAAGCGGCAGTCCAGCCTGTCGTCGCAGCGGAGCCTCCTCGCGTCCCATCCATGTACGTCCCGCTTGCCAGGGAGGAAAAGGACAAGGAACACCCGCCGCAACAAATCACGGTCTTATTGCGTTCAACCGGGGACAAGGAACGCGACAAGCGCAGAATCAAAACGCTGTACGGCACGCTGATCTCATATCACGGCCGCGACAAATTCAGTTTCCAGATCTTCGAAGCGGGTAAAGGCCACCTGATCGATTTCCCCGGCGACACGACGCGCCTCTGCCCGGAATTGCTCGCGCGCCTGAAAAAACTGATGGGCGAGGAAAGTTGGCGCGTGGAAGAGATCACGTTTCAGTAGACAAGTCCCCGGAAGTTCAAAAAAACGGAGATTTTTAATTGGAGGTAATCATGAATCTCGAAATCATCGAACGCACACCGAAATTACAAACCCACTCGACGCCCCTGCTCTTTGTGCATGGCATGTGGCACGGCGCGTGGTGCTGGGATGAGACCTTCCTGCCCTTCTTCGCGGAGCATGGCTATCGCGCGGTTGCATTGAGCCTGCGCGGGCACGCCGGAAGCGAAGGGAAAATATTCGGGAGCAGGATCGCGGACTATGTCAGGGATGTGGAACAGGTTGCGGGCAGGCTCGGTGCGGAGCCTGTGGTCATCGGTCATTCGATGGGTGGATTCATCACACAGAAATATCTCGAAACGCACAACGCGCCTGCTGGCGTGACCCTGGCTTCAAATCCGCATTATGGATTATGGCCCGGGTTTGGACGTGTGCTTGTCCACAATCCGCTCATTGTGTTGAAGACAATCGCCCAACTTCGTTTGTATCCGGTCGTTGAAAAAACGAAGGATGCACGCTGGGCTTTATTTTCAAAGGATATGCCCGAAGAACAGTTGTTGAAATATCATGCAAAGATGAACGATGAATCGTTCCTCGCATTCGTCGACCTGCTTGGGTTGAACCTCGCGCACCCGAAGCGCGTGAAATCTCCCATGCTGGTCCTCGGCGCGGAAAAAGACACGGTCATCGCGCCCGGTGACGTCCACGCGACGGCGCGGGCCTACGGCGTGAAAGCGGAGATCTTTCCGGGCATGGCTCATGATATGATGCTGGAAGCAGGCTGGAGATCCGTTGCGGAACGGATCCTGGACTGGTTAAAGGAAAGAGATTTGTAACCATGAAAAAAACATTCATCGGCTGTATCGTCATATTGTTTCTCGCGCAGGCTTGCGCCTCTCCCACCCCCCTTCCCACAACCGAGCCAACCGAACCAATCGAGCCAACCGTGAGTGTGACAGAAACCCCGGTCGAGGATACAACTTCACGTCTCGCGCGACTCGGCGGCGTTCCATGCCCCGACAGCGATTTCACCTGTATTACATTGACCGTCCCGCTCGATCACTTCAATCCACAAGACAAACGCACCCTTGATGTTGTCTTCGGCGTCCTGCCTGCAGCGGGTGAGCGCAAGGGCATGTTCGTGACAGCCACCGGTGGGCCGGGCGTCGCCGGGCTGACGAGCGCGGATGGCTACACCGCCGCCTTCGATCCCTCGATCCCCGAACATTTCGACATCGTGTTTTTCGACCAGCGCGGCGTGGGTCAATCCGGTGGACTGCAATGCGCGCAAGCCACTGCAGTTTATTACCGGACGGAGGCGGACGCCTCCACAGCGGACGGGGAGGCGGCCCTCGTTAAAGCGGCTCAAACTTTCGCTGAAGATTGCGTCCGTGAAATGGGGAATCCTGAAATCCTGCCTTTTCTTGCCACCGACCAGGCTGTTGAGGATTTGGAGGCCTTTCGCCAAATCCTGGGCGACGACAAATTCTGGCTGTACGGCGAAAGTTATGGAACCCAATATGCGCAAACGTATGCCGCCGTGTACGGTGACCATTTGGCCGCGCTAATCGTTGACGGTACCGTGGATTTAACCCTGCCATCCGATGAATTCCTCGCAGGCCAGGCAGGCGCGTTTGGCGATACACTTTTGATGACCCTCGAAGCCTGTAACGCGGACGAGTTTTGCGCCGAGTCCATGGGAGGCGGCGATGCGATTGCGGCGTATGACCGGCTGGCGGCGCGTCTCAAAAACGGCCCGCTGGCATATGATTTTCCCCTTCCCTCCGGTGGAAAAGCCAGCCGCGAAATGACATTCGCCGACCTTGAAACTGCCGCATCCAGTTATATGTATTCCGAATCCGCGCGCATGTTGTTCCTGCGCGCGCTTGCGGCCTACTCACAAAACGAAGACCTTGCGCCCCTTGCCCGCATTCTCTACGATTCACTTTACCTGGATCCCGAAACGCTGGAAGCCATCCCAGACCCAACTTACTCAGATGCGGTCTACTACGCAGTGGAATGCCGGGATTACAGTTATTTCTCCGGCACGCCCGAACAACGCGCGGATGCCTTTCTGCGTGCAGGCGATACCGTGGATTCTAAAGTCCCGCGCCTTTCCTCTATTTTCTACGGCGATTTCCCCTGCGTCTTTTGGCCGGATTCAGAAATGGATGAATTCCGCCCGGCGCCGCTGACCGCGGATGGATTCCCAACCCTCGTGCTTGGCGCAACAGCCGACCCGGCCACCCCATACTTCAACGGCCAGAATGTATTCAGCCGTCTCACGGATGGTTACATGGTCACCAAGACCGGCGGCCCCCACATCATCTTTGGCTGGGGCGACGCCTGTGTGGACGACCTGGTCACCGCTTTTCTGGTCAACGACGAAATGCCGGAACAACGCGAGACCATCTGTGAGGGCGAAATAACGCGTGACTTTGTTCTGCCAGCGCCGGCAAGCGCGGCACAATTTGCAAACCCGCTTGAAGCGCTAAGGTCCGTGGACAATGAGATTTATTACCTCCCCGAATACTATTATTGGGATATGGCCACGCCCACCTCAATCGGCTGTCCATTCGGAGGCACACTAACCTTTGAGCCAACCGACACAGGCGACACCCTCTCCTTTGTGGATTGCGCATTCGCGGAGGGTTTTACGATGAACGGAGGAGGGGCAAACAACTTTGAAGAGGGTACTTTTACGCTCGAAGTGATCGTCACCGGGCTGAAGCAGGGTTCACTCACCTATACGCGCGATGGCAACGATGAAATTCGCGTAACTGGCACGTACGGTGACGAGACGGTTGACCTTTCGGAATAGGGATTTCATCGCGAAGTTCGAATCGCATTGCACCTGTCGCAATCCGCCCGCTGGCACAGCAACGCCAGCGGGTCTTTTTTTATGCGGGAGACGACGCTTTCGAACAGATTCCTCAGCGGCATCGTTTGAACAAGGGCATTCCCAATTTCAACGCGGCGTGTGACTTTATCGAGGTCTTTTGTGATCGCGTTGAATCCCGAAGAATCCCCCGGAAACCCCGGGCATTCCACAATGCGATCCTTTGTCAAAGCCCAGCGCAGGAACTGCCTGCGGCCCGCCAGTTTTTCGGCATAGTGAATGCTGGTATTGACGGTATGATCCACGCCAAGTAGCAACACCCAGCCCCATTGTCCCGCAAGCGCGCCGATGGGCGCAAGCGGGTCGAAAAGGGTCTGTGCATCCAGGATTGATTCGGCGTTGATGCCCGCGAACGATTGAATTGGATGCAGGGTTCGTTTTGCCATGGGATGCCTGCGAAGCGTTTCAGGCAGGATGCCCATGCTTGGGTCGGCAGGCAGGTCTGGATGGAACGCTTCAGCCATTTTATTCAGTCCCTGCTCCCTGCCATACTGGATTCCGTTGTTTGGTGGCCCCACTTCGGGGGTAATCATGGTCTTGTAGGTAAAGGTGGGAACGATAAGCCCGCGCACAGACGCAAGCAGGCTCCTGAACAACGTCTCCGCGCCGCCATCGATTTCGCCAAATGCCTTGATCGAGGCGTGCGCGATGACCAGCCTGTCGGTCAGTCCCAATTTTGTAAGACCAAGTTTGAGGTCCGAATAGGAAACGCTCAACTACTTCCCTCTCCAGTCCGGCTTGCGTTTTTCGATAAACGCCTTCATCCCTTCCCTTTGATCTTCGGTCGAAAACAACGGATAGAAATTCCGTTTTTCCGCCTTGAGCCCCTCGGTCAGGGTTGTCTCAAATGCGGCATTGACCGAGTCCTTTGCCATGCGAACGGCGAGCGGTGCGCGCGCAGCCACTTCCTCCGCGAATGCAACGGCCTCATCCAAATATCGCTCCACTGGAACGATACGATTGACCAGGCCAAAATGAAGCGCTTCAGCGGCTGTAAGCGTGCGGTTGTTAATGACCATTTCCATGGCAAGATGCTTGCCCAGTTGGCGCGCGAGGCGTTGAGTCCCGCCTGCGCCGGGAATGATGCCAATGGTAATCTCGGGTTGTCCAAATTTTGCGTTTTCGGAGGCCACGATCATGTCGCAGGAAATCGCAAATTCACAACCTCCGCCCAGCGCCCACCCGGAAACAGCCGCGATCACGGGTTTCCGAATGGCGCGGATGCGGTCCCAAATTTCCACACGGCCTTTTTGAATCATGTCAAACGGGGACTCATCCGCCATTTCCTTGATATCCGCTCCCGCTGCAAAGGCTTTTTCATTTCCCGTGACCACGACTGCGCCTATGGATTCATCGTTGTCAAAGGCCTCCAGGGCATCAAATAACTCCTTTAGCATTACAGTGTTGAATGCATTCATCGCCTGCGGGCGGTTCAATGTCACCAGCCCAACACGCCCTCGAATTTCAGTCAGAATGGAAGTGTACGCCATGAAAAACTCCTCAGGATGGTTTTCCTGATTCTACACGAGAAACAGAAGTATGCTACCATTGGGTTTAAATTTAACAGGAGGTAACCATGGAAATCCTTCTCACCCTTCACTCCCTCGTCCGCTGGCTGATTATGGCTGTCGGCCTGGTTGTCGCGGTCAAATTTGCATTTGGCTGGCGGCGCGGCGCGGCCTTCAAAAGCATGGATCGCGGTCTGCTCTCTGCCTTCAGCGGGTTGATGGACATGCAAGTCCTGCTTGGTTTCATCTTCCTCTTCTGGAACGGGCTGGCCGCCGGCGCCGGATTTCCCCGCTTCCGCCTCGAACATATGGGGATCATGCTCCTCGCCGCACTGGTGGCACACCTGCCTGCCCGCTGGAAAAACGAGGAGGATAAAGTCCGCTTCCGCAAGTCGCTTTTTGTCGTATTGGATGTGCTCATTCTGGTCTTCGTTGGCATTGCGTTCCTGCCCGGAGGATGGAGCCGATAAATTCCCTTCGGCTGACTTCCGCCGGGGCGCTTCGGAAACAACAAAAAATGCTTCCCATCTTCCAGGATGAAAATGGCTGGGAGCGGGTTTTTGCTTGGTCATAAACATTAAAATATGATAAACTTCATTATCGTTCAGGCTGGAAGACGAATCATTTGGAGAAGAGATGGAAAACAAGCTTTATGTAGGCAACCTGCCCTACTCCGCCACCGAAGATGACTTGAAAAAACACTTCAGTCAGGCTGGAACCGTCACATCTGTAGCGCTGATCACAGATCGCGCAACCGGCCGAGCGAAAGGCTTTGGCTTCGTGGAAATGGCCTCGGCTGATGAAGCCCAAAAAGCCATCAGCATGCTCCACGGCCAGGATTTCATGGGCCGTACCATAACAGTCAATGTCGCACGTCCTCGCGAAGAGCGCCCGCGTAACTTTGGGGATCGCAATCGCGGCGGCGGTGGACGGAACCGCTACTAGAAGCCATTTCCAGCCCTGAACCTGAACAAAGAAAAGACAGCCCTGCGCAAGTGGGGCTGTTTTCAATATTTCCAAATCCACCCTTCTCGACAGTTCTCCCATTGACAAAAGAACATCTTGAAATATGATGGGGGCAGATTTCCAAACGAACAGGGAAAATAAAATGAGTTCATTCGAATCCCGCACCTACAAACATCCAACAGTTCTGTTGGCGCTGATGGTCCTGGTCTTTGGGATACTTGCAATTGTCGTACTTGTCACATCCAACTGGAAGGAGTCGTACATCCTGATTCCTTTCGCGGGATTCCTTGGGGTTGTTTTTTTGATTTTGTTATTTTCGCTGTCCAGTTCCGCGACCATCTCCGACACCGGGATTTCATCCCAAAACCTGCTTGGCGCAAAATCCCTGAACTGGACAGAGATCAGCCGCGTTTCAGGGAGCGGATACAGGATCAAACTGCACAATCTCGATGGCGACGTGACTGTTGCGCCCAGCCCGCAGTTGCCGGGCTATGAGGAAATCGTCGAACGGATCGGTATCAAGCGGCCGGACCTTTTCGATCCGCAGGAATCCGGCAGGATGACGAGAAACTGGATGAATTTATTCGCGCCGTTGACCTTTGCCCTGGTGATCCTTGTGTTCGCGGCGCTTAGCGTATTCGAATCCGGTGAGGCATGGCTGGCGCCGCTGTTCTTCGCCATCATGGCTGTGACGCTTTGGATCACCGTTTTTTCATCGCCGCAGTCCATCACGATTGAGGGGAACTCCATTTTTATAAAATATCTCTTCAACGAAAAGGCCCTGCCTGCCGACGAGGTGGAATCCGTGCAACTCATGTTTCAGAAATCACGCAATGGCAAGCGTTACCATATCGTTATTGGCTTGCCG
>Ga0172375_10010334_pt1 | contig 12139 bp, 16 predicted proteins | sample LakKiv1m_FD_114537 | JGI IMG/M metagenome (GOLD analysis project Ga0172375, IMG submission 114537) | Freshwater microbial communities from Kabuno Bay, South-Kivu, Congo - kab_092012_11.1m | ecosystem: Environmental > Aquatic > Freshwater > Lake | place: Democratic Republic of the Congo... | reverse complement strand
CAAGGCATTTTTTACTTTGAGGATTCTAAGGGTAGACAAAAGAAACTCGGCAAGATAAAACTGAAGGAGGTCAAATATGGCTTCTAAAGAAGTTCAAAATCAACTAGGAAGTTCAAATTTGAACTTGTTCATATATAACCAGCTTAAAGCAGGTCTCCGTCCATCTAAGATATGCGAGAAGTTTGGATTAAAGAAAACAGCGGTTCAGTATCATTTATCGATTCTAAAACAAGCGGGATTAATTGAAAAAATAGGTTATGGGGTCTGGGAAATTTTAAAGGAATTTGATGAAAAAGAAGTTCAAAAATCAACTAAGGTAACTAGCAGACAACTAGGAGATAATTTGAACTTGTTTAAGCAGGATAAAGTTAGAGGTCACGCATTTCAGTTTAAGATTAATCTTCCAAAATTAAGAAACTGGGAAAAAAGAGGTGATCTGTTTCTAAAGAAAGGCATAAAGGTTGAACCCTTAATTATTGGCGGAGCTGAGAGAGGACAGAAATTAGAATTTAAAGGCAGAAAGATATGGCTGACTAATAAATCAATAGTCATCTATGAAAAGTCCAGCTATTTAGCAGATACTTCTAAGGAAGCTCAAGAAAGAGCAATTCATGATATGCTTTCTTTAATGAAGAGTCTTGAAAATTATCTTCAAGCTAACTTCAAAATAGGGCAGTATTATAAATTCAAAGTATCAAGGCAACATTATTCTCTTGTAAAGAATGCTCTTGCCCAGCAATATGATAAAGAAGGAAATAAGCTCCAAGTATTCAATGAAGATGGACTTTGGTTTCTAATTGATAATAGCTATAATCTGCATGAAGCAGAAACAGTTCATCCAAAAACATCTGTTGAAGATAATAAGAAAGTTCAAAACTATTTTAACGGGATTAAGAAGTTTGAAGATTATACTCCGCAGTTTGTTGTTAATTCTATGCAAGGCATCCAAAATAATCAGCTTATTTTTGCGAAGAATATAGAGTCTCACATTAAAGCAATTCAAGATATAGGGAATGCAACTCAGATGCTAAAAGAGGAGGTTATACGATTAAGGAGGGTTATCAATAAAAATGGAAGATAATATCTCTGGTGCTCAAATGAAAATTCTAGAAGAAATAAAAAAGAAACCTCGTTATTTGGAGCAAATTTCAAAAGAACTCCATTATGCATATAATTATGCATGTTATGAGTTATCCTATTTGAAAAGAACAGGGTTGGTTATTGAAGAAGAAGATAATCATGATAAAAGAAAGAAAATTCTAAACCTTACTAATGAAGGCAAGTTGCTTTTAGCAAAGATTGAAGCAAAAAAGTCTGCTGTTTCAAAAATAGATTCTTGGCTTGATAAAAAATTCAATGAAATAGGCATCGATTGTGCGAGGTTATTTGGATAATGGTAAGTAAAACAACAAAGACAGTCATAAAAATAACGCTTCTAATAATTGTAATTCTTCTGATTGTTGGAATTATCGGTTTTTCAATTAAATATAAAGAACCTAAGATAGATACTAATTCAACTACAAACAGCACATCAATAAGTTATGAAGATAAAACCAATATTTCTGGAAGAGGAGTTTTTCTTCTTGGAGTTATTTTTGTTATTGTTTTGTTTATTCTATTTTATATCATAAGAAAAAGTCCTGACTTTTATAGGGTTCTTACCGATGAAGAGACGATTGAAGTTTCTAAAGATATGCTTGTTAATCTGTATAATTTTAGTTTTGAAAATAAGCAAGGCTCGGTTACGTACTATCTTTCATATTATAACGGGGGAGATAAAAGATACCCAAGAGCAATTGTAGGTTGGAATTTAAAGCAAAGGAATGACGCAGAGGGAAGTATCGAGCCATTACATGCACATATTGTTGCTATTGATTTAAGTAGAAAAAATCCCGATAGAGATCATCAATTCTTAGGTTCTTTAACAAAAGAGGAAGCTCTCAAGTATCTGCATGATTTATACTTTGGAAGAATAGGGCAGAGTGTTGATCCAATAAAGCAAGAGCGGATTATTCTTTCCGAAGCTGAACAAGAAGCAATCGAGGAATTGAAAAAAGAGAAACTAAAAGAAGAGGTAAAAAAGAATGATAAGTGAATGGTTTCTTATAGGTAGTTTAATTGGCATTTTCTTCTGCTCAATCTTTAATGCTATATCGAGAAATAGCGAGTTTGCTCCAATTATCGCTTTTATTTTATCAATTTTAATGACTCTAATTGCATGGGGGGTGCTGAGCTTATTCTAATGGATGTAAATAAAATATTAAGAGGTGATGCTTTGCAGGTTTTGAAAACTCTGCCAAGCGAGAGCATAGATTGTATAGTTACTTCTCCTCCTTATTGGGCATTAAGAGATTACAAAATTAAGGAGCAGGTTGGTTTGGAATCAGACTTTAATGAATACATAAATAAATTATGTGATATTTTTGATGAAGGAAAAAGAGTCTTGAAGAAAACTGGAACTTGCTGGGTTAATCTCGGAGATACTTATTACACAAAGTCTGGTGGTTCTTTCTTAAACGATCAATTAAATTCAAATAAGAGAATAAAAAAGCTCGGAATAAATAAAGCAAATTCAATAAGAGGAAAAGGACTTCTTGAAGATAAAAATCTAACATTAACCCCATTAAGATTTGCAATTGAAATGCAAAAACGTGGATGGATAATTAGAAATGTAATCATCTGGCATAAACCCAATTGCATGCCGACCTCGGTTAATGATAGATTTACTGTTGACTTTGAATATCTTTTCTTTTTTGTAAAGAGTAAAAAATATTATTTTAAACAACAAAGAGAACCGCATAAAATAGAGAGTATTGAAAGAACTAAACACAAATGGGATGGGCATCGGGAGCCTGGCAGTAGTTTTTCTGGGATGGATATAAAGAAAATGTGCCATCCTGACGGCAGAAATAAAAGATGTGTTTGGAGTATAACGACTAAATCGTTTAAAGGAGCTCATTTTGCAGTTTATCCTCCTGAATTAATCGAAACTCCGATAAAAGCAGGGTGTCCTGAAGAAGGGATTGTTTTAGATCCATTCTTTGGAAGTGGAACGACTGGAGTTGTTGCACTTAAACAAAATAAAAAGTTTATCGGAATAGAACTCAATCCAGATTATATTGAAGTCGCAAAGAGGAGGTTAATTGAATATCTAAAAAATGGATGAAACATTAGGCGAGCTTGAAATAAATAAAATTCATTGTATGGATTGTTTAGAAGGATTAAAGAAACTTCCAGATGCTTCTATTGATTTAATCGTAACTGATCCTCCTTACTATATTGAAAATCTTAAAGAAGATTTGAAAGAGCAAACAATAAGACGCTCTTCTCAAAATTCCATATTTCATGCGGATTGGGATTCTTCTTTTGAGGATTTAGATGCATATCAATATTTTATTATTAAGCTTCTCAAAGAATTTAAAAGAGTTCTAAAACCAAAAGGACAAGTTTACATGTTCTTCAGTTATCATCATTTGCATTGGGTTAGGGAGCTTATTGAAAAGAAAGGATTTAGATTTTACAAGTATCTTATTTGGTATAAGCCAGACATTATGGGAGTTTTTCCTAATCAATATGGATGTAATTATGAAGTCATGCTTTGGTTTAGAAATGATGAAAGATACGGAGAAGTTAAATTAAACATCGGTTGTAAACAAAGAGATGTTTTTACTTGCAATAGCACAAATATCAAGTATAGAAAAGAATGTGGATTTCATCCTACGCCAAAACCAAAAGAAATAATCAAAGCATTAGTAAAAAATGGTTCTGACGAGGGAGATATTGTTCTTGATGCGTTTATGGGTTCTGGCACAACCGCTGTTGCTTGCAAAGAAACAAATAGAAAATTCATAGGTTTTGAACTTAATCCAGAATACATTAAGATTGGAGAGAAGAGATTATCTCAAGAACAACTCAATACAGATTGGTTTGAGACTCCTTCAAGTAATAATCAAGAATTGAAAGGAGGTGAAGCAGAATGAAACCACAAGTAGCATTGACTTTTCTGATGTTTCTAGGCATATTTGCTTTAACTTTGGTTCACGCAGAAACAACTTATTTAGAAGCAGGACAATGTAAGAACGTAACTTTTTCAGATACTAATGAAACAGAAATTATTTGTGCAAAAGATATAAACATAACTGCCAATATTTCAAATTTTACAAATGAGAATATTAGCTTATATGATTATGAAGTTCCTATTTTCATCGAAGGAGATGGAGATTTCATAAAAGTAACCGTTGGCACAAATACGCAGAGTTTTCCCAGAAATTTGGGATACTTTAATTATGATGCGAAGCAAATCTTTAGTTGCCCCGCAATAAATAAAACAATTGAAGGTGATCCTGAAAGCTTAAAGACATGCTTAGGAATTTTGAAAGATACAAAAGACTTGACTGTTGATGAAAAGGCAGACTATAAAAAATGCCAAATAGAAAGAGACGACTTCAAAGTTGAATGGGAAAAGCGAGGCACAGAAATAGAAACAAAAGACACTCAGATAAACGACTGCGGAACGAACTTAAAACTTTGTGAGGATAAGAAACAAGGTTCAGGCATATCTAATGTTATGCTGATAATTATTGTGATTATCCTATTGATTGTAGTCGCTGTGTTTGTTATAATAAGAATAAGAGAAAGAAGTAATTCTGTGGGAGATATGACCTAATGGAACCTCAAACAACTTTATTGCTTGTATTTTTGGCGATTATTGTGATTGTTGTAGTCTTTACAGTTTTGTTAGTTATTCTTGGAAAAAATGCGTCTGGAGCTTCAAGAAAAAGAGTTGTTCTTGATTTAAAGAAATGGATAACTCATAAAAAAATAATAACTTACAGACCGCATCAAGATTTACTAACAGGCGATTGGCTAAGAGCAACACAACATCAAAAAACAGCATTGGTAAAAGAAAGAGGCATCTTCAAGAAACCAGAGCACGAGATTGATTTGGAAGATTGGAATGTAATGCAAGATCCTGAGACAGGGTTTACTCTTATCATTAACGGAGTCAGTTCTTTAAGCAAAGAGTTAAGCAACACGATAAGACAACTTAGAACAGAGCTCGATAAAGAAAAATCTGAGAAGTCTGTATTGCTTGCAAGAAATAAGTATCTTGAGAAGCATGTCGACCAAGAAGTAATTAGAAAACTTACAACTATGGTTGATAATGAGGTTAAACTAAAGACATGGGTTTCTGATAAGAAAAAATGAGAAAAGATATAGAAGAGCTTAAAGAGAATTTTGAGGAACTTGGTTTAAGGACTGCTGAAATTTTAGATTTTAAAGTCCTTGCCAAGTCCTTAGATAATGAAGGATATCTAAACGATGACTTTGATTTGGTTGATTTAGATAAGTTTAGGGCAATACAAAATGCTCTTCTTAATTCTGGTTTATTTGAGACTGCATGCAAAAACTTTAGAAATTTAGCTGAAGAGATTGATTTAATTCCAAATAGATTAAATAACAATATAGAAAAAATCCTTTTAGGAATTGAACAGCTTCAGTTAGTTATTGAAAAAGAGTTTTTAGAAAAGCAAAAGAAAAAAGAAACTCCAAAAGAAGAACCTCAAACACCAAAGCAAGAAGAGATACCCAAAGCAGAAATTTCTAAGCCTGAAGAGATAGTTCCCGATGAAGAAATACCTGAAACAGCAGAAGAGCAAGAATTAGACCAAACAGAAAAAGAAGAGGAAAACGATGCTCTTTACGATGAAGCTGAAGAAGATGAAGTATGAAAGGATAGAAACAACTGCAAGCGTAAGGATGCCAATTAAAAGCTTAGATAATGGGCAGTATGTCGGTATTGCCTTTCTAAATTTGTTAAGTTATTGGAAGAAAGGCAACCGAGCCCCCTCTAAGAAACAACTTCAGATAAAAGTGCGAATAGGTAATGAGTATTATGCCATGTTGCCTGGCTTTTATGATTTTATTAGAATTATGAGCAGGCAATCAACAAAAGCAAAGCTAAACAATCGCTCAAATCAGAAACTAACAATCCACGATCAGAAAACGTGGAATTATTGGTTAAAGCTAAAGAAAAAACAGGAAGAATTATTGAAGAAAAAATAAAAAATAGTTTACATTTTAGGTGTATTACTATTATTATATCTTCAATAATAATATGATCATACACTCCGCCCAAAAAACCCAAGAAAAAAGCAAATGAAACTACTAAAAAGCAAAAAAAGAGTAAATTATTGGATTAGTAAGAACCAGATACCTTTGGGTCTAACCAGAAACAAAGAAATCATATGGAAAAGGTTCACATTTAAGTCTGATTCTTTAATTTTTTCTGCAAGACCTGGCATAGGTAAGTCAGTAATGCTAAAATCTTTTTACTTTTGGCTTTTTCAAAACCAAAGACCGCTGATTGTGTTTGATCCTGAGGGTTTAGACCATCGATTAAGCTATTTCCCTAACTCACATGCCCTTAAACTGCCCCCAGATACTAAACCTTGGGGCATAAAGAAGCTTGACAGCGGACAAAGGGCTTATTACTTTACAATTTCAAAGAACCCGATGCCTCATGAAAGAAAATTCATCCCTGCTTTAAGCACATTTGGAATAAAAGAGCTTAGAAGTTTGGGTTTTAGTCCTGGAGCTATAAGGAAGTTCCTTAATCTTTTAGAAGAATATGGTCCGTTTAAAGACTTTGAAACATTAATGGACTTTATACATAAATTTCCAATACGAGAGGATATAGCAGAAAGATATCAAAGGAATATGCCTTTTCTTTTGCATAATAAAAATTATCTGCCCAATGATGTTATTTTATCTTCAACAAAAAATAATCTTGTTCAGCATCTTTACAGCATAATGCAAGAAGGGATATTTTCCTTAAATCCTGAAGATAAAGTTTCATTTATTGATTTGATAAAGAAAGGTCACTCAGTTTTCTTATCTTTTGATGGGCATTATGATGTTTGCAGGGCGATGGTTGGAAAACTTGCAGGAGAAGTAATAAGCTATCTAAAATATTTAGAAGATGTTGGGGAAAGAGATACATTCGGGCAACCTTGGTTTATTTTTGAAGAGATGGATGGCATTATTCCAAGAAATCCTGAGCCTTATGAAGAGCCAATTGTAGAAACTCTGGCTCAATTGATATTAAGATTTAGAAAATTATCCGTAGGAATGGCGGGAGCTTGCCCATCTTTAACAAGTTTGAATAAAAAAGTCGCTCAGGGTTTCCATGAATATATCTTTGGCAGGTTTGCAGGCACAGAATTAACAGAAATAGCATCGATAACTCAAGAAAACTCAATTATTTCTTTAGTAAATAATCTTTACTGGAATAGGCATGCTAATCATGGGGCGGGGGAAAGAGAAGTGCTTTATGTTACAGAATTAAAACAAAAATACAAAATAGATCCTTTTGAATGCCCTTGTGAAATTCATAGAGAACCAACTAAGGTGAAAAAACATGAAAGTAGCGATATATTGTAGAACTTCAAAAACAGATCAGAACCCTGAGAACCAAAAGATAGAGTTGGAAAAGTATGCAAAAGCAATGGGCTATAATTACGAAGTTTTTGAAGAACAAGAGTCAACAAGAAAAACTCGTCCCGTAAAGAATGAAATATTTCAAGATGCTTTAAGAAAGAAATGGGATTTAATTCTAGTTTGGAAACTTGACAGATGGGCAAGAAGCATGCAAGAACTCATTAATGATTTAGAACTTCTTAGGCAAAATAATGTGCAATTTAAAACCCTCAAGGAAAACATAGTCTTAGATGATAACCCCACTAACAAACTAATGATTAATATTCTCTCGGCATTCGCTCAATTTGAAAGGGATATCATTCGGGAAAGGACAATGGCGGGCTTAGAAAGAGCAAGACAGCAAGGCAAAAAGCTCGGCAGACCAAAATCCCCCCATGTAAATGTTAAAAATTAAGCGTCGATTGTCTCTCGGATTTTGGAGGTCGATAAAAACGGACGTTTTTTGAAAGGATCTTTTTAACATCTTCTGCAAGTTTACTTCTCAGTTTAAATGTATTGCCCCACATTACATAGGCAAACCATCCCTCAACACTCTCTACAACTTTTTCTCTGGGTATCTCCCCGTTACAATACATATTTTCTAACTTCTTTAATCTTTTAAGAAATTGAATAATATTTCTTTTTCTAGCTAATTTATAATGATAAAATATTTTAAATCCTAGAAAATTAACTCCTTTATACATGGGAGATATTTTAGATTTATCTTTATGAAGTTCTAATCTTAGGTTCATCAAATATTTTGCTATTTTGATTTTACAGTCTTCTAAAACTTCCCTACTTTCATGAAGAATAACAAAATCGTCAACATATCTAATATAGTATTTCATTTTTAACTTTCTTTTTATAAAATAGTCTAAATTATTTAGATAAACATTAGCAAAGAATTGTGAAGTCATATTGCCCAAAGGCATACCTTTAGATTTATTATCAAAATTCTTTAGGATTTTAGTAATTAGCCAAATAACCTTTTCATCTTTAATCTTTCTTCTTAAAATTTCTAATAACTTACTTTGGTCTACAGAATCAAAGAATTTTTTTATATCTGCTTTTAATACATATCCACAAACCATATTATTTGTTAAAGCATGAGGCACTAGCTTGCCATTTCTTGAAACTTTGCGTTTATATTCATCAAATTTAAGGATGGCAGATATGGTTCCCTTGTTTACCCTATTGGCATAATTATCGGGGATAAATATCTTTTCATAAATGGGTTCTAAGATATTAACAACGCAGTGATGGACTATTCTATCTTTAAAAATTGATTTTCTAATAAGCCTGGTCTTGGGATCTCTAATCGTGAATTTAGTTAATGGTGAAGGAATATAAGTTTCTCTCTCGAGTTCTATCTTTAAATCTTGAATATTTTTTTGCAAATCCTTCTCAAATTCTTTAACATAAAACATAGATTTCTTCCCTTTACTCGCTTTTCTAAATGCTAATTCTAAGTTCTTATACGAGCAAAGTTTAGGATATAAATTTTTGTAAGTTTTCATTTTATATGTGTCCGAGCATACTGCATCTTCTTGAGTTATTCGACCAGCCTCATTCGAGTTGGCGAGATCCCTGTTCCTAGCGTTGAGATTCAAGTCCCTGTTCCGATACAGCACACGCAGGGCTAGCTTACCCATAATTATTATTTCACTATGGTTCGAGTGTTCGCAAAAGAGCTTCCCACACATCTTTTATAGCTACCAACTCTCGCCACTGTATTTTATTGCATATTATTGCAATTATGTGTAAGCGTGTAGCCCAAGATAGAGTTTTTCATTAGCTTATCTTGGGAGATAAACCTCAAAACAGTATGCTCGGACATTTTGAAAGTGCAAGGTATGTTTTATAAACGTTACATATCCTTTCCATATCCCCTTAAATACTGTAATTATAGTTACTATATAGTTACAACATTATAGAAAGGTTTATAAAGTGCATAAAATACGATTTAGTAGTATAGAATAGATAATAATAAAATGAAACAAAAACTAAGCATAACAGTCGATGAGAAAACAATAAAAATGCTAGATGAAGCTTTAAAAGAAGGTTTATTTAGAAATAAATCTCATGTAGTTGAGTTCAGTTTAAATAGGATACTTAGGGAGATAAAAAATGGCTAAAGAAAAGTTACAAACAAAAGTCAAGGGTCTTTATGATGCCCTTAGGAATGATTTTTATTTATGTAGAGATGACTTTGATTCAAATGGTGAGCGATATAACTCTGCATTATTGCTTGGCACTCTGACAGAACTTAATCGTGGAAAGATGCTTTTATTTGGAGAATATGGCGGGGGTAAAACTACTTCTGCAGAATATCTAAACTCTATGTTTAATGGTTTGCCTTTAGATCTTGTAAAGAGAGTCGCTATAAGGGGTAATCCTCAATTAACCGAAGAAAAAATGATAGGTAGACCTCACTATGGTAAAATGCATCAAGGACAAGAGGACGTTGTTTGGCAACACTTTGTTTTAGTTGGTCCTAAAATATTTGATGAATTTAATAGGTTACCCGAATCTAATCAAGCTGTTGTATTAAACGGAGTTGATAGGGGAGAATGGAATTATTTAAACGATTTTATATCTACTGGTAAACAGCCTTTTTTTGCAACTTGTAATTATGCAGACAGAGGAAATAATGCTTTAATTCCTCCAATTTTAGATAGATTTGATGTAGCAGTTGAATCAAAATTTCCTGGTGTAGCTAATGTATTGCACATAGCTCAAGATTATCATAATGATAAAGACGCAGTGTTAAGCGATCCTGCTCTAACAAGAAGGGCTCTTCAAATTCTAAACTCGGGTAAATCTCCTGACGAAATACAGAAACAATTAGAAGAGATTGTAAGTGAGCATGATGAGGGATTAAGAAAGAAAGGATTTGATGTATTAAGTTCTCAAGATAAAGAAAGAATTGAGCAAGAAATTAGAGCAATTTCTTTAGATAGAGACGCAGAGCAATATTTCGGATTCTTGGTGGCTGAGATGAATACAAGTCCAAAATATGGTCAAAAAAGAAGCGTTGATCCAACAACTACTGAAAACGGTTTATACTTGCAGGCTTCATTTATCGGGAGTGGAAGTAGAAGAGAAGAAAAATCTATTGTAAGATATGCAAAATCTCTCGCATGGCTACAAGACAGTGACGAGGTAAATTTAGAACATATGACTCAAGTTGCACCCTATGTTTTGTGGCACAGAGTTAGATGGACACCTGAAACCGAGAATGCATTTAGAGACAATGATAGGATAGACCCTCTTGATTTGCATATAACTAAGACCCTTTTAGGAGATGGAACAAATGAAATGCCTGGAGTAAAGAAACGATTTAGTGAAAGTCAACAGAATTATCAAAGAGTAATTGATTTAGTTGGGCATGGTAAACTAGAAAAAGCAATCGAGGAAGCTAAAGAATACTTTGCAGACGGACGGGGACACCCAATATTCCAAGATACCATTAGGGACTTAGAAGGGAAGTAAAATGCCAAACCCTAGACTTTTACAAACAGCAGAAAGATGGATGAATAAAGAAGCTCCAGTAGTTGTTCAAGTTCAAAAACCAGCACAACAACAAGCTGTTCCTCCTATACAAAATGCATTATATCCCGACTTACCATCTGAGGTTTTTGTATTTAGTTATGACGGAGCTCATAAAGATTTTGCTCAAGAATTAATTGCAAAGAATAATGAAATGTTTGCAGGAACTAGAGCAGAAATCCCTGTTGGAAATAGCGGTGAAGTAAAAAATATGTATATTGCAAAGAGAATGGGTTTGATAACTGCTATTGCTAAAAATTCTAATCTTAGAAATTATGGGCTTTTACCAATAACCCCTATGCAAGATGAATGCCTTCTAAAAAATGGAAAATTACAAGACCCAAGTAAATTTTGGGAAGACTTAGCTCTTTTGTTATATGATACTAATGGGAATAATTCAAAAGAGGCTAAATATTTAATGGAAAGTGTAAGAAAAAACAGAGCAGAATTGGGGCTTAGCAATAGCGATTTAGAAAAGAGATTAGTTGTTGTTAATCCTGGGGCTGAAGTTGACAAAGCAATGACTTATGGAGTTAAACCAATTGTAATTCCTGGAATAACTTTAGTTTATCCTCATGAAATACTCGAGAAAACTGGGCAAAATCACACTTTTGAATATGGTTTGACTAAAGGATTACCTGCTGTAAAGGATATCGGAAGTGGAAGAAGAACCCTCTATATGCCTTCTGAAACTCAAGATATTGGACTGCGGGTGCTGTATCGGTACTGGGACTTGAATCTCTACGCGTGGGACTGGGATCTCGCCAACTCGATTGTGGCTGGTCGGGTAAGTTTCGCCCCGCAGGGGCGTTCGCCGAAAAAATAGGAGTTAGAATATGACAGATCAAAACTTAAAACAAACAATGAACAGGGAATGGCAAAAAGTTAGAAAGAGCTTTCACTATCCTCAATTGCCTCAGCCAAAATTAGTCGAAGACATACCCAATGGTTCTATGGATATGAGGAGCTTAGAAATCATGGTCAGTGAGCCCTTTATAAAAGGATTTGAACAACACGGAGTTGCATCTGAAGAATCTATGAATGAGGTTCTAACTCATGAGCTTACACATTTTATGAAATATCCTGGTTTGGTATTAAATGTTTTAAGATT
>Ga0172375_10010333_pt1 | contig 12139 bp, 17 predicted proteins | sample LakKiv1m_FD_114537 | JGI IMG/M metagenome (GOLD analysis project Ga0172375, IMG submission 114537) | Freshwater microbial communities from Kabuno Bay, South-Kivu, Congo - kab_092012_11.1m | ecosystem: Environmental > Aquatic > Freshwater > Lake | place: Democratic Republic of the Congo... | reverse complement strand
GGGCGCCGGGATTTTTACCCATTGTAAATGGGCAGGCATCGCCCAGATTCTAGTGATTTCCGAATTCTGATAGTTGTTCGAATCCGAGGGTGTTTGCGAGCCTATCTAAAAATAATATTTTAGCGAGCAGGCGCCCGAGCACGGGCGCCGGGATAATCCCCTTTTGGTCATTTTTCACGGATTCTTTTTTTGGGTTTATCTAGTTAAGAATTAATCACAATCATTACAAACGCCCCTAATCTCTAATTGAATACTTCTTATGTTTCCAGGAATCTTCTTTTTTATCTCTTTTAAAAATTCGAGATTATCTATATTAAAATGGATAACTTTACCTGTTTTTTCACAAGTATAATGACAATGACTGTTTTTCTCTTTGGAATATAGTGTTTTTCTATCACAAACATAGGAATAGAGTTTATTTTCATTCTTTAAACTATTCAAAAATCGGTATATTGTTGCTATTCCAATATTGTTCTCTTTCTTTTTTGTTAATTTATGGATATCTTCTGCTGTAAAGAAGGAATTCATTGAATTAATTATTTGCTCTATTAACTCTTTTTGCCTTGTATTTCTATATTTTCTTTTCATTTTCCTTATTGATAATGAAAATCAATAGGGTTTATAAATCATCTTAGGATTATTTTTATATGAAAAGAAAATCCATTTTAATAGTCACAGTAATAATAGGCGTTTTATTGTTTGGAAGTTTATTTTTAATTGGAAATAATGTTGGCAAGAGTTCTAGTGAAGGCGTTCTAATTGTAACAACATTATATCCCTTGTATGAATTTTCAAGAGAAGTTGGTCAAGATAAGGTAGATGTAACTTTGTTATTGCCTCCGGGTGCAGAAGCTCATACCTTTGAACCAAAACCAAGCGATATCAAAAAGATAAATAATGCAGATATTTTTCTATATATTGGCGCAGGAATGGAACCTTGGGCTCACGATATAATCGAAGGATCTAATAATCTTCATCTTTCGTTAATTGACGCTAGTTCGAAAGTTAATTTATTGAAATCTGGAGAACATGAAGAGCACGAGCATGAAGAGGAAGAACATGAACATGAGGGGGAAGAACACGAACATGGAGAATATGATCCTCATATCTGGCTTGACTTTGAAAATGATCAAAAAATCATAATTGCTATTGCAGAATCTCTTTCAGAAAAAGACCCCGCAAATAAGGATTTTTATATGAAAAATGCGAATGATTATAATGCAGAACTTGGAAAACTGCATACTAACTATACTACTTCACTTTCAAACTGCAAACAAAAAGAGTTTATATCGGGCGGACATAATGCATTCTCTTATCTTGCACATAAATATAATCTTCAGACAATATCTGCTTTTGGAATCTCGCCAGATTCTGAGCCAACACCTCAAAAGATAAAAGAGATTGTTGATTTAACGAAAGAACATGGAATAAAATATATTTATTTTGAAAAACTTGTAAGTCCTAAAATGGCAGAAACAATTGCTACTGAGGCCGATGCAAAAACACTTATACTTAATCCCGGGCATAATCTTCAAAAAGAGCAATTCGAACAAGGAATAACCTTTATTTCTCTGATGGAAGAGAATTTAGAAAACCTTAAAATTGGGCTTGAATGTGAATAAACTATATGGAGAGCATAATTCAATTAGAAAATATTTATTTTTCTTATGCAAATTCAGAAGCTATAAAAAATGTTTCGTTCATAATTAAAAGAGGCGATTTTGTAGGATTAATTGGCCCAAATGGTTCCGGAAAGTCTACTCTTTTAAAGATTATTTTGGGAATATTAAACCCTCAAAAGGGATCTGTAACGTTATTCCAAGAGGACCTGAAGAAGTTTAATGATTGGAGTAAAATAGGATATGTTCCTCAAAAAGCTACAAATATAGAGAAAAATTTCCCGGCAACAGTTTATGAAATTGTATCTATGGGCCTATTACCTATCCAAAAATTTCCCAAAGTAATAACAAAACATGAAGATCATAAAATTAAAGGAGCTCTTTCATTTGTTAAAATGGAAGAATTTGCAGATAAAAGGATCACTGAACTTTCTGGAGGACAACAGCAAAGAGTTTTAATTGCTAAGGCATTAGTTACTGTGCCGGAGATATTAATTCTGGATGAGCCTACCACTGGAGTCGATAAGGAAAATCAAAAATCATTCTATGAGCTGCTTGGAAAATTAAATAAAAAAGGTATGACTATTCTTCTAGTTACTCATGATATTGGCAGAATAACACAGTATGCTACTAAAATAGCAAGCATTAATCAAAAACTTGAATTTTATGGTAGTCATAAAGAATTTTGTCTAAAGGATCCTGCCCATAAACATCAACATAAATTATGTTTGGATAAAGGATAAAATGATTGAAATACTTTCTTATGGGTTTATGCAAAAAGCATTTATTTCTGGAATAGTCCTAGCTATTGCTTGTTCTCTTTTAGGCATGTTTTTAGTATTAAGGAAATTTTCCCTAATTGGGGACGGCATAGCCCATATCTCCTTCGGAGGAGTTGCCACGGGTTTGTTATTTAACATAACTCCTTTTATTGGTGCCCTTTTATTCGGATTAATAGGTTCGTTTGGTATACTCAAACTGAAGGAAAAGTCTCATTTACATGGAGATGCTGCGATAGGTATCGTAAGCCATATTAGTTTAGGTATCGGAATCTTTATTGCCAGTATTGCAAGCGGATTTAATGTAGATATACTAAGTTATTTATTTGGAAGCATACTTTCTATAAAAACTAAGGAACTATTTTTGTCTATTTTTTTAGCACTAACCGTTATAACTTTTATTCTTATTTACCATAAGGATTTATTTTATATTTCATTTGATGAAGAGTCTGCAAAAGTTTCCGGAATAAAAGTTAATTTTTTAAATTCTATGCTTATAATCTTAACTGCAATAACCATTGTTTGTTCAATGAATATTGTAGGACTTATGCTTGCTTCATCATTGATTATATTGCCCTCATCTTCTGCTTTGCAGATAAAAACAAGTTTTAAAAAAACCCTAATCTATGCCGTGTTTATATCCGTCTTCTCTGTTATTTCCGGGATTATTATCGCCTATTATTTTGATTTTGCAGTTTCTGGAACTATTGTTCTTATCAATGCTATTATTTTCTTATCGCTTTTGATTTATAATAAAGTATATCTCCATAATCCTTAGCATTCAAGAATAATCTTCGTAGGTGGTTTTGCAAAACACAAAAAACCTTCTCCAGTCACGCCCTTGTGACAATTCCTCTAGACAAGTTTTAAAAACTACCTCCATCGACACATCAATCAGGTAAATAACGATGGATAAACTAAAAAAAGTTTTTAGATATAGCCAAAAAGGTAGGTTGTCGGGCGCCGGGATCTCTCAAGATAGTCTATAAATTTTTAATAGAATTCTAAAATTTAATTTAAACCTGATTTTTTTTGTTATACCTTTTAGCTGGATGATTTTTAAGAACTTCTTGAAGCATAGTTCTTGAAGCAATGGCTTCAGCATTTGTTGTATCTCTTGGAACCGGTATCTCATCATAAGGTGCATCAATCATATCAAATAATTCTCCCTTATTAGTTAGCTTATATCTATAATCCCTGGCAAAAGATTCACCTTCACATTCTACATAAACCCACTTTCTTCCTTCATCAGAAATGCCTTTTATTTGGGGTGCAACACTTTTTCCATCAATTATTATTCCTTCAGGAAGATTCGCTTCCCCTAATTCTGCTAAAGTTGGCATAAAATCACTGAAGTCTGTAAGTTCGTATTTTGTCTCCCCTTCAGGAATTACTCCGGGCCAAGTAGCTATTAAGGGAACACGGCAACCGCCTTCAAGCATCTTTCTTTTTTCGCCTTTTATTCTTCTACCATTAATATTTCCGACCCCATGCATCCCATTATCGCCAGTAAATAGAGTTAATGTTTTTTCACTTATCCCAATTCTTTCAATTTCTTCACTTAACTTTCCTACAAGTTTATCCATATAAGCAACATTTGAGGCATATAAACTGTTTTCTCTTATGCCCCTCAAGGTGTCTGGAGTCTGTAATATTGGCGTGTGAATATGGCACATTGGATAATATATAAAAAATGGCTCTTCTTTGTGTCTTTCCATGAATCCTGAAATAAATTCATGCATTATATCAGGTAGATATTTATCTGCAGGAAGATTCTTTTTTTCTCCGTTTTCAAAATAATATGTGCCTCCTTTAGCAATATTGGATCTCCAATATCTCCCATGCCCCAAAAAAGAAAGATGTTCATCAAAACCCCATTCTGAAGGGCCGAATGCCATTTGCCCCCATTTTCCAACGCAAGCCGTAACATATCCCGCTGATTTTAAAACATTTTGAATCATTATATCTTTTGATGGATTAATTGCATGGGCCGTATCATTTCCAACTAGCCCTGTTCTAAATGGATAACGGCCAGTTAACATTTGGCAACGAGAGGGTCCGCAAAGTGGAGTAGAATAACAATAATCAAACTTCACTCCTTTTTGTGCTTGCATATCTATATTAGGTGTAGAAAAATCACCCCCATAGCAGCTTAAATTTGATAGCCCCACATCATCTGCAAGAATTAAAATCATATTTGGTTTTCTTACCATTGTTTCTAAATTTTGCTCATCATCTTTTGATCCGCAGCCAATCATGCTAGATATTCCAAGAAAAGCCAGGCCTAACCCTGCAGTTTTTAAAAAATCTCTTCTATTAATTGTATTTGGAATAGGTTTTACTGTTTTTTCCATATTAAATTCATGATTTTTTTGTAAATATGCTTTTAAAACATTTCTATACTCCAGGACATATTGTTTCTATGGATGATAATTTCATTAATTGTGGAGTTTATAAAAAAGATTTTTATATAAATCTCCTAATTTTTATACCATCAGCAAAACTTTTATAAACCCTGCAATCTGTCTCCAAATAAATAAAAAATCTTCAAAAAGATGGCTAAGAAAGAAGAACATAAAAAACCCTCTGAAGAATCTCTTGATGAAGAATCTGAACTAGAAGAAAAAGAAACTTCTGAAGAAGAATCTATTAGGGATTCTGACGACGATTTCAGCGAAGAGGAATTAGAAGACGACTCTGCCGAGGACTTCTAATTAGTCCTTTATCTTGATTAAGAATCAAGTTAAAAATAATTTCTATACGGAAAGTTCTAAAATATTATTGTATTTATTATATTCTTTTCCTGGATAATCCAAAATCAAATTTATCTTCTTTGTATCATCTGACTGAAGCTTGAGATAGGTTACATAAAACATATTCGATGTGCCGACAGGAAGGCTTTTGAAATCAAAGCTTCCCAAATCATTATATTTTTCATCAGAAACTTTTAATTTTATATGCTCTGCCTCTTTAAGCCCCTCATTGTTTATCTGAACGCTGAAATTAAGATATCTTCCTGTTTTCAGGGCAGTGATATTGCTGAAGTAAAGCTCAGGCAATGGCTCGATAGAATAAAGCTCTTTTAGTTTATTGGTAAGCTCGGGATTTATTTTCTGCTCGCATTTAACATAAGGGTACATGATATATTCAGATTTATTTATATGGCCGAAGCCGAATACATGAAACAGCTCATGCAGCTCGGTTATAGGATAATCACAAGAGTCTTCATTGTAAAGCAGAACTTTTCCTTTCAATATCAAAGGATAAAAGCTCAAATCAAAATATTCAGTAGGCCCGCCCTCGCCAGCAACAAAAACATTTTTTTCAGATTCATAAGAATCCTTTGAGCACCCAACAAGAATATCTGCAGAAGCTTCATCAGCCGGCTTAAATGTTATTATTCTCGTCTCTTCAGTTATTATCGAGAAAGCTCTGTAAATCCTTGTAATCTTTTCCTGGCTGCATTCGGGATTTATAAAAAAAGATATTGCATTATGGTTAAATCTCATATTAGGAGAAAATTGGACAAGCTCCGAGCTCGCATTAATATTTTTTTCTAATCCAGGATTATATCCTATCGCGCGCAAACCCTCTGTTATTTTTTCAGGAGATAAATAATATACTGCTATTATCGCAGAATTTACAATAAAGAGTATTGCAATAAGATATGCTATTATTTTTATCAGCCCCATTTTAAATGATAATGTTTCTTGGGTTTTAAATGTTGCCTTTGAATTTCGAAAGAATTATAAATAGGCTTAATTTTAAAATACTATGAAAAAAAGCGGTATTTTTGTTTTAATAATCGCTGTTATTTTAATTTTTTCAGCATCATTTATCTCTGCTTTTTGGCTAGGCGATTTATGGCATAAAATTACTGGATTTGCTTCTGAGGGTCAAGGTTCAGCGCCTGTTTCAATTGGTCCAAGCGAGCAAGAGCAGGCATGCATGAAAAACTGTTTTATTTCAGCAGGATGCGAGCTTACTGAAAACAACTGCACAGCGGCTAATAAAGAAAAATGCTCTTCGCAATGCGGCGCCAAGGAGCCAGAAGAAACTCCTGAGCAAAAGTGCGTAAGCTCTTGTGTAAAGGAAGGGTGCTCGTCTTATGATTTCGCCTGCCAAAGCAAGAATATGGAAAAGTGCGATAAGCAGTGCAGAATGGTAAAAGAACCAGAGCCAAAAAATGAAGAGGAAAAATGTATAAGAGAATGCGTTAACGCAGAAAGCCCTGGATTAATATGCCAGCCAGGTGAAGGCGGAGAAAAGGGAAATGAAATCTGCCAAAAATGCGCGGCAAAATGCGTTCATCTTTATGAAGGTCCATGTTTAGGAGATGAAAAACTGCGGGAAAAAGAGAAATCCTGTGAAACCTGCCAGCATTGTTATGGGGCTCCTATTATGGGAGATTCTGGAGAAGGATATGAATGCATAACTGATGTTGAATGCAAAGACGCTACAAGTGAATGGGGCGATGAGCCTGGAGAAGGCGCAGGCATAGTGGAAAAAACCCTCGATGTTTTTGATGATGCCTGGATTTCTGTTAAAAATTTTGTAAGTGATATTTTCAGTTCTGAAAAAACTGAAGAGCCGAAAGAAGAAGCTTCATCTCAAGAATAAAACGGAGCATGCGAGAATCGGACTCGCGACTCATCCGTGACAGGGATGTGTTTTGCCACTAAACTAATGCTCCTTAAAAATCTAAAACCCGGCTTATTTTTAAATCTTAGCAATCAGAGGTTTTCACTCTTTGCAGCAGTCTATCGCTTTCTTTACTAAATCGCCGACTTTCGAAAAAAATGTTTTATCTGTGCTTAAATTAGAATTGTCTGCCATTTTTTCCTCGCTGCGGATTTTGATTATAGATTCATTTGAAATTATGCCTTTGTCCTTCAAGGTTTTAGTATCCACCATCTTGAGATTTAATGCCCAAAAAAGATTGTAAAGATTATATCCTCTCTCAAAAAATTCCTGCGCCTCTTTGTTTTTACCTTCTTTCAAAAGCTTTGTGCCAACTTCAGTCATTCTCATTGATGCCGCAAGCAAATGCTTTGATGTGCACCAAACTTCGCCTTCATAATCTTTTATAATTTTCTTGAGAAGCTCAACCCTCATTTTTCTTACTTCATTAAGCAGAGAATAATAGATATCTTTTTTTCCTGTTTTTTCTGCTGTAAAAAATAAATGCTCTTCTATCCCTATAAGATTCATTATCCCGACGCATAAATCCTCTTCTATATTTACATCAAGCTTTTTTTCATTTACAACTCGGTCAACCTTTTCAAGAAGTTTTTTATAATTTTCAGCTTCTGCCATTTTATAATATGAATATCCCTGCAATTAAATGCATTATAACGCTCGCGATTATAAGATAAAGAAGAGGTATAATAACTTTTTGATATTTTATAATAACTTTTCCAGAATTTATTTTTCTTAAATAAGAGTCTGAAAGAACTGCCAGAATAAATACTATTGTTCCGGCTATTATTCCAAATAAAATTTTGTCTACTCCAAAAATAATGTTATTCGGCAAGCCCATTATCTTCCAGCTGTAAAGCGGCCAGATAAAAATAAGATAGAAAGAGACAATCACCAGAATTTTTCTAAACAAGAAATGAATATTTTTTCGGTTAAGATAATCTATAATCCACATTATGCTTGATACTATCAAAGCGCCTATCCAGATTCCAGTTATAATGTCATCTATTCCCCAGGTTCTGAAAACTCCAACTCCTCCTGCGACTGCCAGAGTGCAGATTGGGCAAACCATTATGCCGAAACTCCTGATTTAGTTTTAAGCATCTCAATAGCATCAACATCCCCAATATAGCATTTCCTGCCAGTATAAGCCATAGGAACCCCAAGATTAGCAGAATCTATTTTGCATTTTACGGCTATTTTTTGCATCTTCGCGGCGTTTTCAGCGTCTTTAAAAACTTCAAGCTGTATTATTTTAACTTTTTGTTCTATTGCATTATCTTTTATGAAATCTTCAACAATCTCGCAATGCGGGCAGGTTTCTCCATAAAATAAGATGACTTCTTTCTGTTTTTCAACGTATAGAAATCCAAGCACAGCTATTAGAAGCGCAAAAACTGCGGCAACCACAATTATGATTTTGCTTGTTTTTTCCATCTTATTTTATTAAACAATAAACATTTAAAAACCTATAGATATTAAAATAATTATGGAATTAAAAGAGAAATTAGGTTCTTTTGTCGCGCAATGCGTGAGAGTATGGCATCTTCTTAAAAAGCCTTCCATGGAAGAATTCAAAGTTATTTCAAAAGTTTCAGCAATAGGACTCGGGATTATCGGATTGCTCGGATTTTTAATTTCAGTTGCAATGAATTTTGTTTATCCTAAATAGAAAACAAAAATTTCATTTTTATAATTTGAAAGGGGGTACAATAAAAACAAAAATGGCAAAAAAAATTAATCTTATCGGAAGCTGGGCATTTCTTGTTGGAGTTCTTCTTGCAGTAGTTGCAGGAATCTTTTCAGGATTGGATATCTATGATTTGACAACTCCACCTATGACTATGACTCTTCTTGTAATTGGACTTATTGTTGGATTGCTTAATGTAAAAGGCGAGGAATCTATGCCTTTTATCTTCTCAGGCCTTACGCTTATAATTGCAAGCGTTTTCGGCTCTGGAATAACTTCTGCAGTTCCTGTAGTAAGCTCAACATTAGCCTCTTTGCTGGTAATATTTGTGCCTGCAACAATAGTAGTGGCTATCAAAAACGTTTTCGTGCTTGCTAAAAGTTAAGCGCGGATTTTTTCTTTTTTTTCTTTTTTATTTTTCTGTTTTGATTTTTTCTCTATGTCTTTCTCTTTTTCTAAAAAGAGAAATGGATACATTTATAAATACATTTTTTCTGATAAAATTATCTTATTCTCACATTACTTATTCTGGTTTTGTGAGTATCTGATTAAAATAACTCAATAAATTTAAAAAACAAAATGGCAATATTTGTAATCAAAGTTACAACAAACAAAGAAGAAAGGGCTCTTGAAATGATCTCTGATAAAGTAAGGAAAAAATCCTTGCAAGTATTTTCTATTACCAGGCCCCATGGATTAAGGGGATATATTATTCTTGAAGCTGCTGACCGAGAAATTGCAGAAGAAGCAGCATTCAATCTTCCTTATGTAAAAGGAATAATCGGCAAAACTCTTGAATATGACGAGATAAAAAATATGCTTACTCCTAATATTGAGGAGATAAAAATTGAGAAAGGAGATATTGTCGAAATAATCAGCGAGCCTTTCAAAAAAGAAAAAGCGAAGGTAACAAGAGTAGACAAAACAAAAGGCGAAGTAATCGTATCTTTGCTTAATGCTGTTGTTCCAATACCTGTTACTGTAAAAATTGATAATGTAAGAGTAATCCGTCATGAAGAAGAGTCAAGCTCTTCGAATGAGCAGGAAAAAATTAAATCTAATATAGTGCCTGAAGAACCACAAAGTTTATCAAGCGATGAAAATTTTCAGGAAGATATAGACGAATTCGGAGCGAGATTATAACATGATAAACTTAAATAAAAAAATAGCCGGAAGCACAGGAAACCGTGCAGGGGTTTTTGCATGATAATAAAATTACTTGTTGACGGCGGAGAAATGAAGCCAGGCCCAACAGTCGGGCAGAAGCTTGGCCCTATTGGGATAAATATAGGCTCAGTAATCTCAGAAGTAAATAAAGCAACATCTGAATTTAAGGGGACAAAAGTTCCTGTTTCTTTGGACATTGATCCAAAAACCAAAAAATTCAAGGTAGAAGTTTCTTCACCTCCAACTTCAGAGCTTTTGAAAAAAGAAATAGGCATAGACACTGGTTCAGGAGACCACAAGAAAAACAAAGTTGGAAATGTATCGATTGAAACAATAATTAAAATAGCAAAAGTAAAATTTCCAAATATGCTCGCAAAAGAATTCAAATCTGCTGTAAAATCTGTTGTTGGAAGCGCAGTAAGCCTTGGAATTCTTGTTGAAAATAAATTAGGAACCGAGTTAGTCAAGGATATTGAAAAAGGAGTTTATGATTCAGAAATAAAAGCTCAGAAAACAGAAGTATCTTCGGAAAAGAAAGCAAAGCTTAAAGAGCATTTCGAAAAAGTTTTGAAAGAGCAGGAAAATATCAAGAAAGCAGAAGAAGCAGCAAAAGCTGCCGCAGAAGCAGAAAAAGCCGCAAAACTTGCAGCAGCCGGCGGAGCTCAGGCTGCGTCAAGCGCAGATGCTGCAAAAGCAGCAGAAGCAGGAAAAGCCGCAGCTGGCGAGGCTGCAAAAGCAGGATCAGAAGCCGCAAAAGCAGGAGCTGCTGCTGGAAAGAAAGAAGATAAGAAGAAATAGTTCTAGAATCTTATAATAGATAAATAAATTTAAAAGGGGGGAAATAAGACTAATATCTGTGGGGCTGTAGTATAACCTGATTAGTATCCGAGCTTTGGGAGCTTGTGATCTGGGTTTAAATCCCAGCAGCCCCATTCTTTTTCCTATGAATAAAAAAGATATGTTAGTAAAAATTCACGGATATGTAGCTGCGGATGGTGGGATTTATTCTTATAAAAATAAAGATAGGCATGGGGGGAAATTAAGAATAAGAAAATATAAAAAAACGAGATTTTATAATAAAGAGGCGGCACTAATTAAAGATTTTCTTAAAACAATAAAATTATTGTATCCTAAGATAAAAAGTATAAAATATTATCCAAAAAGATATGAAATTGAGGTTCGCAATTACAGAATTTCTAAGGATATCCTCCAGCTAGGAAAAATCGGCTCAAAAGTTTGGGAAGTTCCAAAAGATCTAAGTCGCAGGCAGAAAATTATTTGGTTAAGGGCTTTTGTTGACGGAGAAGGCACCGTCAGCAATTCAAATCATGACAGATACGTCGTGATTAATTCTATTAACAGGGAAGGTTTGAAAGAAGTTTCAAATTCTCTTAAAGAATTAGGCATAGAAAACAAATTTTACAGAATTGATTTTAGAGATTATATTTATTATAGGATAAAAATTTCTAGAAAAGAGAATCTTGTAAGATTCTACAAACTAATAGGTTTTAATCATCTCAAAAGACAAAATAAATTAGCAGAAGTCATAAAATCTTATAGGTAAAACATTTAAAAACCCTCCAAAACACAAAATAACATGATAAGAACTAAATTAAGGGAAGTTGTTAGCAAGTCCGAAAAACCGAAAGGTTTTTTGGAACCTAAAAATCCATTAGGATTTTTATGTAAACCGTAGGTGTCTTACAATGGCAAGAACAAAATTGCTTAAAGCATCCGGAAGATTTGGCGTAAGATACGGCCAAAGCGTGAAAAGAAGAGTCACAACTATCGAAGCAAGGCAGAGAAAAAAACAAGCTTGCCCATTCTGCTCTGGAAGAGCCATAAGACTCTCAAAAGGAATCTGGAGCTGTAGAAAATGCGGAAAAAAATTTGCAGGCCATGTTTACTATCTTGAATCCGAATTTAAAAACAATTTCCAAAGCAAGCTTAATAAAAATCAAAAATCAGAATCTCCTAAAAATGCAAAACCAGAAGCTTTAAAAAAAGAGAAAAAAACAGCTAATAAGGGAGAATCCAAATAATCACTATGGTAACTTACAAATGCTTTCACTGCGGAAAAAGCCTTACCGATAAATCTATTGAAAAGCGATTCCAATGCCCCTACTGCAACTCCAAGATTTTTTACAAGCCAAGAAAAGTAATCACAAAAGTTAAGGCTGTTTAAT
>Ga0172375_10010330_pt1 | contig 12141 bp, 15 predicted proteins | sample LakKiv1m_FD_114537 | JGI IMG/M metagenome (GOLD analysis project Ga0172375, IMG submission 114537) | Freshwater microbial communities from Kabuno Bay, South-Kivu, Congo - kab_092012_11.1m | ecosystem: Environmental > Aquatic > Freshwater > Lake | place: Democratic Republic of the Congo... | reverse complement strand
GAGGTTTATCTATGGCCGTTATCTTCATATCCAGAGGAACCATGTCCGGCGTTCATTTACTGATGGACTGCCTGTGCACCCGTTCAAAAGTCCGCTGTATTTCCCGCGAAGATTTGGAAAAAGATGTTAATAGATACGGCAGGATCGCTACGCGGGTGCTTCAAAAGCTGACCCAGGCAAGCACTGCCTACGAGCAGTTCAGCGAATTGAGATGGCCCTATATGGTACTAATGCGAAAGGCCATGTTGGGAGAAGTTCGCCGCGACAATACCGTATATCATGGTTTTTCCAGCCATCTGCTTTTGCCCCTGGTGAAGCATTTTGTTAGAGTCCGCATTGACGCCCCGTTTGACATGCGGCTAACCATGACGATGGAACGCTTGACGTGCGATGAGAGGAAGGCCCGGGAATACATTACCCGTGCGGACAAACGGCGCGTCAAGTGGGCGCGTTTTATGTTTGCCCAGGACATCCGAAATACCATGCTCTATGATTTCCATGTGAACCTGGGCCGAGTGAGCCTGAACGCGGCCTGCGGCATCCTCGAACACATCTTGTCGGAAGAGGATTTTCAGGCCACTCCAGAATCTCAGGCCGAGGTGGAACGTCTTTATCTGGCAAGCTGCATCGAGACGGCATTGGTGACGGATCCGAGAACAGCCAGTAAGGAGATAAGCGCTGAGGTCCAAGATCATACAGCAAATCTGATTGGTCCCTACCTTGAGGATCCGGAGTTGAAGGCGGTTCTGGAGATCGCCCGACAGGTACCCGGTATAGAGGGCGTCCGCTATGCGCCAGGGTATGCGCCAAAGTTTGACATGAACGGCCCTCCACGATGTTGAATCCGGGGTCTTGTTTTTTGAGACCCGACATATACCCAACCCATCACGTCATAACGAGGGAATAAGCAATGGATAAGCCCAATTATGATGAACAGGTCGTGTCGGTCCTGGGGGAGATTTACCAATTGCTGCTCCAATCGGTAGAAATCCAACGGCAAGACACAAAGATCGACGATGCCATCCGCACCCTGGCAGAGAAGCGTACCGGCGCAACATCGGGGCTGCTGGATCATGCCGCCCTGACCAACACGCTCGCTGCACAGCGGACCGACATGTCAAAGGAACGCACCTCTCTGGTTCGTGAACAAACCCGTCTTTCCACCAAATCCACAGAGCTCGGCGCAATCCGTACCGAGATGGCTCGCGAACGGACCGATCTCGCTGGACAGCGTACCGACCTGGCTGTTCGCCGCACGGAATTCTCACGTTCCAGGACAAGCCTTGCGGAACAGCGAAACAAGATGGCCGGGGATAGAACCCAGTACTCCCAGAAGCGCACCACCTTGGCAGGTGCCCGAACGGTCCTCTCCAATATCCGAACCGTCTGGGCCAAGGGGAGGACCGATTTGGCTCTCATCCGGACAGGTCTGGCTTTCCTCTCTTTGAGCATTACCCTCTTTCGAATTTTCGGCATTACCTGGTGTCGGTCTTTGATGCCAGTCTCGCGTTGGCAAGTTCGGTGATGACCGGCGTGGGGATAGTGGGGTACGTGCGGGCAAAACGGGCAATACGCATATTAGAGCCCCAGATTCATCCATCGGAAGAACCCGTTGCGTAATGGGATATCGAAAAGGTTGAGGAGTCGGAGTATAAGGACCTCGCTTTTCAGAAGGTAATAATTTCATATCCCTTATCGCGATATGCCGCCATGCTGGGATGGCCCGACATATCGTCGAGGAGGGCCAGCCCCTGCTGCTTTGCCGCCTCAAGGGTCCCCAGTTTGCTCGAACAGGCCTTGCAGACCCCGTCCACAAGACCCGCTTCCAGATTCTTTTTCCACAATCCATGCAATGGGTTCTCCGGTTTCACCAATTCGGGAACCAGTTTGACTGAAGCTCCTTCGACAACGATCTTCGCCTCATGTCCCATGGAGGTCATGTCCAGTGCATTCAAGAGGACATGAATGAAGCACATGGGATCACCGTTATAGACAAAAAGCGCGAATTTTTTCATGATACCCTCCTTCCTCACCTTTTCGCCGGGCGGCCCGGCCGGTCAGTTTCATCCCAATAGGCTCAAGGCGATTCGGCAAAACATCTCCACCCCTGACGGCAAGACATCCTCGGCAAAATCAAACCGAGGACTGTGAAGGGACGCACAGCCCTCACACCCCGTGCCGAGGAAGAAAAAACACCCCTTTGCCCGTTCCAGGTAAAAGGCCATATCCTCGCCTCCCATAGTCCGTTCCGGTTCGATCACCTGTTGCCGTCCCACCGCATCTTCGGCACATTCTCGAACCACCCGGGTTACGGACGGATCATTGACCAGGGGCGGGATTCCCGGGCCATAGGTCAGTTCATATTCCGCGCCCATAGACCGGCACACCCCGCTGACGATGGTTTCGATCCGGGCCGGCCATGATTTCCATATCTCCCGGTCAAAGGTCCGGGTGGTGCCCCATATCTCGGCCTCGGCGGGAATCACGTTGAAGGCCGTGCCTGCATGGAAACTCCCTACCGTAACCACGGTCGGCATCAGGGGATCCATTTGCCGGCTCACGACCCGGTGAAGGGCGTTGATGACCTGAACCCCGGTGTCCAGGGCGTCCACGCACTGATGGGGCATTGCCCCGTGGCCGCCCTTTCCCTTGATGGTAATATCAAAACGGTCCATTGCAGCCATCAGGGGACCGGCCCGGACCCCGATGGTCCCCTGGGGGATGCCGGGCCATAAATGGCAGGCCACAGCATAGTCCACCTTAGGACCTTCCATGACGCCTGCCTCGATAATGGCCTTGGCGCCACCGGGGCCTTCCTCGGCAGGCTGGAACAGGAATTTGATACTCCCTTTAAGGGCATGTTTGAGCCCGCATAGAATCCTTGCCGCGCCCAATACCATGGCCATGTGGCCGTCATGGCCGCAGGCATGCATGGCGTGTTCATGCAGCGAGGCGAATGGAAGGCCTGTCTCTTCTGTGATGGGCAGACCGTCCATATCCGCACGGATCAGCAGGCAGGGACCAGGGGCCCCGGACTCCAACAGGCCCACAACGCCTGACTGGGCAATTCCGGTTTGCACCTCAAGCCCTTCCTCTCTCAAACGGCGGGCCACATAGACCGATGTCTTATTCTCTTGGAAGCCGGTTTCTGGGATGCGGTGCAGATCCCGGCGTGTGTCGATGAGAAGCACTCTCTCGTTGTTTACAAGCTGTTTCAGATCCATCATAGCACTTCGGAGAGGTGATCCGCTTTGCTTTATACACCAGTGGGAAGGAGGGACTATCCCAAGTCACGTTTCGCGCCCTTCATTGCACGACACCATCGCGGGGAGACCTTCGGGACAAGTGGGGCCAGCGGTTCAATCCCCTGACCATGGGACGGTGGGCGGCGCTGACGGCACCCATGAGAGATTTCTTTGTCATGCTCTATGGCTGCCAGACAGCGCCCCCACCCGCCCCGACAACGGAAGGCCGCTCTCTTAGCGGCCGTCATGCCTACCTTTACTTCCCCTGAGGCGGGGGCGGAGGAGGCGGTGCCCCGGGCTGCGGCGGCGGGGGGCCTTTCACGGCCGGTTGCGGCTGTCCCGGATGTTTGCCAGGCGGAGGCTGCGCCCCGGGATGTGGCGGCGGGGGCGGCGGCGGGCCTTTCACGGCCGGGTGCGGCTGTTTCGGATGTTTGCCCGGCGGTGGCGGCGGCACATCGGGTTTGGCATGATACTTGGGCGGTGGTCCCGGCGGCGGTCCCGGCGGCGGAGGATGCGGTGGGCCGGGCTTCGGCGGGTGTTTGGGCGGTGGCCCCAGCCCTTTCACCCCCCAGTAATCCCTATTTTCCCAATGCCTCTTTTTTTCCCAGGTGCGCCAGTTATTCCTCAGATCGTGGTAGGGGATGGGGTGATATCGCCACTCATGTCCCCTCCAGAGTTGCTCGTGATAATATTGCCGCCAGTCCGGGGGGACATGCCGGTAGAAAGACGGCACGCCCCTATAGTAAGCCCAACCCCTGTCATAGTAGTGTGACCGATACCAGCGGCCCTCCCATGGGCGCCACCACCAGCCGCCGTAGAAAAAGATATCCACATCCACGTCGGGAACCACATAGACATACGTCTCGGGTACCACAACCAACTGCGGGGGCGCCGGGAACACAAACGGGGGCGGCAATGGTATGTTGATGCCGACATTCACATTGACCTCTGCCCTGGCTGGCGGCGCCACGACAACTATCCATGCGAAACAGACCAGAACACACCAGATCTTTTTCATTACGGATCCTCCTTTGTTCCTTGCTGTCGTCCAATGCCGGGTGAAGCGCATCTTCTTCAACAGGTCAGGCACCCGGCCATATGGCAGCAGCGCTCTCGGTTTCGCCGGTCAGACGGGGCGTCGAATGGACGCCGGCCGACGGTCTTATCCTGACGGCAACCCTTATCCCCTGCCATCTTCACGCATCATACATCCATTAAGGATGACGTGTCCACCTTTCTGCCCTTATCGTTTCCTTACTGGAGGCTTTACAACCGCACGCGCCCTTATTCGGAGATGCCTGAGGCGATCCTCCGGGCAAGGGCCTCCATCCTGGCCTGATTCTCCCGAACCGTTGCTGCAAACTGTTCCACCGTAAGGGGTTCGGAGGAAATGCCGTTGGCAAAATTGTCCACCATACACGCTGAGGCATACGGGATATCGAGTTCGTTGGCAAGGGGGATCTCCTGCCCGGCGGTCATCCCCACCACATCCCCCACCTCAGCGAAGAAGCGAATCTCGGCCGGCGTCTCGAATCGCGGTCCGGTGGTCTGCACATAAACGCCGTGATCCCGGACAGGAAATCCCAGGGCCAGAGCCCCATGGATCAACTCCTGGCGGAGTGCTTCGTCGATTTTGGGGATGACAAAACGGCATTCCTGATCAAAAAAGGTGGGAATGTTCCAGGGACAAAAGAAGTCATGAGGAACGACAATGGTGCCGGGGGCCAGATGCGAATGCAGGCCGCCTGTGGAGTGAAACGCCATGATGCGATCGACGCCCAGTTGCTGCAGGGCCGACAGGTTGGCGTGATGATTGATACGGTGCGGGGGGACATTCTTATCCGGGCCATGCCTTTGCAGGAACACCAGCCCTTCCCCGCAGGCCACAAAGGCCTCCCCGTAAGGGGTCTGAACCGTCCTTGCCGTCAGATGAAGGAAAACACCGCTTTGCAGAAAACTGGTCCCGCCAACGATGCCGAGAATACCCACGGTGATGCGCCCTCCTTCCAAAGAGCGGGTCTTCAGGCCCGGGTTGCAGGTGAAGCGGATACAACCGGGCGAAGGTGCAAGAAACTGTTTTTTGAGGTTTAAATGTACCCGAAGGGGCAGTCGGTGTCAAGACGCAGGGTCTCCACTGCGAGCATGGCCGTCCTTTCCGAACGGGCAATGTCCATTTCAGTTAAGGAAGGTTAAGGTCCGGCACGGGCATTGGCGTGAAATGATGGGGTGAAAGTCTTCTATCCGTGAATCCTGTTAGGCATTTAACACCCTAACAAAAATACTCCCTCTCCACAAGGGCGTTGCCGCAAGGGACTGTCTGAAGGAATTCCGAGGGGAGCTCCACGAGCTAAGCCTGCCACTGACCTGATCCGGGGAACAGAAAGGACATACAAGGCCCGGTCTCCAGTCAAGTCGGCCACGCATGACGAAGTCATCCTCTTAAAGGTGGGCAATCAAGCCCATACCGAGCATATTCGCCTTAACGCGCCTGACCGGAACGAACCAGGGTTGAGGTGAATATGCTCATGAAGGTGCCGAAATGCCATAGCATACCAAAAGATGACGGACTGGGGAGCGCAGAGGCAGAATTCCGGGCGGCATTCGAGGTTCGGAGCGGCACATGAAAACAATGAGAGACGTCCAGTGATGGCCGAAAAGACCTTGGCAGAAAAAGGGCTTGACAAACTCATCCGAATTCACCAAAAAAGTGCGCTTGAGGCCCGCGTTCAGTCCGGGTGATCCGACTGACGAGCTAATCGTGTAATATTCACACACGTATAAGATTTGAGAATAATGAGGGACGGTATAGCAATTTCGGTTGAGAGAACCAAATCAGAATTTTTATGACAGACAAGAAGCTGAAAAAGACACTTAAAATCGGAAAAGCCGCTGCCAGGCTGTTTAACAAGAATGGCTTCCTCGAAACGACCATGGATCATATCGCATCTGCGGCAAGGATTAGCAAGGGGGGGATGTACCACTATTTCTCCAGCAAGGATGAGATTCTTCATTTCATCCTTTCCAACTACATGGATCTGATTCTGGGTGGTCTGGAAGAGGAATTGGACCGGTTGAAAGACGACTCATCCAAAATTGAGTTCATCATTTCAAGACATATCGTCCTTTATACCGAAAATCTTGACGAGGCCAAAACGCTCCTTCACGAAGCGCACTGCCTGCCTGAAAAATATTACAAAACCATCGCTGAAAAAGAGAGGAAATATTATCGGATTGTCGCCAATGTGATCGAGAAATCTCTTGGAGGTCGAACCAGAATGGATGAAGGCCACATCACCGCTCTGACCTTTCTTCTTTTTGGAATGTGCAACTGGATATATTCGTGGTACGATCCCAAAGGATCTGTAAGCCCCGAAGCCCTATCCGACATGATAAGGACCGTTTTCCTCAAGGGGGTCGATGAATTCAAGCCTTGAGCTGCAGGAAAGGGTGGTGCTCCTTTGTTTCCCACCGCAGTCAGCAACGAAACAATGCCTTTTTCCTTCCTCAGCAGGTATAGGCTCACGACCTATTGCGGTACCGGATCAGATTCAGGGCCATCATGGTTGACACGACTTCATTTTCTTGATTTACCATTTCGCAGAATGAAAACAGAACGCCACGATCCGGCTTGGTCGTTGAGGGTTTCACTTTATGGACGGTAACCCGTAACCTCAAACGGTCACCTGGCCTCACTGGTTTCAGCCATCGCAATTCATCAACTCCAGGGCTTCCCAGACTGGCCTTACCTGCCAGGTAGTTTTCAACAAAAAGGCGCATAAACAGACACGACGTGTGCCACCCACTGGCGATCAGCCCCCTGTATGCCGTTTCTTTGGCTTTTACTGGGTCCGTATGAAAGACCTGGGGGTCAAACTTCTTCCCGAATTCGATAATCTCATTTTCGGTAATGGCGATCGGTCCGAACTCATGGATATCGCCTTCGACATAGTCTTCTAAATAACGATCATCGGTTGAGGTGGTGAAAGTGGTTTTGTTCATCAGTTCCCTCTTGATGCAATTCTTTGTGGAAGATATCATAATGCTATGGAATTCTGCCAAGACAAGACCGTACACGTGGGGCAACTCCTCAAAAATGGACTATAGCCGGGGTAGGTTTTAGGGTCAAGTCTCAGGCTAAGCTTGAGGAGTTGGAAGACTGGCAAAAATGATTAGCGCCTGGCTATAGGACACCCTTGAGCGGTTCGTGCTTCATCATGTCTCTGAGGCGTGCCATGTCTTTTTCGAATCTGTGCCTGATCTTGGGAAACCGCATGGCCGCCGCGGGATGGTAGGTTTCCATGTATTGGATCCCTTCAAAGCGGGGCGTCTTCCAGGCGATTTGGCCCATGAGGACGATGATATGGGGGTTGATGGCCCTGATCTCATCCTCAAGAGAGGGCATCCAGTGGTTGACCTCCTGGGCGGTGGGTTTTCGGTTATGGGGGGTCCCCTCTTTCATCACCGCTGTCAGGTAGAGGTGGTTTCTATCTATCCCGTATTGCTGGAGCACCTTGTTTAGATATCGTCCTGCCCTTCCCACAAAAGGTCTGCCCGCCTTGACTTCTTCGCGCCCCGGATTCTGACCCACCAGCATCACAGCGGCATCCTTCGGGCCTTCCCCTTGCATGGTCTTCTTTTCACCTTCAGTCGTCATGCGATAATCCGATACCGGAGTGATCCATTGCGGACAGGGCCTTGCGGCTCTTGGCCAGCATGGCCAGGACCTCTTCATCGCTCAGGTCGTACCAGTTTCTGTAGGCCTCGGCCACGGCAAAATAGGGTGTGGTTCTGATATTGGCGCAGTAGACCCTGTCCACTTCCGAGGCAAGGCGATCGATGGTCCGCTGTGGGGCCGTGGGAACCGCTACAATTGTCTCAACGGCCTTTGCCTTTCTTGCCATGGCAATGGAGGCCAGCATGGTGAATCCTGAGGCCAGCCCGTCATCCACCAAAATAACCCCCTTCCCGGAGAGATCAGGAAAGGGGCGGCCCCCGCGAAACAGGGCGTTTCTCCTTTCCAGGTCCGATTGAACGCGTCTTTTGGCCGTGTCGATTTCTGCCCGGCTCAAACTCAATTCTGCCATCAGCCTGTCGTTATAGAAGACCGTGCCGTCCAACGTCATGGCACCGAAACCTGCCTCGGGATTGTCCGGGATCTGCAGTTTTCTGACGATCATCAGATCAAAGGGAAGGCTAAGCATCTCCTTTATCACGACGCCGACAGGGACCCCGCCAGCGGGAATGGCCAGGACCATCCCGTCCCCTAAGGGTTCCCCGGCTGCTTTTAACATCCAGCCTACCGTACGACCCGCCTCAACACGGTCGGCGAATACATACCGCTGATCGCGCAGTTCTCCGATCTCAAAGATCTTCTCACCCATTTTGTCCGCTCCCTATGCCAGCCCGACGGCGGGGCGGCCAAGCATGTCCTTCGGATCTTTATCGTTGATGCATATCTTTCGACGATCGATCCCCCGGATCATGATGTAGCGCAGGACGCCGGGCGCATCCAACCGAGATTGTCCTGGCATGCTGGATCATTCACACCAAACCCAGCGATTCGGCGACCCGATGCACCGCTTTCGGACGCCCGCATCATTTCACCCCCATTCATCAAAGAGCGCAAATAAGGCGGGCCATGCCGGGGCACCCTATTTCCCTCTCAAAATAGGGGTCGGGCCATTCATCGAGCAGTCTGAAGCCATGCTTCTCATAGGCACGCTGCGCCGGGGTATTCCCCATATAGATGGATAGCTCCGCTTGACGATAGCCTCTGTCCCGCCCGACATCGAGAATCTCGTCCAATAACCTATCGATGACTCCCCTCCTTCGAAACTCAGAGACGGTCGCAACGCTCTCGATGACCCACGCCCCTTTCACATAAGGAGGAATGCAGGCGATGATTCGCGGGAGCGTCCCGGTGGTCGGTTTGGTGGCAGGGGCTTTGCCCAGTTTTCCATAGACCTCGGGCAATGCCTCCATGAGACTGGGATAACCGAGGATATCCGGATCCATGGCGGCAAGCCCGCCCACAGGTCCCGATTCCGTTTCTGCGATCAGAAAGCAGGAATAGTGAAACAGGTGGGGGGTGTTCGTGACTGCCAGGAGTTCCAGGAAATTCAGGCAGTCGCGTTCGGGGACATCAAGGATGACTTCCCATATCCCCCGTTTCACGTGCGACCTCCCGGCCGTCAGTATGAGCCAGGCAAGGAATGGGGCATCATCGGGTCTGGCATTGCGGGTCTTCAGATCCATTGCGGTCCTCCCCGAGGCTGGTTCTTTCTGAACCGATATTGTCACGGCGCTCTCATGTTCATCTTCGCATTTTTTAATGTGACATCAGCACCTTAATTCTACACCCTCCCTCCACCGCAACGCCAGAGCGGCCCCGTTCCCGCCCTTGCCGCAGGTCGAGTCTACGAGGCCCTCCCCGCCACGAAACTCCACGTTTGACTTTGTTCAGCCTAACACTCACCCCGCTCCGAATTTCTGTAGAATTCAAGGAACCCGGCAGGAGATAGGACCGTGACGCCCTCTCGATATTCCAGAGGATAGTGAAGAGCATTTCCTGTGACGAGGGCACCTACCTTCCCGGCAATGGCAACTTCGAGGAAAGCCTCATCGTCCGGATCTGGCAAATGATGCTTGAGAGCCGAACCCGAAACAAATCGGGCTTGATCCTCTATAAAGCCGATGAGTGTGTCAATGTGCTTTTTGGTGAAGGCGAACCTGGAACAGTGAAGAACCTCTCGATATTCTGACAAGATCCTTGCATCCACATGCAATATGAGGTGCCCCCCGGACACCATGCGAACAACTTCACCGCTTGGCCCAAAGGGCGTTAGCAGGCCGGAGACGAGAACATTCGTATCCAGTACGACGTTCACTTTAGCCTCTTCGCTCTTACCGACGCGATCTCGGAGTCGATGTCATCCATGGATATCTTATCGGTTCCTTTTTGTACAGATTCGTATTGAATGGATGCGACGGCTTTGGCTGCACGGGCCCGGCGCAACGAAGTCAAGACCTCTTCAAGGTTCTTTTCATCGATGGAAGAAAGGATGGCGATCGGCCTGCCGTTACTGGTAACAATCATTTCCTTCTCCCCCGGCAGTTCCCGCCAGACTTGCGACGATTTTGTCTTCAGATCTCTTACGCTCAAGAATTTCATATCATCCGACCTCCAAAAAAGGCTCAATTGTGTGTCCAATTATGGCCACAATTGGGTACCAATGCAAGCTTCCCGAGGAAAGGCGGATGGTGGTTCTAAAATAACTTCTGGTATTTCTCTGTATCCAATTACACATCGGAAGCAGCTAAACGATTCACTCCTGATGTGGTGATTCCCAGAAACCGAGCGACATCTGCCCCAGAATAGCCCATTTTCTTGACCGCTATCTGACAAAATATTTTTCGGCATTTAACCACCCCTCTCTTCCTTGTGCCTGAACATAATTCCATCTTTGTGATCCCTTCTCCATCACATATTCGGTCGGCCAATATTTCCAGGCCAGATAGCTCTGAGTTTAAACGCAGGGTCTCCTTTTCTTTTTTCTCAGCATCTCTGATTGCGTTTCTTACAAAATCGCTGCTCCCCAATATCCGCTCGTCCGAAAATACCTTGCTTCCGGCCCTTTTTATTGGAAGCACCTGTGACCATCCTCCAAGACTCCGAATAAGGCCCCCTCCAACCAACTCCGGTCTCCTGCCCGCCTTAATCCCTTTCTCAATAAATTGCTCATATCTTTCAATCGCCCGTTTTCGTGTCTTCCCAAAATAGCCCAATATCGTGTCACAATCCTGCCAGGGGCAATGAATGACCCCCATAGTGGCTGAATGACCACACCTTTCATATGTCCTTAACGCATTCATATCTTTTACCATACCTGCCCTCAAAGGGTTCAGGTGGATGTAACGCGTCAATTCTATCAGGTAGGGATCGTCTTCACATAAAATAGATTTATACCGGTTTTGAAAAAGGTGGCCGTATCTTTTATGTCGTCGGTTATAGTTGACAACGTAACCCGTCAAAAGCCTTCTCATACTATCAGACAGAGATATTCTCCCGGTTCTGGCCAAAAGATGAAAGTGATTGCCCATGAGAGCCCACGCATAGATACGAAGGGCCTCCTTCTCACAAAGATCCTGCAGGCGGCCAAGAAAATCTTCACAATCCTTCTTGCTGCCGAATATCTCTATCCCGTCAATCCCCCTGCCCATTACATGATGCAGGGCACCGGGTGTATCAAGTCTTGGTTGTCTGGGCATAATAACAGAGTATTCCTATTATGATTTTTTGTCAAGTTGTTTTAGAACCAACGTCCCCTCTTCCAGATGGCATCTCTTGCCAGTGTTATAATTACATTGACATTTGAAATTTTCATGATATTTTCAGGTAACGATTGATTTTTGAGAGATGCAAATGATCCAGAGAAAATTGAACCTGCCGCCTCCCGGCAAAGAGACATTTTTTCTATGGGGACCCCGCCAGACAGGAAAGTCAACGCTCCTGAAGGCGACGTATCCTGATGCGGCCTGGATCGATCTGTTGAAGGCCGAAGTGTTCCGCCGCTATCTCAACAACCCTGAATTCCTCCGCCAAGAGACCCCCCGCTCGGGAACAGTGCCCTTCGTCGTCATTGATGAAGTCCAAAAACTGCCGGCCCTGCTCGATGAGGTCCACTGGCTGCACGAAAACCGCCGCATGCATTTTGCCCTCTGCGGTTCAAGCGCCAGAAAGGTCAGACGGGGCCATGCCAACCTGCTGGGCGGCAGGGCCATACGTTATGAACTGTTCGGCTTCAGTGCATCAGAGGTGGCCGCTGATTTCGATCTGGACCGGCTGCTGAATCACGGATATCTCCCCCCTATCTATCTTTCCGACCAACCACACAGG
>Ga0172375_10010328_pt1 | contig 12144 bp, 12 predicted proteins | sample LakKiv1m_FD_114537 | JGI IMG/M metagenome (GOLD analysis project Ga0172375, IMG submission 114537) | Freshwater microbial communities from Kabuno Bay, South-Kivu, Congo - kab_092012_11.1m | ecosystem: Environmental > Aquatic > Freshwater > Lake | place: Democratic Republic of the Congo... | reverse complement strand
TCCAGTAACTTGGACGCTTATGGGTATTGGAGCATTCCCGGCAGATCACAAACTTTCATTAGGGATGCTTGGTATGCATGGCACTGCCTATGCAAATCATAGCATTATGGAATCAGATCTGATCATTTCAATAGGGGCTCGTTTTGATGACCGCGTAACCGGCCGTATTGATTCTTTTGCTCCGAATGCCAAAGTAATTCATATTGATATTGACCCTTCATCAATAAGCAAAAATGTGAAAGTGGACGTTCCTATCGTAGGTGATGCAAAAAATATTTTAGAGCAGTTGATAAAAGATCTAAAAAAACTGCCTAACACTATTGAATGGCTAAAGGAAGTTGATGCTTTAAAGAAAAAATATCCCATGACCTATAAAGAAAAGGATATGATCGCTCCTCAGCATGTGATTGAGGCTATTGATGAAATTACCAAGGGCAATGCTATAATCACGACTGAAGTCGGCCAGCATCAGATGTGGGCTGCTCAATGGTATAAGTATAATAATCCCAGGAGTTTTATTTCCAGCGGGGGATTAGGGACTATGGGTTTTGGTTTTCCTGCTTCCATGGGTGTAAAATTAGGCAAGCCGGAAAAAACAGTAATTGTTATCGCGGGAGACGGCTCCATTCAGATGAATATTCAGGAACTGGCCACCTGTGTTTGCAATAAAATAAACGTAAAGGTTATTATTTTAAATAATGGATACCTGGGGATGGTTCGCCAATGGCAGGAACTTTTCTATAAAAAACGTTATTCACATACCTGTATCAGCTCTCCTGATTTTGTAAAACTTGCGGAGAGTTACGGTGCTGTAGGCATCCGTGTATCCAAAAAAGAAGATTTAAAGGCAGCTCTGGAAAGAGCTATAGCTATTGATAACGTCGTGTTTGTGGACGTTATAGTTGAGCCGGAGGAGAATGTGTTTCCTATGGTCCCGGCAGGTGAAGCAATCAATAGAATAATAAACGGTGGTTTAGCATAAAATCGGGGTCAGACCCCATTCAAAGTTAACTGGGGTCTGACCCCAAAGGAAAGAAATGAAACATACTATATCAGTTTTAGTTGAAAATAAATTCGGAGTTTTAGCCCGAGTGGCCGGACTTTTTAGCGCCAGAGGTTATAACATCGCTTCTTTAGCGGTTTCCGAGACATTGGATCCGACGATATCTTATATGACTATAGTTGTTGACGCTAAAGATGAGTCAATCTTAGAACAGATCGAGAAACAGTTAAATAAGCTAATCGATGTTATCACTGTGACTGATTTTACTAAAAAAGTCCATACTGAACGGGAACTTATTTTAGTCAAGATTGATTGCCCGACTAAAGAAAAGTCGAAACTGGAAAAAAGTTTGAAAAAATTTGTGGCGAAATTAGTCAGCCATAAAGATAACACGGCAATTATTGAATTAGTCGGTGAGCAGGAACAGATAAAAAACGCTTTGGAAGCATTGAATAAATTCGGTATAAAGGAATTGATTAGAACTGGAAAAATTGCTATGGCATTGTAGAAACTAGAGACGGTTCTTAAGTGAGTATAAAACCGTCTCTCTTTTGAGAGGAGAGAAGTAAAAATGATCAAGGTCTATTACGACAAAGACGCGGATTTGAATTTATTAAAAGGAAAAAAAATCGCAATTATCGGTTATGGCATCCAGGGCAGGGGGCAGTCTTTATGTTTGCGTGATTCTGGACTGAATGTAATCGTTTCTGAAATGCCAGGGACAGTAAATTACGAATCTGCGATTAAAGATGGATTTACTCCTATAACTGCAGCTGATGCTGCAAAGCAGGCCGATATTATCCAGATTCTTACCCAGGATCATGTGCAAGCCAAAGTTTATAATGAATCAATTGAGCCGAATTTAACAAAGGGTAAAGCTTTGTGTTTTTCCCATGGTTTCAATATCCATTTCAAACAGATTGTACCCCCAAAGGATATCGATGTTTTTATGATCGCTCCTAAAGGCCCAGGTGCTTTGGTAAGGCAAATGTATGTGGAGGGCAAAGGCGTGCCGTCATTAGTTGCTGTATTTCAGGATGCGACCGGTAATGCGCTGAAATTGGCTTTAGCTTATGCTAAAGGATTAAAAGCTACAACCGCAGGTGTGGTTGAGACAAATTTTAAAGAAGAAACTGAAACCGACCTTTTTGGCGAACAAGCAGTTCTTTGCGGCGGGACAAGCGAACTGATCCAGGCTGGTTTTGATACTTTAGTAGAAGCCGGTTATCAGCCAGAGATGGCTTATTTTGAAGTGCTTCATGAATTAAAATTAATCACTGATTTAATCCAGGAGAGAGGTATTGCCGGAATGCGCAGGGGAGTTTCCAATACAGCCTGCTACGGCGATTTGACCCGGGGCCCAAGGATTATTACTAAGTCTACTCGTAAAGAAATGAAAAAGATCCTAAAAGAAATCCAGTCTGGAAAATTTGCTAAAGAGTGGATCAAAGAAAATGAATTAGGCCGCAATAATTTTAACAAGTTGCTTAAAAAAGGCGATGATAGCTTAATCGAGAAAGTTGGCAAACAGCTTCGCGATATGATGCCATGGATGCATAAATAGTTATCGTTAAGTTCGTTGTGTTCGTTATTCTCGTTTAGCTGGTTTAGAATTCTAAACGGAATTAACAAACCAAACGGGCTAAACGAACCAAACTAATAAAAACATGGAACGAATAATTATATTTGATACAACATTGCGCGACGGAGAGCAAGCTCCCGGCGGCTCAATGACCAGCCAACAGAAACTGGAAGTTGCTTTTCAGTTGGAAAAGCTGGGTGTGGATATTATTGAGGCTGGATTTTCCATCGCTTCCCCCGATGATTTTGCCGCTGTAGAAACGATATCCAAGCGGATCAAAAAATCCGGAGTGTGTGCGCTTGCTCGTTGTATCAAAAAAGATATCGAGGCCGCGGGGAATTCCCTCAAAAAGGCAAAAAAGCCGCGTATCCATCTATTTTTGGCTACTTCTAAAATACATCTGCAGTATAAATTTAAAAAAGCTGAAGACGAAATCCTGGAAATTGCCAGGGATTCCATAAAATTGGCAAAAAAATTCGGGATGGAGATCGAATTTTCCCCTGAAGATGCTACTCGCACGGAAAAAGATTTTCTTTACAGAATGGTGGAACTTGCGATTAAAGAGGGCGCTTGCACAATTAATATACCCGATACAGTTGGCTATAGTTATCCGCAGGAAGTTTATGCGCTTATCGAAGGTATATTTGATAATGTGCCCAATATCAATAAAGCAGTTATTGCTACGCATTGCCATAATGACCTGGGAATGGCGGTTGCTAATTCTTTGTCAGCAGTGTTGGCAGGTGCACGCCAGGTGCATTGCACCATAAACGGTATCGGCGAACGCGCGGGAAATGCTTCTTTGGAAGAAGTTGTTATGGCAATGAAGACCCGCAAAGATATCTTTAGTAATTTCTATAATCATATCAATACCAGAGAAATTTTTCGTACATCACGCTTGATTAGCAATATTACTGATTTTGTGGTTCCGGCGAATAAAGCTATCGTTGGCAAAAATGCATTTCGGCATGAATCCGGTATTCACCAGGATGCCATCCTTAAAAAACGTATTACTTATGAGATTATGGATCCCAAGGATGTAGGGATTTCCGCCAGCCAGCTGGTTTTAGGTAAACACTCCGGCAGACATGCTTTTTCAGATAGGCTAAAGACTTTGGGTTTTCATCTTAATGAAGATCAGCTCAATAAAGCTTTTATCCGATTTAAAGAGGTTGCCGACAGAAAAAAAGATATTTACGACGATGATCTAAGGATCATTGTTGAAGATGAGGCCAGGGTAGTAAGGCCTGTCTGGAGCTTGAATAGTTTTGAAGTTAACTCTGGAACCCAAATTGAACCAAAGGCTACTGTAATCTTAAATAAAAAAGGTTCCAAAATATCGGGTACTTCTATGGGGGATGGCCCGGTGGACGCCTGTTTTAAAGCAATTGACAAAACAGTCAATTTGAAAGCCAAGCTTGAAGATTTCCGCCTGGAAGCGGTAACTTCAGGTAAAGATGCTCTTGGCCATGTTAGTCTCAAGCTTAAAGTTAAAGAAAAAATAGTCGGCGGCCATGGATCATCTACAGATATTATTGAAGCTGCAATTCGGGCATATCTTGATGCCATCAATAAATTAGAGGCTAAATGACTCTAACTCGAACCTACGGGTTAATCGGTTATCCTGTCAGCCACAGCCTTTCTCCCTTAATGCATAACGCGGCATTCAAAGCGTTGGGTATTGATGCCGAATATAAACTTTTTCCTTTGAAGGAAGATGAACTGGAAACTTTTTTAAAATCTTTTAAGGCTAATAATATCCACGGAATAAATGTTACTGTTCCCTATAAAGAAAAAGTCATTCCTTTTTTGAATAAGATATCGCATGAGGCTCAATTGATCGGTGCAGTTAATACCATAAAATTAACTCCAGAGGGCCTAGAGGGGTTTAACACCGACGGAGCGGGATTTTTGACGCATTTAGAGGATTTTGAATTTGATGTGGAGGGGAAAAATATTGTTATTCTTGGTGCAGGGGGAGCTTCCCGTGCAGTAGGAGTTTATTTAGCCAAAACAAAACCCAGAAAAATAACTATTTTTGATATTGATAAAATAAAACTGGGAGCTTTGGTAAATCATTTAAAAGATAATTTTAAAAACGTAGAAATCCTGGAAAGCGAATCAATCGAAGGATTGGATATTAAAAATTGTGATCTATTGATCAATGCTACGCCTATTGGTATGAAAGATTCTGATCCGGTTATAGTTGATTTTGGTTCGTTACATAAAAAAATGTTTGTTTATGATTTAATTTACAATCCATCTGAAACTAAATTATTGAAGCTGGCCAAGGAGAATGGGGCTAAAACTGCTAACGGCCTAGGCATGCTTTTGCATCAGGGTATATTGGCTTTTGAGATTTGGACAGCTCAGGAAGCACCTGTTGAAATTATGAGAAACGCACTCCTTGGAGGGCTTAAATGATCGAAACAATTTTTGCTTTTCTTTTTGGTGCTGTTATAGGCAGTTTTCTAAACGTCTGTATTCATCGTATGCCGCAGGAAGGTTATTCTTTGGTTGTTCCTGGATCGCACTGCCCGAATTGCAAAAAGCCTATTCCCTGGTATGATAATATTCCATTATTAAGCTATATTTTTCTAGGCGGGAAATGCCGGAATTGCAAAGCACCCATAAGGATCAGGTATTTTCTGGTTGAGTTTTTAACCGCGGTAAGTTTTGCGGTATTTTATAATACTTTCGGCCTAACTTTTAATTTGTTCTTTTACCTAATTTTTCTTTGCGGGCTTATTGTGGCAACTTTTATCGATATTCAACACAGGATTATTCCGGATGAAATTTCCGTAGGTGGTATTGTTGTGGGATTATTTTTAAGTGCTTTAAAAGGGGTCAGTAGCTGCCCGATTTCATTTAATCCAAAACCTCTTCTGGGATCGTTACTTGGAGTTGTGGTAGGAGGCGGGATCATTTATTTAACCGGCGTTTTATTTGACTTGGTTTATTTTAAACTTTTAAAACATCCTCCTATTAATGGTGAAACAGAGTCGATGGGGGGAGGAGATGTTAAGCTTTTGGCAATGATCGGGGCATTTTTAGGTTGGCAGGCAGCTATTTTAACATTTTTCCTAGCGCCCTTTTTTGGAGCTATTGTCGGAGTAGTTAATTTGGTCGCAAAAAAAGACCATACGATCCCGTATGGCCCATTTCTTTCTTTAGCCGCAATTTTGGTTTTATTCTGGGGCAAGCAACTGCTTTCCCTTATTCTCTATCAGCAGTTTTAAGTTTCCTTAAAACCTCCTAAAAACACTAAAAGCCTGTTTTCACAGGCGTTTAATGTAGGCGATAGACCTTGATGGCTTTCGCTATCAGCTACCCTCCTTGTTTGTTTTTATCTTCATTAAGAAGTATGCCACATGCTTTACAAAATTCAAGGCGATTTTTAAAATAAATTGAAAGCGGTTTCACGAAATTTTATCGTCGAGAGAATAATGTCGTCATTGCGAGCCCTAAAAAGGGCGAAGCAATCTATATTTTGCTTCAGTAGCTTGTTCGTGTGTAAACAAAAACAAGACGTTGTATGTAACCCAAATAAAATATAGAGTTACAAAATAATTATTTATAGGGCAGTGGCCCTGCCCTATTTTTTAGTCTTTGTCCGCATGAAATCCAATTTTCTTTTTCTCCTTTACTGGTGGATCTAATAATTGCTTAATAGCTTGGAATACTACAACGAATTGTTTATCGTATTTATTTTCTAATTCCTCAATCTTGTTTCTCAAATCCTTATTAGTTAAAATCATGCGCCTTAATTGTGTAAAAGCCCGCATAATCTGGATATTAACCATAATTGCGCGCTCACTATTTAAAACACTGGAAAGCATAGCTACACCTTCTTGAGTAAATACACGAGGAAGTTTCCTTATACCGCCCCAACTTGAAGTCGCATTTTGCGACTTCAAGTTTAAAGTCTCTTCTTTAGTCAGTCTGAACATAAAATCATCCGGAAATCTCTGGATATTCCTTGTTACTTGTTCATTTAATCTTTTATTTTCAACCCTATAAAGATTGGCTAAATCAGAGTCTAGTATAACTTTTTTGCCTCTAATTACAAAAATCTTTGTTGCTACTGTTTCTACATTTACTAAGTTTGACATAGCTTTCTCCTTTCTATTACAATAGACGCAAGAAATGCCTAAATCTAACGTAGAAGTGTACACTAATCTATTCTTCAAGATTAGGAGTAACATGGTTTTTTACGACCTTGTGAACCTGTGATTTGTGACCCTGTGACTCTACAATATTCTTCCACAATTATATTGACCATCCTGATATCCTCGTATAATATATAAACTATGTCAGACGGAATTACTAAAGATTATTTATTACATACACTCTCCAAAGACAAATGGCAGAGATTAACTCCTCAGAAGCGGGCAGGGGTTTTGACGCCTTTGTTTTTTTTATATTCCAAAAATAGTGTTGGTATCGGCGAACTGCCTGATTTAAAACTCCTGGTCGATTTCTGCGTTAAAACCAAGCAGTCGATCATTCAGCTTTTACCGATGAACGAATTAGGATCGGTTTTTTGTCCCTACGATTCTGTCAGTTCTTTCGCTTTAGAACCGGCTTATCTTTCTTTAAGTTCTTTAGCTGGTGCCGATGCTCAACAGATTCAAGAAAAAATCGCAAAGATTAAAGGGGAGTTTCCCTGTTCCGATAAATATGTAAATTATAGTATTAAGGACCGTAAACTCGAGGTGCTCTGGGAAATTTTTTCGGCGAATCCAAACACTAACGATAAAAATTTTATTAAATTCTTCCAACAAAATTTTTACTGGCTTGCCGATTTTGCCTTATTTAAAGTTCTAAAAGAGGAGAATGAAGGCAAGGGGTGGTGGGATTGGGATGGCAGGTATAAATACCGCGATCCACATGTTTTAGACGCTTTTGCTAAAAAAAATTGTCAAAAAATCAACTTTCAGATGTGGATGCAATGGCAGCTTTATGAACAGTTTAAAGATGTAAAAAAATACGCGCAAAGCAAAAACATCCTTATAAAAGGTGATTTGCCGATCTTAGTTTCCCGTGATTCCGCTGATGTCTGGGCGCATCCGGATTATTTTAAATTGGATTTTGTTGCCGGTGCTCCACCGGATATGTATTGCGCTAAGGGCCAGCGCTGGGGAATGCCGACTTACGACTGGTTAAAGATCACTTTTGACGGCTATATTTATTTAAAAGAAAAGCTTAAGTACGCCCAAAATTTCTATGATATTTTAAGGATCGACCATGTGGTTGGGTTGTTCCGCATTTGGAGTATACCTTCTAATGAGCCGGCAGAAAACCAGGGGCTTCACGGAGCTTTTGATCCTGCGGATGAACATCGTTGGAAAGAACACGGCAAAACTTTATTAAGCACGATTCTTGAAAATACCGATATGCTTCTTTGTGCTGAAGATCTCGGGGTGATCCCTAAATCCTGTACCGTTACTTTGCAGGAATTGGGTATTCCGGGAAATGACGTCGAGCGTTGGGTAAAAGACTGGAATGTGCGTCATGAATTTTTACTGCCGAATGAATACCGCTGGCTGTCTGTGGCCATGCTTTCCACTCATGATACGACTAATTGGGCCGGCTGGTGGGAAAATGAAGCTGGTACTGTTGATGAGCAGCTTTTTATACGCAAATGTGCGGACCGCCATATAGATTATAATGCGATTAAAGATAAATTATTTGATCCTGCGCGCTCTGGGCACGGACGCCTGCGCTGGAGAGATGATGTTACGACAGTGGACATCTTGCTATGGAATTTAGCCAAAAGAAAAGAAGAAGTAAATGATTTTATAGAAATGTATAAAAATACTTTTCAGGAGAAAGAAAAGCTTTGGAAACAGTTTATGCTTTCCGGGCCGATGCGGGAAAATTGTGACAAAGACATTTTTGAAGCGGCGTTAAATACTACTTTGCAATCAAAAGCTATTTTTTGTATAGAATTAATTACCGACTTGCTATATCTTGCCGGCCTATTTAAAGATGATAGCTATCAATATCGAATTAATACTCCCGGGACAGTGGACCCTGGGAATTGGTCTTTAAGAATGCCGGTTTCACTTGAAGTATTGCTGATTAATCCCGTAGTAAATGAAATTAAAAGGATGGTCGAACAATCTGAAAGAGCTGTCTAGCTAAGGGGAGGTTAAAATGGTTACTCAAGATCAGCTTCCGCAACAATTTTTAGCCGTTAAAGACCATGATGAAAGCTTTCTTTGGATCGGGGAACCTCATTTTTTGGCTTTTCTCTGTTCGGGTATTCCGTTTTTGATCTTTGGCCTCTTGTGGGGGGCTTTTGATTATTTTGGTTTCATAATCCATATGAAGCCATCACAGATGGGTTTTGCCATACCGTTTTTTGCCATGCATCTTTTTCCGTTTTGGGGAAGCATCCTTAATATCTTGCGCCTTATTTTAGTGCACAAAAATACTTTTTATGCTATTACCAATAAACGTGTTATGATGCGAAGCGGATTTTGGGGTATAGATTTTAATTCTATCGATTACGATAAAATTTCGGATATTCAGGTAACCGTGAATCCTCTGGAAAACATGCTAGGAGTCGGGACTGTGCGTTTTTCAGCGGGTAAAGTCAGCAGTAAAGGCAATCCTCTTACCCAGGATTTTATAGCTGTAGCTAATCCATATGAAGTATTTAAAAAAGTAAAAACTGTAAGCGTCGACGTAAAAACCGACTGGAATTATCCGAATAAAATGCGGCCTGACGAAAATCCGGGTTATCGCACAAAATATGATCCACAATAATCATAAATAATAATGAGTACAATTACTGGAACTGAGTATTTTATATCGAAAAAAGTCGGCAAGGCTATCATGGATTATAAGATGATCCAAGAGGGGGATAAGATTTTAGTTGCAGTCTCCGGAGGCAAAGACAGCCTGACAATGCTTCAGATCTTGAAAGACCGGATGAGCTTTGTCCCCATTAAATACGAGCTGTTAGCAGTGCATGTGGATATGGGGTATCCCTGTCAGCATCCGAAGATCTTGGCTGAGTATTTTAAAAAAATGGGAGTTGAATATTATATTCCTAAAATCGATATCCTAAAGGGAAAATCTCGTAAAGATATATCTTGTTTTTGGTGTTCTTGGAACAGGAGGAAGGCTTTATTTGAAACTGCGGATAAGCTTGGCTGTACCAAAGTTGCTTTAGGCCATCATATGGACGATGTTGCCGAGACAATGCTTTTAAATTTATTTTTCCACGGTGAAATTTCTTCGATGTCGCCTAAGCAGGAGCTTTTTAAGGGTAAGATCGTTATTATCAGGCCTTTGGCGTATGTAGAAGAAAAGTTGATTGAAAAATTTGCCAAAACCCTTGATTTCCCACATCACAAATGCGCCTGTCCGAATTCTTTTACTTCAAGCCGGACTAAGATGACGGATCTGATCAATGTTATTGAAAAGATCTGCCCCGACGTAAGAAAAAATATCTTCCGCAGCGGTCAAAGGATAAAAAAAGAATACTTGCCTTAGGGCATAAGTGATATAATTATTTCAGTAGATAGCAGTTAGAGATATCCTGCCTGCTGGCAGTCAGGTAGTTAGGGGAAAATATGATTTGGTTTATCGCCGCATTTATTCTTGTTTCAATAGTTACTATATCCCTGGTTTTAAAGATTTCCTCTCAGGTTAATGAGCGGCTTAATCAGATGAACCAGTCCATGCAAGAAGCTAATAAAGTTATCAGCCAGAATTTAGGTAATACCGCCAATATGTTCGGCGGAGTACATGAAAAACTGGGAAAACTTGAACAGACCAACCTGCAGATCTATGCTATCGGTAAAGATATCTCCTGCCTCCAGGATCTTTTGCGTGCTCCTAAATTCAGGGGCCAGATGGGAGAGACTTTTTTAGAGAATCTTCTTTCGCAGGTTTTACCCAAAAATCATTATGAAACTCAATATAGATTTAAATCTTCTGACGCGGTGGATGCGGTTATCCGGCTTGGTGAGAGGCTGGTACCGGTTGACGCAAAATTTAGCTTGGAAAATTTTCAGAAAATGGTTGAGGAAAAGGATGAACAGTTAAAAGCTTCTACTCGGAAAAAATTTATCCAAGATGTTAAGAACCGTATTGAGGAGATCTCCAGTAAATATATTTTACCCCAGGAGAACACTTATGATTTCGCGCTCATGTATATTCCTGCCGAGAATGTTTATTACGAGATTATAATTTCGGAGAACCTGTTCTCCTATGGTATTAATAAAAAAGTTATTCCAGTTTCGCCGAATACGTTGTATGCTTATTTACAGGTGATTTGTTTGGGGCTTAAAGGCCTGAAAGTTGAAGAGAATGCAGCCAAGATCTTAAAAAATCTGAGCAGCTTGTCGATAGATCTGAATAAATTCAAGGAAGATTTTGACCTTTTAGGAGGGCATCTTTCCAATGCCTCAAAGAAATATGAAGACAGCCAGAGAAGAATCGAAAAAGTCGCAATCCGGATTACCGATATCCAGGACAATGAAGATCGGAAGTGAAGCGGTTTTCAGCAGCCCTGCGGTAATTGCTGCTTTTAGCAGAAGGCCGCACAACATGTCTTTTTGCCATGGCCTGAATACTGAATATGTTCTTTCCAACCGAAAGGTTTTTCTCGAAAGTTTGGATATCAGCCCTCAACATTTAGTTTGCGCTAAACAGATTCACGATAATTCTGTCATGGCTATCACGCAGGAGCATACTGGCAGAGGAGCTTTTTCGCATGAAACTGCGTTGACCAATACAGATGCTTTTGTCACTAATGTGCGCGGCATTCCTTTGTCAATCCTTACAGCTGATTGTTTAAGTATTTTTTTCTTTGATCCCGTTAATAAAGCTATTGGTATTGCTCACGCCGGATGGAAAGGTACCAGGACGGAGATAGCATTAAAAACGATTAAGCTTATGCAAAGAGAATATAAAAGCAGTATTGCGGATATCGTCATTGGTTTTGGCCCTGCGATAAGGAGCTGTTGTTATGAAGTAGGGGCAGAATTTGCGGATTATTTCAGCAACGAATTGGTGCGCAGGCAAAATCGGTATTACTTGGATATTGTTGGAGCTAACAGAAGGCAGCTTTTGGGTTTAGGGATAAAAAAAGAAAATATAAACGATTGCGGGATCTGTACTTCTTGCAAGCATATGGATTTTTTCTCTTACCGCAAGGAAAAAGAGAATGCGGGCAGGATGATCTCCGTCATAATGTTAAGGTAGAAAAGTGAATGAACTTATGGGAAAGTCAGCATTAAATTTTATACTTACCACAATGGGTGCTTCTGAACAGGCGATAAGAAACTCTTTGGATGATTTTGGCGAAAACCTGGAAATTCTAACTTTGAGTAAATCTGAAGGGTCGCGTGTGCAGGATTTTAATATTTCTATTACCACAGATGATCCAACGATAATTTTTGACCTTTGCGCTGAATTTGGCAGGATTAAGTCAGTAAAGATAAGTTAAAGCGGAGGGAGAATATGGCTAAGGCAATAGTCATTTATTATTCACGCAGCGGGCATACTAGAAAAATGGCGGAAATAATAGGCTCGAGTATTA
>Ga0172375_10010326_pt1 | contig 12144 bp, 10 predicted proteins | sample LakKiv1m_FD_114537 | JGI IMG/M metagenome (GOLD analysis project Ga0172375, IMG submission 114537) | Freshwater microbial communities from Kabuno Bay, South-Kivu, Congo - kab_092012_11.1m | ecosystem: Environmental > Aquatic > Freshwater > Lake | place: Democratic Republic of the Congo... | reverse complement strand
GCATCACCATCATGTTGAGTAGAAATAACAACAGCATCTACTCTCATCGGTTTTCCACTATCAGAATATTCTATGGTAACTTGTGATTTTGCATCGGGTCGCAGGTACGGCATTAATCCATTATTTTTCTTTCTAATATCGGCAAGCTTTTTAACAAGTTTATGAGCAAAAACAATCGGCATTGGCATAAGTTCAGGAGTTTGATCGCAAGCATAACCAAACATAATTCCCTGATCACCTGCACCGCCGGTATCAACACCCATTGCAATATCGGGAGATTGTGAATGTATTGCGTTTAATACCGAACAAGATTCTGAGTCAAATTTATAATCAGCTTTAGTATATCCAATTTTTTTTACGGTTTCTCTCACTACAGCAGGAACATCGATATAAGTTTTTGTAGTAATTTCACCGCCGACTAATACCAATCCTGTTGTAACAAATGTTTCGCAAGCAACTCTGGCTTCCGGATCCTTTGCATAAATTGCATCTAATATTCCATCGGATATCGCATCGCTAACTTTATCCGGATGACCTTCAGAAACTGATTCTGATGTGAAGAAAAATGACATCTTTTAATATTCCTTTAATGATTTTTTAATTTGCTATGCTTGATTTTTGAGTGCCAAATTTAACTAATCCCCTCATGAGATACAAAATAACTTTAGCAGGATTTAACTATCTTTTAAATATTATTTAATTAACTCTTGAAACTAAAATGAAAACAAAAATCACAGAATTATTACGCATTAATTATCCAATAATTCAAGCCGGAATGGTTTGGGTTTCAGGATGGAGATTAGCTTCAGCAGTTTCTACTTGCGGCGGTTTAGGATTGATTGGCGCAGGTTCAATGAAACCTGATTTACTGCGTGAACACATTCAAAAATGTAAAACAGCAACAAATAAACCATTCGGTGTTAATATTCCTTTGCTCAGAAAAGATGCTAATGAACTTGTTCAGGTTTGTCTTGATGAAGGAGTAAAAATCTTTTTTACATCTGCTGGGAATCCAAAAACTTTTACTTCACTTTTAAAAGAAAATGGAGGCACCGTTGTTCACGTTGTTGCTAATCTTAAATACGGATTAAAGGCTCAGGAAGCTGGATGTGATGCTGTGGTTGGTGAGGGAGTTGAAGCTGGTGGACATAACGGAGCAGATCAACTAACAACATTTTGTTTGATTCCACAATTGGTAGATAAGTTAAACATTCCTGTTATCGCCGCTGGCGGAATTGTTGATGGCAGAGGAATTTTAGCCGCACTTTCTCTTGGTGCAGAAGGTGTACAAATCGGAACTCGTTTTGCTGCAACGGTTGAATCTTCGGCACATGAAAATTATAAGCAAGAAATTGTTAAGGCTGGTGATCAGGATACCACTCTTGCATTTAAGAAAATTGGATTGGTAAGAATGATGAAAAATGGTTTTGCATTCCGTGCTGTGAAAGCTGAAAATGAAGGATGGAATGAACTACAATTGAGAGAACTTCTCGGGGCAAAACGTGAACGTGCAGGAATCTTTGAAGGCGATTTAATTGAAGGTGAACTTGAAGCCGGGCAAGGTGTGGGAATGATTAATGATATTCCATCCGTTAAAGATTTGTTTAGCAGATTATTAAATGAATTTGAACAAGTAAAGGTAAGAATTAAAACAATAGTACGCTGATTCTTATGATTCATTAAGATTAATCATTGTCTTAAAAAATCATAATCAATCTTAATAAATCAGTGTACTATTTTCTTCCATTAGCTTCCTAAAAAACTATTAATCACTTCATCAACATTTTTAGCATTTGGAAAGAATGAATGAACCTTCCTCAAAACTGTTTCAACTACTGCATCGGGACAACTTGCACCACTGGTTAAAATAATATCAATAACATCTTTCGAGGGCAGATAATCTTCCGTTTCAATTTCTTTCTGCTGATGTATGTTGAAATGTCTAATAACTTTATTATTTAAAACTTTTTCTTCTGAAGAAATAAAATAAGTTGGCAATTTTTCTTCACACAACTCAACAATGTGCGAAGTGTTTGATGAATTATACCCACCAACCACAACAGCAAAATCAGCATTAGTTTTTAACAAGCCGTAGGTAGCTTCCTGGTTATCATTAGTTGCATAACATAGTGTATCACGTGTGTCAGCAAAATGCTCTTTAAGATTTTCGATACCATATTTTTTTATCATCGTGTCTTTTAACAAATCAGCAATTGCTTGAGTTTCTGTAGCAAGCATCGTAGTTTGATTTACTACTCCGATTTTTTGTAAATCCTTATCAGCATCAAACCCAGCAGAAAATTTTCCTGCAAATACCTTATAAAATTCTTCATCCTGTTTTTCTTTGGAGATAAAAGGCGCAAGCAATTTTGTTTCCTCAATATCTCTGACAATAACAGAAGCTGCTTTTGTTTTGCTGTGTGAAAAAGTTGCACGAGTTTCTTCGTGGTAAGACTTGCCGTGAATTATAACAGTAAAATCGTCATCCCCAAGTTGATTACTTCTGTTCCAAACTTTTTCTACAAATGGGCAGGTTGTATTGTAACTATAAGGATTTATTCCAATGTCATTTAGCTTTTGTTCAATCTCAAGTGTAGTTCCAAAAGCAGGTATGATTACAATATCATCTTTGCTTAGCTCATTCCAATCGATTGTTTGTTTTCCCGATGTATCCATTAAAAACTGTACCCCAAGATTTTGAAGATCATTATTTACACCCGGGTTATGAATCATCTCACTTAACAAAAAAATTCTTTTACCGGTATTTTCTTCGATCGTTTTGTAAGCAATTTCAATTGCATTTTCTACACCATAACAGAATCCGAAATGGCGTGCAAGAAAAAATCTAACTGCACCAAAATCTAATAACGTTGGTGTAAAATCTTTTTTTCTTGGATCAAGATCTTTACGCGTATTCTTAATTTTAGTTAAAAAGGAACTTCTGTAAATATTTGGGATGTTAAAGTTTTTCAATTTTTTACTTGATATATTCTATTTAAAATATTGATAAGGATAAATAAATCTATAAATTATTTATTTCATCGCTTGTGACATTGTAATCATTAATAAATTTTTCTTTGGATGGACGATTTAAAATAAACCCCGCAAAAACGCCGGTAAAAATTAACAGATGCACAAAATTGCCGGTTATTAGAAAGCTAACTAATGAAAATAGATTTGCACTTTCGAGCATCGCCCAATTAACAATTGATGCCGTACGATACTTCATAGCTTTGCTTTTAACATCCAGCGACTTATCAATACTTTGCGAATTTTTATTGTATAAAATTTTTGAGAGAAAAACCATCGAAATAGAATAGACAGGACTAAGATAAAGCAGTATCGAATCTAACTCCAAGTTTTTCTGAATACTTTCCTGACTTGTAATAAAAAATATAACTCCGAAAAAAATCAATTGCCCAGCAGAAAGAGCTATAAAAATTATATTAAGTGTGGTAAAAAAATTTTGTTTAGCAGGTTTGCCGAATCCTTCCATCTAACTCCTTATTAATAGTAATTTAGAAATTGAAATTTAGGTTTGCTATATTTGCAATCCAAAAATGAATAAAACCAATGGACTTACTAAGTAAATTAGAAAAAATCAAAATAAGATACGAACAGATTAACCAGATGCTCTCCGATCCTGAAGTGATGAATGAGAGAGATAAAATAATAAATCTCAGCAAAGAAAGAAGTGAACTGGAAAGCATAGTTGAATCTTATGAAAAATATTTCCAATTGATAAAAAATATTCAGGGCAACAAGGAAGTAATAAACTCGGGTGTTGATAAAGAGCTTGAAGCACTTGCCGAGGTTGAACTTGAAGAATTAGAAAATCAAAAAACTCTGATGGAGGACGATATAAAATTGCTGCTTCTTCCAAAAGATCCGAACGATAATAAAAGTGTGATATTTGAAATACGAGCCGGCACCGGTGGAGAAGAAGCTGCTCTATTTGCTTACGATCTTTTCAGAATGTACACAAGGTTTGCCGAAACAAGAAATTGGAAAGTTGAATTCATAGACATCAGCGAAACTGGCCTTGGCGGTCTGAAAGAAGCTGTTTTTACGATTGAAGGTGAAGGTGTTTATGGTGATTTAAAATTTGAAAGCGGCGTTCACAGAGTTCAGCGTGTGCCGGAAACTGAAGCCAATGGGAGGGTGCATACTTCCGCTGCATCAGTGGCAGTTCTTCCCGAAGCAGAAGATGTCCAAGTAGAAATAAATCCTAATGATTTGAAGATAGATATTTTTCGTTCGGGGGGGGCGGGAGGACAAAACGTAAACAAAGTTGAAACTGCTGTTCGTATGACGCATCTTCCAACCGGCATTGTCGTTCAGTGCCAGGATGAAAGGTCGCAATTAAAAAATAGACAAAAAGCATTAAAGGTTTTGAAGGCGAGGATTTATGATCTCGAACTAAAAAAACATAATGATGAAATTTCTGCTCAAAGGAAATCAATGGTGAAAAGCGGAGATAGAAGTGATAAGATACGTACATATAATTTCCCGCAAAACAGAATGACCGACCACAGGATTGGGCTAACGCTCTACAATCTCTCAAATATTATTAACGGGGATTTAAACGATTTGATTGAGCAGCTTAAATTAGCTGAGAGGACTGAAAAACTTCAGGCTGCCGGATCGGAATAAATGTTGAAGTTTATTTTTAGTATTTCCTGCCCCTAATTAATTCGATCAACTTAATAAGATATAATAATACAAAACCAGCTATCGATGTTGCAACAATTTGTAAATCAATCGAGAAAGTGGCGCTGTTTCCAATCAAGTAAGAAATAAATTTTCCGAATATTAAAAAAGCAAAAAGAAGTGAGAAACCATAAATTCCAAAAATTATCGGGGATAAAATTGGTTTTATAAATTCCTTCACTGAAAAACCGGTTGTTGAAAATGTAATTGATTTTCGAATAATTGCACCTTTCATAATTCACTTTTTTTTGTTTGTATTAATATTTACGATATATCTCACTATCAAATTCTTTGCCCGTTTTATAATGTATAAATATTAAGGAAATGATGAATTTTGGAAAGGAAATCTTTTTTTATTGTCTCATTAGAAGAAGACGAATAAAAAAAAGACAAGAATACAATTAAATAGTTAGTCCAGTTTGCATTTTATTGTAATTAGGCTGATGTCATCTTCAAAGATTCCACCGCAAAAGGATTCAAATTCTTTCTTGACTTTTTCAAGTGAATCAGAATCGGGCTCCAATGAATTGAGTGTTACTTGTAATGCATTTTTTCCAAACTGGTCACCATCTTTATTTCGTGATTCGATAATGCCGTCTGTCATAATAAAGATTTGATCGCCAGTGCTCAAATTGATTTCTTCGGTGGAATAATTACCTTGCTCTGCAAATCCAAGCAGCAAGCCATCGGCGGATATTTTCTTTACTTCGCCGGTTCTATAGCATTTAAAAATTATTGGAAGATCCCCCGCCCCGGAATATTTCAATATTTTATTTTTCTTATCAAGAACAACAATAGATAATGTTGCAAATACTTCTGCTACCTTGGCATCTTTATAAACGCTTTGGTTAACTTGCTGTAGAATTTCACCAGGTGAAATTATCTGTGCACTTTGAAGAACCATACGTAAAGCAGATCTGACATAACCTGCGTAAGCAAAAGCAAAATACCAGGCACCCCATCTTTTACCCATCACATCACCCATTACCACAACAATATTGTCCTCATTTAACGGAAAGTAATCTATAAAATCTCCGCCTGGAACGCCTTCATACGGTACATGCCAGTGCTTTATTTCAAATCCTTCAAAATTCGGGAATGTATCAGGTATTACTTTTGCACGCATTAATCCAGTGGCATGATTTAATTCGGAAACAATTTTATCTTTTTCTTTATTTAAGCTTTTTAAAATTGCATTAACTTTAGCTACTATTACTCGCGGTCCGGAAGTTTTGACAACATAATCTGTGATACCTAAATCATAACCGTCCAGTATATCCGACTCATTTCCTTTTGCAGTTAAAAAAATGAAGGGAATTGTTTTTAGTTTTGAATCCTCAAGCAGCATTCTTCTAAACTCAAAACCATCAACTTTAGGCATCATTATATCCGAAATTATTATATCGGGAGAAAAGTTATTTATTAGTTTGAATCCATCAACAGCATTATTGGCAACTTTACAATCATAGCCTGCTTTTGAAAGATTATACTCGAAAAGTTTTGACATTGTTGGATCGTCATCAACTAAAACAAGTTTTGGATTATGATGGGTAAAAGATTTTTCAAGATCTTTCCTCACCCCATAAATCTGATTAATCTCAGCTCGTCTAAGGAGTGAAGCTACTTTAAGCAGGAGTTCTTCAACATTGAATGGTTTTGTGATAATATCATCCCCCCCAACATCCATTGCGCGTGTTTTATCTTCAATTGTGCTTTTCGCTGTTACAAAAATGAATGGCAATAGGCGGTATTTTTCATACTCTCTAACTTTCTGACAAAAGGTAAAACCATCCATGCCTTCCATCATTACATCGCATAGAACAAGATTTATTTTTTCATTTTGCAGGATTGTAAAGCCTTCTTCAGGATTATCAGCAAGATAAATATTATAATTGCGGGATTTTAAATGGTGTGTTAAGAGCTTACGAATAATAAGGTCATCGTCTATAACTAATATTGAATTATTTTCTGCCTGCATCAACGTTCATTAGTAACATAAAGAAGATATTTAAAAACTAATTTGAGATTTCTTATTAGTTAAAGGAAACTATCTATTGCTTCCTCTCTTGTTTTATATGTTTCGAAAACACGATACATTCTTGTAAGTTCGAACATTGAATTAACGGCTTCTTGAAAACCGACCAATCTTAGGTCACCCCCGATGGCAGTAACTTTTTTAAGTGAGATTACTAACGCCCCAAGAAAAGTGGAATCAATAAATTCACATTCAGTAAGATCAGCCACAATATTTTTATGACCGGCTAAAATATCTTTTCCTAAAATCATTTTAAATTCCTCTGCTTCACGAAGTGTTGCACGAGTGATGCCGACGTGATGCACAATTACTTTTCCATATTCTTCTCTAATAAAGTCCATTTTTTTGCTTTCAAATATTATTAATCGAATGCCCTGTTTTCAATTTCATATTTCTCCATCAGCCTGTAGATTGTAGCTCTTCCAAGCTGAAGTTTTTTTGCTGCTTCCACTATATTTCCTTTTGTAACTTTTAAGGCATGACGAATAGATTCTTCTTTCAGTCTTTCAAAAGGAATGATAGTGTCGTCGCTAAAAAGAGTTCCCGAATAATCCATCATATCAACTGGTTCAGTAGTTCGGATATGCGGCGGTAAATCATCAACATCAATAGTATCATTTTCTGTAATAATCACACAGCGTTCAACAGTATTTTCCATTTCGCGAATGTTTCCAGGCCAGCTGTATTCATAAATACATTTTAAGGCTTTCTTGCTAAAACCTTTAATATTTTTATTTAGTTTTTTATTTAATACAGAAAGAAAATGTTCGGCTAAAACCCAGATATCTGTTTTACGAAATCTTAATGGTGGAATCGAAATTGGAAATGAATTGAGCCGGTAATAAAGATCTTCTCTAAATTCTCTTTGCTCAACGGCTTGTTTCAAATCACGGTTTGTTGCCGAAATAATACGGACATCGGTTTTGATTAATTCTGTACCGCCAACTCGTTCAAATTCCCTTTGCTGAATTACACGAAGAAGTTTTGCCTGCAGAAGCATCTCCAGTTCTCCTACTTCATCAAGAAAAATCGTACCTTCGTTTGCAATTTCAAATTTGCCAAGCTTTCTTTGATGTGCACCGGTAAATGAACCTTTTTCATGACCGAATAATTCGCTTTCAAGAAGTTCTCTTGGAATAGAAGCACAATTAACCACAACAAAAGGTTTATTTTTTCTGTTGCCATTAAAATGAATTGCACGGGCAATCAGTTCTTTCCCTGTTCCACTTTCACCATAAATGAGTACAGTTATATCATTATCTAAAACTTTATGAACAAGTTTGAAAACATCCTGCATCTTGCCATCCGCAGAGACAATGTTATCAAAGCTGTATTCCTTTTTTACATTTTCGCGTAAGTTTACAAGTTCACGCGTGAGGTCATAATTTTTAATAGCATTTTTAATTGCAAGTTCGAGTTTCTACTGATCGATTGGTTTTTGAAAATAATCATAAGCGCCGAACTTTAAGGACTCGACCGCTACCTCGATGCTTCCTTGAGCGGATAACATTATTACCGGTAAATTTTCGTCAAATTGCTTAACACGCCTTAGAATTTCTAACCCATCCATACCAGGCAGCATAATATCTAATAGAATTACATCGGGCTTAGAATTAAGTTTTCTTAAAAGATCTTCGCCACGCGAAAATACTTCTACAGTGTATTTCCATTTATCCTTTACCCAAAAAGATAATAATTTTGAAATTGACTGTTCATCATCTACAATAAAAACTAACTTCTCCACTTAACTTCCTGAATTTAAATTGATCTTAAGGCTTGTCAGCAATTTTATTACAACACTGGTGCCTTTGTTAACTTCGCTTTGGATTTCAACATAACCTTTATGCAAATCCACAATCTGCTTAACAAAAACCAAGCCAAGACCTGTGCCGGAATTTTCCGAGTCCTTTCTTTGAACCCGGTAGAACTTTTCGAATATAAAAGGCAGGTCTTTTTCAGGAATTCCTGCTCCTGTATCACTAATTATAACTTCTGCCTCTTTCATTAAATTGTTAACGATAACGGTTATTCTTCCATTTTTATCGGTAAATTTTATAGCATTACCTATCACTCCAGAGAAAACCTGGCAGATTTTTTCACGGTCTGCGAATAAAAATATTTCCTCATCGGGAAATTCTGTTGTTAGATAAATGCTTTTTTCCACTAGATCGGTTTTAAAACATTCTATTATTTCTTTAATCAACTTGGCTAAATCGAAATTTGATCTATTGAGTGCAACTGTTCCGCTTTCAATTCTGGATAACTCAAGCACATCGTTAATCAGTTTAGCTAATCTTTTTCCTTCACTTAAAATTATCCGGTTAAAATCCTTCCTCATATCTTCGGGTAAATTATCATCGGACTCAATAGTTTCAGAAAATCCAATAATTGAAGCAAGTGGAGTTCGAAGTTCGTGGGAGATATTTGAAATGAATTCATTCTTTAATTTATTCAATTCAACCAATAATGATTTTTGTTGATGTGCCCTGCGTCTTTCTATGCTTAGAAGGCGTTCAGATTCAATCAATTTTGGCTTCAAGTCATTGATTATTGATTCTAAGTTTTTTATTTGATTTATATTTTTTCCTGCCCCGGCAAGTCCGCAAATTTTATCCGGAGTACAAATTGTTTTGATGGTCATCAAGTAAAAAAATTTTTCGCCGAGATCATCAGTTAAAATAACCTCAAAGCTAATTTCCTTTTTAGATAACAAAACCTCTTTCAACAATTCCTGAACTTTTATTTTGTTTGAATCTTCAATTATATCGAGAAAATGTTTTCCCATTAGTTTTCCTACGGATTGGTTTAAAGCCTCTGCACCTTTTTTATTTACTTTGGAAATTTTTCCCTCTCTGTCAAGTATGAAGAATAGATCTTCTGAAATGTTGAAAAAAATTCTCTGGTCAACAAAATTTTCGCCGCTTGAATTAATAGGATATATAATGTTCGTCTCAGCATCATCTTCAATCAATTCGCTGATGTTTGCCCACTCGCGAACCTGATAGTTAAGAGTCTTAATCACTTTACTGAATACCTCAGAAGAGCTATTTAAATAATTTTCACTTCTTGATGAAAGTAGAACCAAATAAATATCAAACTGTTTTTCACTTGAATTTAGAACGTGGGATATTTGAAATGATTTTATAGCGAGCGACGACGCTGCTTCCTTAATTATGGGATCTGCTGCGTAAGTAATCCGATCTGAACCGGACAACTTGTGAAGATTTAGTAAAAGAGAATTCAGAGATTCATAGTTCGAAGGGTCGTTACCGGCATAACTTAAGATTTCAAAGCCGGTTTTAGCTGCTTTGAATAAATAGCTGCTGCTGCTATTACTAAGTTTAGCGACTAAATTAAGAGTATTACTGATCAGGTCTAGCATTAAATCATAATATTTAATATAAAAAATATGATGATTTTACTTCTTAATCAAACAGGTAAAATCTTAGTGCTAATCGAGATAAAATCAATTTTGGATTTTTTCATTTTGAAGTGCTTCGTAATATTTTTTTATAAGATTTTCATAATCTTTTTTATACCCTTCTCTAACAGTCGAGTTTAATTCATCTAAAATTTTATTTCCTTTTTGATCTTTATTTAGATTAAGATCAGCCGGGGATTGACCAGTGATATTTTTACCAGAGTAAGATTCTCTCTGTTTTTCAAAATCTCTTTCATTAATTGACTTTTGAGCATCAAGCATCTTAGAAAGTATTTTCTCCTGATTCTGAATCAACTCATCATCTAATTTTTGAGTTTTCATGTCCGTAATTACTTCCTGCATCTGCTCCATTATTTTATCCAGGTTGCCCGGCATTGTTTTAGATTTACCAGTTAACTCTGCTTCTTTCTTTAATTGCTCAAGCGATTTTTGAATTGTCTGTTGTTGATTTGCTAAACGCTGAAATTCACCTTGCTGCTGCATAGACAAACTGCCTTGCTGCATCTGCTTTAACATTTGCGTTAAATTGTTTAGACTCATTTGCTGCCCGGAGAGTTTTTGCATTTGCTGCATCAAAGACATCATTCCCCCCTGCCCGCCTGACTGCATCATCGATTCCATAGAACCCTTCATCATGTTTGCGGCTATGTTCAGGTTTTGCATTGCATCAGTTTGAGGGATTGCTGAATAATTTCCGTTTTTATTTTGTAACGACTGAAGCGATTTTTGCATTTCTTTTTTTGCATCACCAAGAGCTTTTCCCATTTCGGGCGTAATAGCAAAAGTTTTTTGTGAAAGCTCGGACATCTGCTTCATTAATTTATCGAGGTTTGCAGAAATTTCATTTTGCTTTTGCGATAGTTCGGAATATTCTGAAGAATTCTGATCCATATTTTGTGATCTGTTTATTAATTCTTCCTGCTGTTTGGAAAGCATTAAAATATTATCCATCATTTTCATCATGTCAGAAAAAGTCTGCATCTGATTTTGCTGGTTCATAGATTGCTGCATCTGCTGCATCATTTGATTCATCTTTTGCATGTTAGAAGAAATTTGTTTTTGATTCTTCATTGCATTCTGCATATCATTTTTCTGCATTTGTTTCATTGCGTCTTCAGATAGCTGCTGATTTTGCTGTTCATTAAATTCATTCATCATCTGCTGCATTTGATCATTCGGCATATCTTTAAAGTCATCCATTTTATCAGCAAGTTCTTTCATCTCCTCCGAAAGCTGATCGAGTTGTTTAGAAATGTCCTCTTGATTTTTTTTCAATTGTTCTTTTTGTTCAGCATTATTTTGATTTTCAGCTTGCTTTTGATTTTTAGACTGTTCTTCCGCAAGCTGTTCTGTGCGCTTTGTCAGATCATCAAGCTTTTGTTCAATTTGAATTCGCTTAAGCAGATTTAAAGTTCTTTCAATACCTTTTTGGAATTTTTCCTCATCCACTTTAAAATCTTCGAGCGCTTGCTGATTTTGATCACGCTTCATATTTTGAAACATATTCTGAAGCTGCTTCATAGCTTTCTTCATTTCTTCACTTGTAAGCTGGTTGAGCAATTCCTGAAGCTCCATATATTTTTCCAGAGTTTCTTTCGAAAGCAAATTATTTTCCTGAAGCTGATCTTTCATTTTGTCAAACTGCTGATTTGTCTCATCAATTTTCTTCTGAAGGTTTTCAAATTTTTCTACTGATTTTTGAACCTGATCTTTCTCTTCCCAGCTTAATTCAGTTTTATCCTTTTTTAAATCCTGGGTCAATTTGTTTAATTCTTCTTTCAGTTCGCTGGCATCCTTCAAAGTTTCTTTAAGGTCAGTTTGAATTTCATTTTGTGTTTTGTCGGCAAGATTTAATAATTCATTAAGCGATGGTACACGAATTATAAAGGAGGAACTTTTTGTTGATTTTGGACCGCGGACATTATCATTATCAAAAACTTCAAAGAAATATTGAACT
>Ga0172375_10010324_pt1 | contig 12145 bp, 9 predicted proteins | sample LakKiv1m_FD_114537 | JGI IMG/M metagenome (GOLD analysis project Ga0172375, IMG submission 114537) | Freshwater microbial communities from Kabuno Bay, South-Kivu, Congo - kab_092012_11.1m | ecosystem: Environmental > Aquatic > Freshwater > Lake | place: Democratic Republic of the Congo... | reverse complement strand
TTTTGGGGCGGAAGGGATTTCAATTTCTCAATGACTTCCTGTTCTGTTCCGGAATTCAATTGCCGTTCCATAGTCATAAGGCCTCGTGATCTGACATTTTTTCCATTAGTATCCTTGGGTCATAATTTCTTTGTTGTATTGTGTTGCAATGGCACATGCTGTGTCAAGCCGTTTTTCAGAAGACCGAAACGGTTCTGAAAAAGATGCCCGTTGACATCGGCCCTGGTTTTACCTACCATGCGCGGCAGTTATCGCCATCCATGCCATAGAGGGGGCCGAGACCGGTCTTGAAGCACCCCAGGATCATCTTTATTGCTCAAAATCAGCCCTTGGATAACGATGCCCATCTGAGGCGCAAGCTGGCGGATGCGGAGGAGAGGGCTGAGAGGCAGTCCTATCGGTTCCCGGACCTGAATCTGGCTGGGATTCAAAAAAGCGTCCACGATCATATTCTCGATACCCTCCTCTTCGTGGACGGCCGGTACATGGACCTGCTGGATCTCATGAATTATATCAAGGCCGGCCGGCGCGTCCCGGATATCACGCCCGAGAACGTGGCCCGCCACTATTCCCTGGCCAACAGCGTGACCCTCAACGGCATCTACCTCCATCAATATCTCCGCGACCACGGATACGATCCGATCATCGTTCAGAATTACGCCACGGCCGACCTTCAAAAGCTGCTTGAACCGGCGCCTCTGGCGGTCTGCATTTCCTCCAATTTTGTCTTCATGAACGATATCAAGGAAATGGCCGGGGACATCAAGGCGCTTGCACCCGAGGTCCCGGTAATCGCGGGGGGGATGCTGGTCAAAAAGGTCCTGCATGCCGGGGACCGGTTTGCCAGGAAAACCCTCGATTTCATGGTGGGTTTTCGCGGCCTTGTGGATGCATTTGTGGTGGAGGCCATGGGGGAGGGGACCCTGGTGACGCTCCTGGATGCGTTCCGGCAGGGCCGGGACCTTGGGGCGGTCCCCAACCTCGCGTATTTCGACGAGCGGGGGCGGATGGCCTTTACGCCAAGGGAAGCGGAAGCGGTCCACATGGACCAGACGGCCATCGCATGGGACCGGGTTCCGAAGCCATACCTGAGGCCGATCCTACCCATCAACAGCAGTCGGGGCTGTTTCTACCGATGCCGTTTCTGCACCTATCACTGGCTCTTTCCAGAGGTCCACTTCAAGTCCATGGATGTCCTTCGGGACGAGTTGAAGCAGATCGATGCGCTGGGGTCGGTCACGCATGTCCGGTTTACCGACGACAATTTCACGGCCAACAGGAGCCGAATGAAGGCCGTGCTTCAGATGATGATCGCCGAGGGGTTTGGGTTTACCTGGTCGTCATTCGCCCGTGCCAGCGCCCTGAGACCGGACCTGGTGAGGCTCATGAAGGCCTCAGGGTGCGAGTTCGTGGATCTGGGGCTGGAGTCCGGAAGCCAAACGATCCTGGACCGCATGGACAAGCGGCTCCGCAAGGAACAGTCCATGGCGGCCATTCGCATGCTCAACGATCACGGCATCGAGAGCCGGGGGAGTTTTATCATCGGCTATCCGGGAGAGACCGCTGATACCTTCTCGGAAACCCTTGATTTTATTAATGAGAGCGGTTTGCCCTATTACCATCCCTATCTTTTTTACTACACGGGATACACCCTGGTGCACCAGGATAGAGAGGCCCTGGGGCTGAGGGGGCTTGGCCTGGCATGGCGGCATGATACCATGGAGTCTGTGGAGGCCTCCCGGCTTATGGCCCACATGATAGAAAGAGTCGATCAAAGCTTCACCGACGGTCAGGCGTATGTCGAGGAAATCTATAAGCTTCTCCGGGGAGAAGGCTATTTACCCCAAGAGATTAAAGACCTTTTTAAGTTGAAGAGAGCCTTGCAGTTGAGTATAAAGGGAGCCCGAACGGGTGAGACGGATTCAGAATCGGAGGCGATTTTCCTGAAACTGGGGGCCTTGGTTCGGTGAGGGGCATGGCGCATGGACATCGGCATCCTGAGCGTACGTGACGAGAGATACCCCCCCAACCGGCGGTTGATGGAGGCTGCAAGCCGGTCCGGCCACCAGGCCAGTCTCATCCATACCCGGGACTGCCTCTCAGAGATCGCGGGCGGCAGGCTTGGCCTCAAGATACGCGGGGGCGAAAGACCGGACGTTCTGCTTCCGAGGATCGGGGCCACCATCAATGAGTATGCCCTCGGGGTGGTGCGCCACTTTGAGCTGTGCGGGATCCCTGTGGTCAATCGCTCGACAGCGATTTTTCTGGCGCGACACAAATTTCTGACCCTCCAGACCCTGGAGGCAGCCGGGCTGCCCGTGCCTGACACCCGGCTGGTGGTGAACTGGAACGGCTTTAACGACGCCGTGGACGGCCTGGGCGGCTGTCCCGTTGTGGCCAAGATGCCCAGCAGCCGGCAGGGGAGCGGCGTGGTCCGTGTGGATTCGATCCTCTTTTCGGAGTTCTTGATGGAAAACCTCCAGGACGACTCCCGTGGGGTCCTGGTCCAGGAGTATATGCCCCCCGAAGGACGACGGGATATTCGGGCCTTTGTCGTGGACGGGGAGGTCGTCGGGGCCATGGAACTCAGGCCCAACGCGGGGGATTTCAGGTCAAATATCCATTTGACAGGGGTGGGAAAAGGGACGACACTGGACCGGGAGCTGTCCGAGCTGGCGGTCCGATCGGCCCAGGCCCTGGGGCTGGAGATCGCCGGGACCGATATGGTCGTGGACAGAAACGGGGCGCCCACAATTATCGAAGTTAATTATTCCCCAGGATTCCGGGGGCTTGAAGCAGCGACCGGCCTTGACATCGCCTCGCGGATCATCGGGTATGCGGCCGCCAAATGCTCGGAGAGCGTATGCACATCGCCTTTCTGATGGATCGGCTGGAATCGATCCAGCCTGAAATGGAGACGAGCAGTCACCTCATGTATGAATGCAACGAGAGGGGACACACCGTCTACTTTCTGGAGCCCCACGACATCTATATCCGGAAGAACGAGGTCGTGGCCAGGATGCGCAACATCACCGTGAAAACCGGCCTTTCCATGAGGCAATACTGGCGCAGCCTCGTCAAATGCCTGAAAAAAGACGAACTCATATTCGAGACCATCTCTGAGCTGGACGCCCTTTTTCTGAGAAAAAACCCGCCTATTGTATACCAGACCATGGAATTTCTGTCCTCGGTCAGCAACAAGGTGTTCATGATCAACAGCGCCGCGGGCCAGATTCTGGCGAACAGCAAGCTCTACATCCTCAACTTCCCCCACATCATTCCGGAGACCCACGTCTCTCGAGATCCGGCGAGGCTCAGGAAAATCATCAATGATTTCGGCGGCGCCATGGTGGTCAAGCCACTTCAGCGATACGGGGGGGAAGGGGTAATCAAGGTGAGCGTTCGGGACCAGGAAAATCTCAATTCCCTGATCAATTATTACGTCAAGGCCTACCGGTCCTATCCCGAAAGGGAGGCGATCATGGTTCAGGAATACCTGGACGTGGTGGGCATGGGGGGAGACGTCCGCATCCTTCTTCTGAATGGGGAGATTTTGGGGGCCATGAGACGCAGGCCCCGCAAAGGGGAATTCAGGACCAATATCCATGCCGGCGCAAGGGCCTTTAAGCACGATCTGACCGATCCGGAAAGGGAGATCTGCCAGGTCATCAAGCCCAGGCTGGTGAAGGATGGCCTATATTTCGTAGGAGTTGACGTCATTGGCGACAAGCTGGTGGAGATCAATTGCCTCAGCCCGGGGGGCATCCCCCGCATCAACCGGCTGAATAGGGTCAAGCTCGAGGTGGACGTGATTGACTTTATCGAGCGGAAAGTAGCCGAGATGAAGGGCGAGGTTTGATGGATTCGAAGGGTCTATGGGGAAACCATTTAAGATGAAAGGAAAGACTATGGAATCAAAACCAAGAATGGGCTTCTGTCGCAGGCTGGTAACGGCCTATGCCGTCATCCTGTTTTCAGGTCTCCTCCTTGCCGGCCCTCTCGCGTCTGCGGGAGAGACGCTTAAAATGGGCGTTCTGGAAGAGCCCAAGACCCTCAACGTATGGCGGGCCACGGATGCATGGTCCAACAAGGTGCTGGGGTTTCTGTATCAGCCCCTGTATGTGCGCGATCCCAAGACCCTGGAATTCATCCCCTGGCTGGCCGCCGAGCAGCCTGTCTACGATGAAAAGGAACTCTCCTATACGGTCAAGCTGCGGCCGGCCTCATGGTCCGACGGCACGGAGCTGACCTCGGAAGATGTGGCGTTTACGGGGAACTTCATCAATGAATTCAAGATCCCTCAGGACAATTCGAAATGGGACTTTGTCAGCAAGATCGAAACGCCCGACAAATATACGGTGAAGTTCTATCTCAAAGAACCGGAGGCCATTTTTGTCAGCCGTACGCTGACCACCCCGATCGTACAGAAAAAGGAATGGGTCGACCGCATCGAGGCGGCCAAAAAGACCGAAAAGCCGCTGGGAACCATTTTAAATGAAAAGATTGAGAATCCGGTCAGCAGCGGGCCGTTCATCCTCAAAGAGTGGCGGGAGGGCTCTTACCTCTACCTGGAAAAGAATCCCCGGTTTTTTGGAACCGGAGCGACCATCGGCGGTCGGGTCCTGGGGCCCCATATCGACGGCATTATCTTCAAGGTCTTCGGGACCTCTGACGCGGCCATTCTGGCCCTGAAAAAGGGGAGCATCGATATGTTCTGGTGGGGCGTCCAGCCGGGGTATATGGAGGACCTGAGGGCCAACCCGAATATCGAGCTGTTTGAAAACGAGAAGAGCTCCCTCTACTATATGGGGTTCAATGTTCGAAAGCCGCCCTTCAATGACCCGAACCTGCGAAGGGCTGTCGCCACCCTGGTGGATGAGGATTTCATCATCAAAAGAATCCTTCAGGGGTACGGGATCAAGATGCATTCCATTGTGCCTTCGGGGAACACCTTCTGGTATTGCCCGGAGGTCCCCAAATACGGGGAAGGCCTGGACAGGGAGGGTCGTATCAAGAAGGCCTTCGACATCCTCCGCGATGCCGGGTACACGTGGCAGGTAGCCCCTGTGGAGAGCTCGGGAAAGGTGGTAAACGGGGAGGGAATCAAACTCCCGAATGGCCAGCCCATGGAGAATTTCACGATCCTGACGCCGCCGGCCGACTATGATCCCCACCGGGCCATGTGCGGCATGATGATGCAGGAATGGCTCAGGATGTTGGGCATTCCCGCCTCTTCCAAGCCGATGGCCTTTGGGGCCCTTTTGCAGCAGGTGAAGGCGCGTCATGACTTCGATTCATTTATTATGGGTTATGGGAATCTGTCGCTGGACCCCGACTATCTGCGGAATTTTTTCTTATCGAGCAATGACAAGCCGAATGGCTGGAACATGAGCGGGTACAACAACCCTGAATTTGATAAGATAGCCAACGCCTCCGCACAAGAGATGAACCGCGACAGGCGGCAGGCGCTCATATGGGAGATGCAGAAAATTGTCATGAGGGATGTCCCGTATATCCCTCTCTACAATCCGAAGCTCATCGAGGCCGTTTACAAGGGCCGCTTCACGGGGTGGGTCCAGATGCTCGGGGGCATCGGCAACCTCTGGACCTTCTGCGAGTTGAAACCGGGCAAGTGATGCAGAGCGCATAGGGCATACCGCAGGCGGAGGGGTATGGAAATACGAAGGTACATCGGTCGGCGGCTGGTCCAGGTCGTCATTATCTTTTTCATCATTCTCACGGTGCTCTTCCTGATGTTCCGTCTGGCGCCGGGGGACCCGGTGTCGCGAATGGTGGACCCGGATATGACGCCCGAGGATGCCCACCGCCTCAAGGTCGAATTCGGCCTGGATAAACCCCTGGGGGTGCAGTACCTGGTATACCTCAAGAATTTTTTTACGGGCCATTTCGGGTACTCCTTTCACTATGGAGAACCGGTGGTGAAGATCATATGGGACCGGCTGCCCAATACGGTCCTTCTGTTCACCACCTCCATCATCCTCTCCGCCCTGGTGGGCGTGTTCCTGGGCAAGATCGCCTCCTGGCACAAGGGCAAGAAAACGGATTCCATCCTCACCATCGGGGCTCTGGTCACCCACACCCTTTTTCTGCCGTGGCTCGCCCTCATCATGATCTGGATTTTTTCATACAAATTCAGTTGGTTCCCTATTAACGGCATGATATCGGAAGATGTGTGGCTGAACCCGGGTTCCGGTATTATCGCCAAATCCCTGGACGTCCTGTACCACATGGTGCTCCCCCTATCCACCCTTTTTCTGATCCACTTCGGGGCCTATCTCCTCCTCATGCGAAACAGCATGCTGGAGACCCTGAAGGAGGATTACATCCTGACGGCAAGGGCCAAGGGACTTGAGGAAAAGGCCATTCGGGACCGGCATGCCGCGCCCAACGCGGCCCTGCCGGTCGTCACCAGCGTGGGCCTCAGCCTGGCCTTTTCCATCAATGGAGGGGCCTTGACCGAAACGGTCTTCACCTGGCCGGGCATCGGAAGGGAGCTGGTATTTTCGGTCAGCCAGAACGATTATCCCCTGGCCCAGGCCTCTTTTCTGCTGATCGCTGCGGTGGTCCTGGTGTCCAATGTGGTGGTGGACGTGCTCTACGCCCATCTGGATCCGCGGATCCGGTATTGAGGACATGGATAGAGCGGCTTGACGGTTATAACCCAAAAATGAATCACACGGAGGCACTTTGTTGTGAACCGAGAAGTTTCTTCTTCGGGGTCTCTGTGGCTTGGTGTGAGCCAATAAAAATCAAACACGCAGAGCTACAAAGATGTTCTTCTTTTTCATGACAAGGAATCAGAAAACAGATCACTGAAGCGATTTGGCGTGCATAGCGTGATTAACTCCGGTCAACGGCAAACATGAGTTGAATGGTATATGACGGTTAGAGAACGATTTCCCCTCCTCAACAACTTTTTGGACGGATGGTCTATTTTCAAACAGAGCCTTCTGGGCAGGATCGGGCTGACTCTGCTGATCATGTTCGCCCTCATGGCCGTGGGCAGCTATATCCCGCCGATGATCGACCCCATGTACCACCCGATGACGGGGGTAGACCCGAAGATTACCTGCTGCACCGCTCCCAGCCTGAGGCACTGGCTGGGGACCGACTTCATGGGCCGGGATATCCTGAGCCAGCTCCTGGCTGGGGCCCGTGTGGCCTTCATGGTGGGGATCTCGGCTGCGGTCATGAGCATTGTATTGGGGGTGGCCATCGGCATGACGGCCGGGTACATGGGGAGATTCATGGATACGCTCCTGATGAGACTGGCCGACATGATCATGGTCATGCCGACCCTCCTGGTGGTCCTGATTCTCGCCGCCGTATTCGGACAGCTCAACATCTGGACCATCGTCCTGATTATCGCCCTCTTCAGATGGCCCGGCGTATCCCGAATCATTCGAGGCCAGACCCTCTCGCTGAAGCAGCGGCCGTTTATCGAGGCCGCCAAGGTGGCGGGCGCCTCCCATGCGAGGATTATTTTTCAACATATCATGCCCAACGTCCTGCCGCTTGCATTCCTGTTCATGACCTTTCGAGTCACCGCGGCCATCATCACCGAGGCGGCCCTCGCCTTTCTGGGGTTCGGGGATCCGGGCACTGTCAGTTGGGGGATGATGCTGCAGTGGGTGTGGAAGACGGGCCATATGTTCAAGGCCCCCTACTGGCTTCTCCCCCCGGGCATGTGCATCTCGTTGATCACCCTTTCCTTTTATATGCTGGGCCGGGCCATGGACGAGGTGCTCGACCCGAGGCTGAGGAAGGAGGACCAGACAAACTAAAATGCCCCTGTTGGAGGTCGACAATATCAGTATCGGGTACCACACACGAAGAGGCTACCTGAAGGCCGTGGAGGGGGTTTCCTTTGTCCTGGAGGAAGGGCAGTCGTTAGGCCTGGTGGGGGAATCGGGCTGCGGCAAGACCACCATCGGCATGGCCCTGATGGGGCTTCTTCCCCCGAACGGGTCGGTCAGCAAGGGCCGCATCCTGCTGGAGGGGAAAAACATCCTGACCATGTCAGATGAGGAGAAACGTCGAATCCGGTGGCGAAAGATGGCCATGATTTTTCAGGCGGCCATGAACGCCCTGAACCCGGTGCAGCGGGTGGGCAACCAGATCGCCGAGGCGATTCTGGTCCACTACCCCTCGCTCGAAAAGGAGGCGGCCCTGGCCCAGGTGGAAGGCCTTTTTGACCTGGTGGGCATCCCACGGGAGCGTATCACCGATTACCCGCATCAATACAGCGGGGGGATGAGACAGCGGGCGGTCATCGCCATGGCCCTATCCTGTCGTCCCAAGATGATCATTGCGGACGAGCCCACGACCGCTCTCGACGTGATCGTCCAGGACCAGATTCTGGAGGAGGTGAAGGCCCTTCAGCGGGAATTCCATATCGGCATCATCTTTATCTCCCACGATATCTCCATCGTGGCGGACATGTGTCACCAGATCGGCGTCATGTATGCGGGGCAGTTGGTGGAATTCGGTCCGTGGAGGGCCGTCTTTGAAACCCCGGCCCACCCCTACACAAAGGCCCTTCTCGCCTCCTTTCCCACCCTGACCGGCAAGAAGAGCGATTTGATGCCGATCCCCGGGGAGACGCCCAACCTGACCCGGCCGCCCGTCGGATGCCGGTTTCATGATCGCTGCCCCGCTGCCCAGGCCTTTTGCAGGACCACCCTTCCCCAATGGGTGGATATGGATTCAGGGCACAGGGCCCTTTGTTGCAGGTGCTGACATCGAATATGCGAACCTTTAACCACCCAACCTGTGTTTGAATGATGGCAGACGCGACCCGACCGATCCTCCAATTGAGGAACGTCAGCAAGATCTACAAGAGCAAGGGGAGCCTCTTTCGAGGATCGAGCAGGGACGTGGTTGCGCTCAACCGCCTCTCCCTCGACATCCATAAGGGAGAGATATTCGGTCTGGTCGGAGAGAGCGGAAGCGGCAAGACCACTGCGGGACGTCTCGTCGTCAGCCTTGAGGAGACGACTTACGGGCGCATCTTTTTGGACAGCCGCGAGGTGACCGGATTGAAGGGAGGGGCGCTCAAGGCCTTTCGCCGCAAGATCCAGATGATCTTTCAGGATCCCTATCAGTCTCTGAATCCTCAGCGGTCGATTTATGATACGGTTTCGGAACCGCTCAAGATACACCGGATGGGAAAACCTTCTGAGAGGAAAGACCGGGTGAGAGATGCCTTGAAGTCGGTGGGTCTCTCGCCGCCGGATGATTTTCTTTTCAGGTACCCTCATCAACTCAGCGGAGGACAGCGGCAGCGGGTGGCCATTGCCAGGGCCATGGTCCTGAACCCCGAGTTTGTCATTGCGGATGAGCCCACCTCCATGCTGGACGCCTCCATCTCCGCCCAGATTTTCAATATCCTCCTGGCCATGAGAAAAAATTTCGGGGTCACCCAGATGTTCATCACCCACAGTTTGGCCGCGGCACGCTACCTGTGTGATCGAATTGCCGTGATCTACCGCGGGAACCTGATGGAAATAGGCCCGGCGGAAGAGGTCATTCGAAATCCCATGCACCCTTACACCCAGGCCCTGATCGATGCCGTTCCCAAGTTCGGCCACAGCAAAGACGCCAGGCGCTACGGAACCCTTCTCGCCAGGAATCACGAGGTCAGGGAGGACAGCGGCTGCATCTTCTACCCGAGGTGCGCGGTGGCCGAGGCGGACCCGTGCCCTCGAAAGCAGCCCGGCCTGACAGGGGTCGGTCCCGGTCACCTGGTCGCCTGTTTTCGTCAGGGAAGCGCTGAGATCATCGCTTCTCCCCTTGCGGATATCGCGGTGGAAGGTATCTGATCGGTCTGATGCCGGGATTGCCGGGGGAATGACCTTGGTCTTGCAGGACCTGCAACATGTGAAGGAGCTGTTCCACGCCTACAGAGGACGTCTCGTGGGGGTGGGCATGACGGCCTTTTCACGGATCGCCCCTGCCGGTTTCCTCGACGCCTATCACGTGGCGGCCCTGAGCAGGACCGCCGACCTGCCCATCTTAAGGAAAAAGGCCCACATCTTCTGCCTGGAAGAGGCGGGCGGGCTCCTTCCGGGAAGCCGTCGCGATTCCGCCGCTCTCCTGACCCATGAACTGACACGGGGATACCTGGGCCGTCTGCCGAAACCGACCTGCCTGTTGCTGTATCAGAACTATCCTGGACTGGAGGACCTGGCAAGGGAAGAGGGGTGGGTCCTTCTGGGCAATCCCGGGGCCCTGCGTCTCAGGCTGAGGGGGCGTGACTTTTTTCAGCAGATGGCAGCCGACCTGGGTCTCTCTCAGGTCCGCGGCGCCATTTATCCGATCGCGTCCGTCCTCAAAAGAAGCTATGACGCCTGGGCCGATGAGCTGGGGCCCGAATGGGTGATCCAGCTTCCGGACATCGCGCAGGGCGGGGGCAGGGGGACTTTTTTCATTCGATCGGCCGATGCCTATGACCGGCTCAGGGGGCGGTTGAGAGGCCATGTGTGGCGGGACACCCCGCTCAGAACCGCCCTCATTCGGAAATGGATCAGGGGAACCCCGGCCAGTGTGGCCGTCTGTGTGACGCGGCACGGCATCCTGGTATCCGGACTTCAGAAACAGCTCATCGATCTTCCCTATTGCCCGGATTGCGCAGAGAACGGCATCTTCTGCGGCCACGTCTGGGACGGCAATCCCTGGGACCCGGCAGTTCGAGCCTCGGCCATGGGGCAGGCCAGGAACATAGGTAACTACGTGGCCTCCTTCGGGTATCGCGGGATTCTCGGCATCGATTTCATGATGGTCCCGGAGGCGCATACGGCCCACCCTATCGAGATCAACCCCCGTTTTACCGGGGCCTTTCCCATGCTCTCATTCCTCCACATGCAGCACGGCATCATCCCCCTGGATGTCTTTCACCTGATTGAATTTTTGAACATTCCCTGCCGACTGGACGTGGAAAAGATCAACGAACAATACCAGCAGCCGTTGAAGGGGAGTCATCTTCTCCTCTTTTTCCCGCCCCAGGGGCGGATGGCGAGAGGCCTCGGGGTGCAGGCCGGCATCTATGAGGTCGGAACCGAAGACGATGCGATTCGGTTTGTCGGCGACGGAATGGAATACGCCGATAGTCGAAAGGTCAACCAGTTCATCGTGGTGGACGGGCCTCCCCTGCCGGAGGCGATGGGGAAAACCTCCCCGGATCCCTTCTCAAGGCTCTGTCATATCCTCTTTCCGTTGCCGGTTAGCGACGCCGGGGGAGGCCTGACCCCCCATGCCCGTCGGGTGCTCGACTGGATCTACGGGTTGGGAGACGCATGAGGCCCCCATGCCGTCTCAGGCGGCCCTATTGCCTGGTCTTTTGCGTTTGCCCTTTCCTTGCCGAACGATTCACATGACCGGACCGAACCGCCATCGATTCCCTTCAGGTGGAGAAGAACGGGGTCTCGGCGAAATAGCGGGCAAGGGATACGTCCGCCCCCACCAGCCCGAAATTCAGCGACGGCCCCGGCTCCAGGAGGCCCACATCCTTTTTGTCCACCAGGAACGATTCCAGTCGGCGGCATAAGGCGGCGCCTTCGCTGACTGCCCGCTCCAGCAGGTCATCCACGGTGGCCTCGCCCATTTCCCCCGACACGGGATTTCGATACGGTATCTCCTGGCGCAGACGCATGCGGTGGCGTTGGCGTCCAGGCCGGTAAAACAGCGCAGTCAGTTCTCTCAAGGCAGCAGGCAGCAAAGGGTCCATCGCCCTTGCGCACAGGGCCGCCCCCCTATGGATAAACAACCCCTGGGCAGTTAGATATTTTTTGACAGCCGCCTGCAGCATCTGTCTAAGGGCCGGGCCGCTGGAGTCCTCTTTTGTCCAGTCGAACAGTCCCTGACACGCCGATCCATTGCAGAGGTCCCTGGCTCGAAAGTCCTGCACCCGCTTTTTCACGGTGCTGCACACATGCACATCCAGCAGGACCTCAAATCGGCGATGGTCGCGCACGGCCCTTGTGCGCTTTTCAGGGTCAGCATCATGATAATTACCGGTCAGGAAATAGACGAGGGGGTGGAAGACCTGGTCGGCCTGCAAGTGGCTGACCACGCCGGTCAGAAAGGCCCTGGCCTCAGGGCTGTCCCTTTTCTGAAGCGCGGTGAG
>Ga0172375_10010322_pt1 | contig 12145 bp, 8 predicted proteins | sample LakKiv1m_FD_114537 | JGI IMG/M metagenome (GOLD analysis project Ga0172375, IMG submission 114537) | Freshwater microbial communities from Kabuno Bay, South-Kivu, Congo - kab_092012_11.1m | ecosystem: Environmental > Aquatic > Freshwater > Lake | place: Democratic Republic of the Congo... | reverse complement strand
GCCGGCGTGGCCAGCAGGTGGTCAAGGCGCATGCCTTCATTGCGCGGAAAGCCGCCGCCGCGATAGTCCCACCAGGAAAAGTGTCGGCCCTGCGGCTGTAGCCGGCGGAACAGATCCTGCACGCCCCACGCTTTCAAATGGGAAAAATCCGCCTGTTCGTCGGGATGAAAACAGATGCTGCCGCGCAAGCGGGCCGGATCGTAGACATCGTCATCTTCCGGCGCGACATTGAAATCGCCGGCCACGACCAGCGCCTGCTCCGGCCGATAACGCCGGGCCAGCACCGCGCGCAGTTCGCGCAGAAAATCACGCTTGTACTCGAAGGCCGGCGTGGCGGGCGCCTGGCCGTTGGGCACATACACATTGAGAATGTCGATGTCTGCCACGTGCGCCGTCAGCAGGCGCGCCGGTCCGGCGTCAAAGCCGTTGTCGAAGCCGCGCTGCACCGCCTGGGCTGTGTCCTTGGTAATGAGCGCAACGCCATTGCGCGCTTTCTCGCCATAGACGACACAGTGATACCCGTGTGCTTCAAACGCAAGGTGGGGAAACTCCGCGGCGGTGCATTTCAACTCCTGCAGACAACACACCTCCGGCCGGCGCAGGTCAAGCCAGCGCAGCACATGATCGAGCCGGGCGCGAATGGAATTGACGTTCCAGGTGGCAACGGTCATGAGGCGATGCAGATCAGCCCGACGATCCAGAGATAGACGACAAAATCATGCAAGTCATGCGTGCGCAGCCAGCGCAACATGAAGCGCACGGCCATAAAACCGGTGATGGCCGCGACGGCGACGCCCAGCAATTTCACGTGCAGGTCGGCGCCGCTTTCGTACATCAGCTCGACGCGGTGATCAATCAGGTCGTGGGCGACGGCGCCCAGCACGATGGGGATGGCCATGAGAAAAGAAAAGCGCGCGGCGGTGGCACGCGAGAGGCCGGTCATGATGCCGGTGGCAATCGTCGCGCCACTGCGCGAAATGCCGGGCACCACGGCAAGCGCCTGCGCCAGGCCGATCCACACGGCCCGCGAAAGCGTAATCGTGTCGTACCACGGGCCGCGCTCGACGGCGTCGCCATGCAGTTTGAGCATTTCATTGGCGCGGTGCAGGAAAGCTTGGGCCGTGACCAGCATGGCCGCGCCGACAAATTTGTAAGGCTCGAGCTGCACGCCGTGCCAGATGACGCCGTTTTCGACAAAGATCGCATCCAGTTTTGACGAGAAGAGATAACCAAAGAGCGCGCCGGGAATGGTGGCGATCACGAGCGCCAGCAGGATCGTCATGCCGGCGCGCGTGCCGGAGAAGAGCAGTTTGGCGCACTGCAGAATTTCGCGCCACAAGGCGACGATGACGGCCAGCAGCGTGCCGCCGTGCAGCATGATCGAATATGACAGCGACAAATCCTGCACGCCGTAGAAATAGCGGGTGATGACCAAATGGCCGGAACTGGAGACCGGCAGAAATTCGGTCAGCCCCTGCACGGCACCGACAACAATGGCATCAAGCGTCGTCATGAAAAGGTCCTGCGGTTAATCGAAAATAACGCCCGCGCCGGCCGCCGGCGCGAACTCAAATTGGTTGTCACCGCCGCGGGTCAACTCGCGCGGCGCGTAATAGCGTTCATGCATAAAGCGGATGAACTCCGGCGCGGCGCCGGCACGCAGCAGATTGACCGTGCAGCCGCCGAAGCCCGCGCCGGTCAGGCGCGCACCCAAGGCGCCGGCTTCGCGCGCCAGCATGACCAGTTCGTCCAACTCGGCGCAACTGATTTCGTAGTCGGTGCGGCAACTTTCGTGCGAAGCGTTCATCAAGGCGCCGAATTGGGCGGCGGCATCCGCCGGCATGGCCTGCAGCAGCGCGAAGGTTTGCTCGACCCGGCGGGCCTCGCTGATGACGTGCCGCGCGCGTTCGCAGAGTTTGAAGCCATTGGCCGGCGCATTATACTGCAAGCCGGCTTTTGTGACGCAGAGGGTGCGCAGCACGGCGTCCGGCGTGAGCTGCAACGTCCGGGCGATTTCGGCCAGGGCATAGCCGCCGGGATGCAGGTGCGCCTGAATCTGCTGCAACGCGTCATCGAAGCCGCTGGTGTCGCGCGCGAGCCATTCGCTCAGCAACACGGGCTCCGTGCCGGTGCGGGCCGGCGCGGCGGCATGCAGCAGGGCGGTCGCCAGGCGGCATTCAACCACGCGGCGGTTGTATTCATCGCGCGCATTGCCGGCCTTGGCGGCCCGGACGCGCGAATGGTACACGACAATCACCGTCTCGTGCGGCAGCGCGACCGGCTGCACGCGCAACGGATGAAAATCAATTTTCAAGGCTTGGCCGGCTTGGCCCAGCACCGAGGCGGCTTGATCCATGCCGCCGCTGGCCATGCCCACATAATGATCGCTGTGCGCCATGACTTCGGCGAAGACCAGCGGCGCGATGGTGCGGCGATGGGTTGTCAGCAGCGCGAGGGCGGCGGCAATGGTGAAGGCCGCCGAGGAGGACAAGCCGCTGGCCAGCGGCACGGTGCCGCTGATGGCCATATTGACGCCGTGCAAATCGTCGGCGCGGTCCCACAGGTCAATCAGGCCTTGGGTTGCGCTCTTGATGTAATTGCTCCAATCGCCGGCGGCGAAGGGCGGAATGTGGCGCGCCAGCGCAAAGCTGCGCTCGCCAAAGGCGCGCTCGACATTGGTGGCGTGCACGCTGGTGTCGGCGGCCGCGCCGGCGACAATCAGCACATCGCGCGAAATCGCCATCGGCAGCACCGGCAGCCCGTTGTAATCCGTGTGCTCGCCGATCAAATTGACGCGCCCCGGCGCGCGCACGACGACGACCGGCTGATCATCGCCAAAGGTTTCGGCGTAGCGATGCAACGCCACAAACAGCCGCTCGCACGCCTGTGCCAGAGCGGTCTCGTCCGGGCCATACACCGCGCCCAACCGCGCAATGATCCGCGCGTCGCGCTGGGTCAAGGCCTGCATTAATTCAGCCGTGGTCATAAGGTGGCGCTAAGTTTTCGGTTTGCAGTTTTCGGTTTCCGGTTGTGCTGATCACCGATTACCGAGTATTGATTACTGTGCCGCGGCCGGCACGGGTTCCTGGGCCAGCGGCGTGGTATCAAGCGGGCTGGCACACACGAAAATAATCATGGCCGTCAGCATCAGCATGGTGCCGAGAATCATGTACCACGGCAGGTGAATTTCGTGGGCGGAATGGTGCGGATGGTGTGCGCCGTAGAGTTCCATAACAGGTCCTGGTTTAAGTGTGATCACGAACAAAGCGGGTGATGCGCGTCATGGCTTCCTTGAGATGGGCGAGCGAGCTGGCATAGGCCATGCGCACATGCTGCGTGCCGCCCGCGCCGAAGGCCGTGCCGGGCACCACCGCCACGCGCTGCTCCTGCAACAGCTTGGTGGCAAAAGTCAAACCATCCATGCCGATCCGGCGCGTGCTGGGCAGAACATAAAACGCGCCTTGTGGCAGATGGCAATCCAGCCCGATCTCGTTGAGCGCATGGACGACAAAGCGCCGGCGCTGATTGTACTCGACCACCATTTCAAACACATCGGCCATGCCGTGCTGCAAGGCCTCGATGCCGGCCATTTGGCTGACAATCGGGGCGCACAGCATGGTGTACTGATGGATTTTCGTCATGGCGGCCAGCAGCGGCGCTGGCCCGCAGGCATAGCCCAGCCGGAACCCGGTCATGGCGTGGCCCTTGGAAAAACCGTTGAGGTAAATGGTGCGGTCGCGCATGCCGGGCAAACTCGGCATGGCGACATGCGCCGCCTCATAGGAGAGCGCGTCATAAATTTCATCGCTGAGCAGCAGCAGGTCGTGCTCGATCAGCACGGCGGCCAAAGCCTCGAGCTCGGACCGGGTGTAACTGGCGCCGGTCGGATTGGCGGGATAATTTAGCAACACGGCGCGCGTGCGCGGCGTGATGGCGGCGCGCAACTGCGCCGGCGTCACTTTGAAGCCCGGTGCCGCCCAGGTGTCGAGCAGGACCGGCACACCGCCGGCCAGCGTGATGATCGGCGCGTACGAGACATAGCACGGATCGTGCGTGATGACTTCATCGCCGGGATTGAGCATGGCCCGCAACGCCAGATCCAGCGCCTCGCTGACGCCGACCGTCACCAGAATCTCGTCTTCACTATCGTAAAGGACGCCGTATTGGCGCTCGACAAAGGCGGCAATCTGCGTGCGCAATTCGCGCAGGCCTTTGTTGGACGTGTAGCTGGTGTAGCCTTTCTCGAGGGCGAAAATGGCGTGTTCGCGCACATGCCACGGCGTGACAAAATCGGGCTCGCCGACACCCAGCGAAATGACCCCTTCCATCCCGAGCACCAAGTCGAAAAACGCGCGAATGCCCGAGGGCGGCAACTGCGCGACAACGGTGTTGACTTGGTGTACCCGGGCGGTGTCCATAAAAAAGCCGGCGCGGCTACATGCTGATCGGTAGGCGCGGCATGGTTTCGGTTGGCTGCAGCACGTCGCCGTGTTCCTTGTAAACTTTCAACAGAAAATGGGTCGCGGTGCGCGTCACGTTTTCCTGGGCCGCCAGTTTCTCGGCGACAAACGCGCCGACTTCGCGCAAACTGCCGCACTCGACCAGCAGCAGCAGATCATAGCCACCCGACAAAAGATAACAACTCTGCACTTCCTTGAATTGATAAATGCGCGCGGCAATCGCATCAAAGCCCTGGCCGCGTTGCGGCGTAATGCTCACTTCGATCCAGGCCCGCACCAGGCCGTTGGCTTCGCCGGTCTTCTCGGGATTGAGAATGGCGCGATACTTGACAATCGTGCCGTCCTGCTCATAGCGCGCGATGGCCGCCCGCACGTCGGCTTCGGGCCGGCCCGTCATAACCGCGAGCTGCGCCGGCGGCGTGCGCGCGTCGTCCACTAATAATTTGAGAATCTCATCCATGTCGGTGCTCGTGTCGTGCCATTAGTATTCTGCCGAATTATAACAAAAAGGCCGGCCGGCCGTCAAAGCCCGATTCTGCAACGCTGAATGCCGAACGCTGAACGCAAAAGTAAAAAGGCTGAAGCTGCGCTGCCTTCATCGTTCAGCGTTCCGCCTTCAGCCTTTCTTGAACTCCGAACCCTGAACCCTGAACCCCGAACCCCGAACCCCGAACCCCGAACCCTTCTGCACCTCCCTATCCCCGCACTTCCCGCACGCGCTGGTCGTCCAGATGCACATCCATTTGCGGAAAGGCAATGACAATGCCGTGGGCGGTGAACAGGCGTTGAATGTCCCAGCGCACGGTGGAATCGATCCAATCACGGTCGGCGGCATCGTCGATCCACATGCGCAGCCAGAACACCAGCGCGTTTTCCCCAAAATCCGCCAGCAACACTTTGGGCGCCGGCTCGGACAACACGTGGGCATTGCCGTGAGTGGCGTCGACTAACAGCTTGGCCACCACCTGCACGTCCGAATCGTAGGCCACCCCGACTTTGAGGTCGCGCCGCATGGTCGGATCATTGCGCGTCCAGTTGGTGAGCTTGTCGGAAATAACGGTGGCATTGGGAATGGTGACAATCGCATTGTCGCGCGTGCGCACGACCGTCGAGCGCACATTGACCATCAGCACATTGACCAATTTTCCGTCAATCTCCAGCACGTCGCCTTCGCGCAAAATCTGGCCCAGCAGAATAATCATGCCGCTGATGAAATTGCTGACGACATCCTTGAGGCCAAACCCGATGCCGACACTGACGCCGCTGGCAATCAACGCCAAACTGCTCAGATTCACTTTCAGCAGTCGCAGCAGCACAATGGCGTAGAGGGCCCACAGCGCGTAAGTGCAAATGTTGTGCAGCGAAGGCACCACGTTGCGCTCCAGTTTGCGCCAGGCCGCCAGCCGGTCGAAGAACAAGCGCAGCACCTCGACCAGCGATTGCACAATGAAAAACAGGAACAAAATGGCGGCCACCGCGATGACATCCACATGCATGCCGAAGAGATGCATTTTTTTCATCAACAGGCCCTGGATCAACGTCCAGTCGCCGAACATCCCGCCGACATACAGCATTTGCAGGCTGATGATTACCAGCCAGATCAAGGGAATGCCGATGCCGGTCAGGAAAATGCGCAGGGCGGCGTGTTGCTGCGGAATGCGCGCGACAAAGCGCGCATGCGCCAAGCCGGTCACGGTCGTGCCCAAATCGAGACCGACCACCACCGGCAGCCACAGCCACAACAGCACGTGCGTCAAGCGCAGATAGCCCGCCAGACACAGGACAAACATGACGCCGCACACCAGCAGGGAGCTGTGAATGGCCCACGTCTCGAAGCGCAGATAATGCCGCCGGCGCATCTGCCACAACGCGCGTATGACCAGCGCGAGGGCGACGAGATTGATCAAGCCATGCAGGGTGTTGGTCACACCCAGCACTTCGCACGCCGTCAACACGAGCCAGAACGACAGCAACGGCTGTATCCACAGGCGGGCATCGCCCTCGTCATACAGCAAGCGGCAGGCTTGCGCCGCCTGCGCGGCCGCCGCCAGCACACAATAGATCAGCAACATTTGGCAGACCAACTGGGTCGGATACGCCAGCGCCTGTGCGGCACCATAGGCGCAGAGGGCCGCGCCCAGCCAGCCACACGCGCGCCACCCATGCCGATATGCGGCTGGTGCCACGCGCTCAATCTGCGCGCGGTGGCGCCGCAACAGCCACCAGCCCGCGCCGGTCACCGGCAGCCACAGCACTACCACACAGGCCACCAGAACGGCAAGATTTACCCCATGCCACGGCAGGCGTTCCGCCAACATATGGCCCAGATTCATGCTCACTTGGCGGAGTTCCAGAATCGTGAAGCGCAGCACCAAGGGCGACAGGATCGTAAACTGCCGCGTGAGCGCCATGTCGCGCAGCACGCTGTGCATTTTGGCTCGCACCTCGGCCAGTTTGACATCCATCTCGACCCGCAGCGGTTGGGCGGCCGCCAGCGCGACGGCAATCTTGTTGGTCTCCGCCGCCAAGGTCGCGGTCAGCTGTTGCGCGCCGGCGCGCATCTGGCACAACGCCGCATCATCATCGGGAATTTGGGCGCGGGCGACGATAAACTCAAGTTCTTGCGCCATGTTGCGGATCACCACAATCCCGCCTTCCAAATCCCCGGTCGCATCCTCGAGGAACAGGCACTGGTGGGCCACCTGATGCTGCAAGCGCTGCAATTCGTGGTGCAGGGCGACAAATTCATGGGGATTGTCGGTGGCCGCATTGAGCAGGAACAGCAGGGTGTGGAACCGCACCTGGGTGTCCGTCAGCAATTTTGGAATCGTGGCGCATTTGGCGTCAATCGCCTCGCTGATCAGCATGATTTCGCTGGCAATATAGGTGGCTTCGCGCTGCTTGGCCTGCAAGGCCTCGCGCCAAAACACATTGGTTTGGGACGGTGCGGCGAACAGCATGGCCGCGCTACCCAGCCAGAACAGGGCCAGACCAACACGGAAAGTCATCAGGAGGTGCATAGCCAACCAACGTGCGCGTTAGAAACGCTGCGTCGCATGGCACGCCGCCATGCGCCGCGCCTTTCAGTATAGCAAATCCGGCCTGCAGAAGTCTGCTGCGCCGTCTGCCTTGACGCTGCGCGCGCCAATCCGTATAATACACTCTCATTCTTACTTGGCTTCGGTTTGACCATGAACGATGTTATGCACAGTTATCGCACCCATACCTGCGGCGCTTTGCGCCGCGATCAGGTCGGCCAGCCCGCGCGGCTCTCCGGCTGGGTCCATCATCACCGCGATCACGGCGGGGTCCTGTTCCTGGATTTGCGCGACCAGTATGGCATCACCCAGGTGGTCTTCCATCCGGAGCGCGCCGACGCGATGCACACCGCCGCGCAGCTCAGCCGCGAAAGCGTCATCACGGTCACCGGCACAGTCGTTGCGCGCGCGCCGGAGACCTACAACGCCAAACTGCCGACCGGCGAAGTGGAGTTATGCGTCGCAACGCTCACGGTTGTCACGCGTGCCAATGTGCTGCCGTTCCCGATTGCCGAGTCCGACATTGCCAACGAAGAATTGCGGCTGCGCTATCGCTTCCTCGATTTGCGCCGCGAAAGAATGCAGCACAACATCCTGCGGCGCGCCGCAATCATCACCACCCTGCGCGCCCACATGGAATCCGAGGGCTTTCACGAATTCCAGACGCCGCTGCTGGCCAACAGTTCGCCCGAGGGTGCCCGCGACTACCTCGTGCCCAGCCGCGTCCACCCCGGCTGCTTTTACGCCCTGCCGCAGGCACCGCAGCAATACAAGCAATTGCTGATGATTTCGGGCTTCGACCGTTATTATCAAATCGCGCCGTGCTTCCGCGACGAGGATGCCCGCGCCGATCGCAGCCCGGGCGAGTTCTACCAGCTCGATATCGAAATGGCCTTTGTCACCCAGGAGGATGTCTTCGCCGTCGTCGACCGCCTCATGTTGCGCCTGGTCAAGGAGCACGGCGGCGGCAAGCAACTGCAGAGCGAAACTTTCCCGCGCTTCGCCTTCCGCGATGCCATGAACCGCTTCGGCAGTGACAAGCCTGACCTGCGCTTCGATCTCGAATTGATTGACTTGACCTCCGCGTTGAAAGATTCCGCCTGCCAAATCTTCACCCAGGCGCGCAAGCCGGGCATGGCCATCAAGGCGCTGCGTTATCCCGGCGGCGCCAGTGCCCCGCGCTCGTTTTTCGACGGCCTGCAGGAGTGGGCCAAATCACAAAAAATGAAAGGCGTGGCCTATTTGGTCTTCGAGGCCGATGGCGCCAAAGGCCCGCTGGCCAAATTCCTGAGCGAGACCGAACTGGCCGGCATTCGCGCGCAGACCGGCGCCGCGACGGGCGATGTGGTCTTCTTCGCCGTCGCGCCCTGGCGGATTGCCTGCAGCGCGCTGGGCAACTTGCGCCTGTTGCTGGCCGAGCGGCTGCAGTTGCGCGATCCCAACGTCTTCGCCTTTTGTTGGATCGTTGATTTCCCGATGTACGAGCATGAGGAAGATTCGGACCATATTGTTTTTTCGCACAATCCGTTCTCGATGCCGCAAGGCGGCATGGCCGCGCTCGAGACGCAAGACCCGCTCGACATTCTGGCGTATCAATACGACATCGTCTGCAACGGCACCGAGTTGTCCAGCGGCGCGATCCGCAATCATGACCCGGCCATCATGTACAAGGCCTTCGAGATCGGCGGCTACACGCGCGTGGAGGTTGACCAGCATTTTGGCCACATGATTCGCGCCTTCGAGTTCGGCGCGCCGCCGCACGGCGGCATTGCGCCGGGCGTCGACCGGCTGGTCATGCTGCTCGCCGGCGAGCCGAACATTCGCGAGGTCATCGCCTTTCCGAAAAACCAGAAAGCGCAGGATGTGCTGGTCGGCGCGCCTGCGCCTGTTGATCCCGCGCAGCTCAAGGAGCTGCATATCCGCATCGTCGAGGACTGAGAGGCATGGCCAAACACATTTTCATTACCGGGGGCGTCGTCAGCTCGCTCGGCAAGGGCATTACCGCAGCCTCGATCGGCCTGCTGCTCAAGAGCCGCGGCCTGAACGTGCGCATGCAGAAACTGGATCCCTACATCAATGTCGACCCGGGCACGATGTCGCCCTATCAGCACGGCGAAGTGTATGTCACCGACGACGGCGCCGAGACGGACCTCGATCTCGGCCACTACGAGCGCTTCACCGGCATTCCCTGCTCGCGTCAGAGCAACTACACCACCGGCCAGATTTACAGCACGGTCATTGCCAAGGAACGCCGCGGCGATTATCTGGGCGCAACCATCCAGGTGATTCCGCACATCACTAACGAGATCAAAGCCGCGATTCGCTCGGTCGCGACCGAGGGCGTCGACGTCGTCCTGACCGAAATCGGCGGCACGGCCGGCGACATCGAATCACTGCCGTTTCTCGAAGCCATCCGCCAGCTCAACCTCGAGCTCGGGCGCGGCAACGCCTTGTTCATTCATTTGACCCTGGTGCCCTACCTGCGCGCGGCCGGCGAAATGAAAACTAAACCGGCGCAGCAATCCGCCAGCGTCTTGCGCAGTATCGGTATTCAGCCGGACATCCTTATCTGCCGCTGCGAAAAGCACATGGCCGAGGAACATTTCCAAAAACTGGCCTTGTATTGCAATGTGCCGCGCAAATCCGTGATTGAGGAAAAAGACGTGGCCACCTCCATTTACGAGGTGCCCGTCGAATTGGAACATCAAAAGCTCGATGACTTGATCCTCGAATATCTGCACCTGCAGGCGCCGCCGGCCGCGCTGTCGTCCTGGCGCAAAATGATCAGCGCCATTCGCCATCCGGTCCAGGAAGTCGAGATCGCGCTGGTCGGCAAGTACATCAAATTGCGCGACGCTTACAAGTCCATCTACGAGGCGCTCGATCACGCCGCGTTTTCCTACGAGACGCGCGTCAAGATCCGCTTGGTGCAGGCCGAAGACCTCGAGAAAAAAGAAGTCGCCGGGCTGCTCGCCGGCGCGGACGGCATTCTCGTGCCGGGCGGCTTTGGCCACCGCGGCGTGGAGGGCAAGATCAGCGCCATCGAATTTGCGCGCGCCCGGCGCATTCCGTTTTTGGGCCTGTGCCTCGGCATGCAATGCGCCGTGATCGAATTTGGCCGCAATGTCTGCGGCCTGGCCGAGGCCACTTCGGAAGAACTCAATCCCAAGGCCGAACACCAGGTCATCGCCCTGATGCAAACCCAAAAAGATTTGAAGCAGATGGGCGGGACGATGCGCTTGGGCGCCTATCCCTGCGTGCTGCAGAAAGACACGGTCGCGCGCGCACTCTACCGCACCGAGCGCGTGGATGAGCGCCATCGTCATCGCTACGAATTCAACAACAGCTATCGCGACCAGTTTGCCGCCAAAGGCATGGTGTTTTCGGGCGTTTCACCCGACGGGCTGCTGGTCGAGATCATCGAATTAAGCGAGCATCCGTTCTTCGTCGCCACCCAAGCCCACCCCGAATTCAAGTCGCAACCGACCAAGCCGCATCCGCTCTTCCGCGGCCTGATCAAAGCAGCCATGACTCACAAAGAAGGCGTCCCGCCGGCCCAATAGCATACGCAGTCATTGTCGCTGTGTTCTTGGTTCCAGCGACTCGCGCTCAAACCCGCGTTGCGCTGGCCGCACACGACTGCCGCTGCCGCGCCAACGGCGCGGCGCATACCAGCCCAGGGCATCGCCCTGGGAAATGAACGACATAATCAGTGCGCCCTGTATGGGCGCCGGCACGACAGGTGTTCACACGACCACACACGCTGATTGAAGACGACCTGTATTATTGCTTGCCTCCGCCCCTTCAGGGCGGCAACACGGGGTGCGCCAATACCCAGGGCGTTGCCCTGGGCTATATTACCGTGCCCCGTTGGGGCACCGCTGCGCCTCATCGCACGCAACCATATTGCACATCCACATAGTTGTATCTAGCGGCATTACAGCCACCACGTTTCACGCGTTGCCGGAACTGTTCCACGCTGCCATGAAGCGCGCGACGCGCGCTTCGTCCAGCGGACATTCCCAGTAGCCGTTCTGCTTGAGCGAGGAGCCTACAATGACCGCATCGGCGTAACGCTTGCACATCGCAATATTGTCCAGCGCCACGCCTGATCCCACAATGAGCGGGGGCGCCCAGGCCCGCCCGACCGCCTTGCGCGAATACGCCGCGGCCTTCTCAATTGCGGCGCGCGCCTGCTGCAAGTCTGTTTCCGCAACGGGCAGGCCGGTTGCCCGCCCGGTAATGATCACGCCCTCGAGCTTCTGAAACAAGATGTTTTCCAGCCACACCTCGAGGGCATCCAGTTCAGCCATGAACACCGTGTGTTTCTTTTGCACGTCGACATACACCTGCGGCTCCGGCCCGTCGTGGCCTAACTGGGCCATGTGACGGTTGCGCAACTGATATAATTTTGCCAAATTGCCCGCATTGGGTGTCGGCCCTTCCGGCCGCACGCCCGCGAACAGGGCACTCTCGCAGCGGATGAAATCCAAGCCGCAGCGGCAGGCAACATCCAAGGCCCAATCATCGGAATAGGCGAGAATTTGCAGGCCAATGCGCAACTCGGCATACGCCGCGCGCAGTCGCTCGGCCAAGGCGCGCATGACCCAGTAAATCACGGGCGGCTGTGCGCCGCGCACGAAATAT
>Ga0172375_10010320_pt1 | contig 12147 bp, 11 predicted proteins | sample LakKiv1m_FD_114537 | JGI IMG/M metagenome (GOLD analysis project Ga0172375, IMG submission 114537) | Freshwater microbial communities from Kabuno Bay, South-Kivu, Congo - kab_092012_11.1m | ecosystem: Environmental > Aquatic > Freshwater > Lake | place: Democratic Republic of the Congo... | reverse complement strand
GATGGACAAATAGTTTCATATATAAATCCATAAACATTTTTGTTCCTTTTGGGCCATAGATATCCAGTTTTTTATTATATCCATTTAATTCTAATGTTTGAACTAAACCCGGAATTCCTAAAGTATGGTCGCCATGCCAATGTGTGATTAGAATTTTTGTGATTGAGCATGGATTTATTTTTGCTATTCTTATTTGCCTTTGAGTATTTTCTCCACAGTCTATGAGCATGTTTTCATCTCTATATGACAAAAGCATAGCTGGATGATTCCTTCTTTTTGTTGGAATCGCACATCCTGTTCCAAGAAATGTGATTTTTGTTTTTTCCATGAAAGAGCAAAGACAAAAGGGTATTTAAGGATAACCCCAAACCTTAAAAATAAACTTAAACTTTGATATTTATGCCCGCGTAGCTCAGCCTGGATAGAGCACTGGCCTTCTAAGTCAGGGGTCGCAGGTTCAAATCCTGTCGTGGGCGTGAATAGATTTGATAAGACAAATCTATTAAGCACACGGTTAGCTATAAGTAAAGTTATAGGATTTAAACCTAAGAAGTAGGTTCCGAGCAATTTGGCTTTGCAATAAAATTAATAGATTAGCAAAGAGCAAAATGCGAGCAGAATCCTGTCGTGGGCGTTTAGAATGTAGCTAAAAAAACTCTAAAAAATGCAGGCGTAGCCAAGCAGTAAGGCAAGAGGCTGCAACCCTCTCATGCGCAGGTGCAATTCCTGCCGTCTGCTTTGCAGGAGTTACACAATTCATTCAAAAAATTTTGCATTTCTTACAAAAAGTTTAAAAACCAATTTTTAGTTAGATTGAGATGATAAGAACAGATTGCGATTATGTTTCTGGGCATGATCAAGGCAGACCCTATTGTGCACTAAGAGGAATGTATGGTTTTTGTGATCATGATGGATCATCGAAAGATTGTGAAAGGCAGCTTAATGAAACAAGAGGAGTTAGAACTCCGCAAATGCAAGTTAGGAGAGGCGGTAGAGAATCAGAATTACAAATTACTAAAATTTAAAAAAAATAAAATCCTGTAGAAAACAGGAAAATAAAATTACTTCTTATGAATATAATTTGCGACAATTGCAAAGATCCAGCCAAGAGTATAGCCAATGATAAATGTGACTATTAAAAGCCAGATCATATTCATGAAATTAAAGCTTGTTAAAATCCATACTGGCTCTAGTGCATGAATTGTGAAGACCCAATCTAGAAAGTTTTGCAGTATGTTTGGCATTATTAATACACATAAAGACCATATTAAATGGATTGCAGCTAAAAACAAACCGAAAATTAAACCTGTTTTATTTTTATCTAAATTCATTCTACACCTCCTTTTTATTATAATCTATTAGAGATTGAAGTATTTAAGGTTTTTGACTTATTTATTAATGTGAGCTTAAACTTTGTTATTTTTTACCTATACATCAAGAATTATTATTAGTTTATTTTTGGAGTTGTTAAACAACCCCATAATTGCAAGGAGGTGCAAAAATGCTCTAGCATAGAAATTTTTATTAGATTTGTATGAAGAGCAAGATTTATTAAATAGGCTTTTTTAGATAAAATATGAAAGAAGAAAAAAAGAGAATCACAATTGATGAACTTGCCCAATTTTGCAAAAGAGAGGGTTTTGTATTTCGTTCTTCTGAAATTTATGGTGGTCTTTCTGGATTTTGGGATTTTGGTCCTCTTGGAATTGAATTATTTAATAATATCAGACAAGATTGGTGGAATTTTTTTGTTAGGCAAAAAAATAATATGGTTGGAATTGATGCGTCTATTATTTCTCATCCTAGAACTTGGAAGGCAAGCGGACATATTGCTAATTTTGGAGATGTGGCTGTTTATTGTCCTAAATGCAAATTATCTACTAAATTAGACAAATCTGAAGTAGGAAGAGTAAAATGTGATAAATGTTCTGGAGAATATGAGATAAAAGGAGAATTTTCTTTAATGTTCAAAACAAAAGTAGGAGCATTAGACGCTGTTGATGCTTATTTAAGGGGGGAAACTGCTCAAGGAATGTTTTTGGATTTTAAACAGGTTCAGCAGACTTCAAGAAAATCATTGCCTTTTGGTATTGCACAAATTGGAAGATGTTTTAGGAATGAAATTGCTCCAAGAGATTTTTTATTCCGTTCTCGCGAGTTTCATATAGGAGAATTTGAATTTTTTATTAATCCAGAAGAAAAAAAATGTAACTTGTTAGAAAAAAGACATCTTAATACAAAGTTAAGATTGCTTGATGCTGAAACACAGGTAGCTGGAAAAGAAACATTAAAAGAAACAACAATAGGAAAAATGTTGAAAGAGAAAAGAATGGAAGAATGGCATGCTTATTGGTTAGCTGAACAGATTATTTGGTTTGAATCTTTGGGATTAAATGAAATTAAAATAAGAGAACATAGAAAGGATGAACTTTCACACTATTCTTCTGCAACATTTGATATTGATTACGAGTACCCGTTTGGTTCAAAGGAAGTTGCAGGTAATGCAAATAGGGGGCAGTATGATTTGACTCAACACTCAAAAGAGAGTGGAGAAAAAATGGAAGTATTTGATGATAAGTACAAAAATAAGATTATTCCGAAGGTAATTGAGCCGACATTTGGTATGGAAAGAGTTTTTTTAGCTGTATTAACAAAAGCATACACATTTGACGAGAAAAGGCAGAATGTTGTTTTGAAAATTCCTGCTAAACTTGCACCTGTAAAAGCAGCGGTTTTTCCAATTATCAAAGATGATAAATATGAGAAGATTGCTTATGATATTATTCAGGATTTAAGAAAAGAATGGAATATTGTTTATGATCTCTCTGGAAGTATTGGAAGAAGATATTCTAGAAATGATGAAATTGGAACACCAGTTTGCATTACAATTGATGATTTAACTCCGAAGGATAAATCTGTAACTCTTCGTGATAGAGATACAACAAAACAAGTAAGAATTAAAATTCAAGATTTGCATGAAACAATGAGAAAGATAATTGAAGGTGAAAATGTTTTGAAGCTTGGAAAAATTGTTGAGACTCGAGTTCAGCTCGACAAAGAATGATTTTTTATGATTTATTATATATAATTTATATGAAAAATTGCTTTCGCAAAGAATGTTGCTGATGCATCATCTATGGAATCGACTAGCGTCAAAAAATTTCACTCTTTGCTTTAATAGATAGCAATAACAAAAAGAGTGAAATTTTTTCGATTACGATTTATTAATTACTCGTAGACATCTAATCAATAATTTTTCGGCAGAACAACTAGCGATGAGCGAAGCGAATTAACTGGTTGGCGAGGTGAACGAGACAGAGTGAAAGAGGAATAATCAAGGCTTTTTAGTTGTTTCACAATTATTTTATACTTTTAAAAAATTCCTTAAATCTTCTGTATTAAATATCTGAACTTTAGATTGTTTTTTAAAATCTCGTTCATTAGACCAAATAGGACAATCAAATTTTAATGCAAGTGCAAAAAATGGGATATCTTTATCATGGGGGACCAATTTTTTAGCTTCTTTAAAACATTGCTCAAAACTTTCTTTTCTTAATACTTTTATTTTAGTTAAGATAATATAAATTGTATCTTCTATTTCTTGCAAGTTTAATTTAGAATATTTTGCTAATTCTTCTTTGATATATTCTAATTCTTCGAGTGCATAATCTGGCGTAAATAATTTAATGCCTAAAAAATCAGAGTTTAATATGATAAATCTAACTGGATTATCTCTAAAAAATGAGAAGAGAATATTTGTATCTAGAATAAGGTTCATTTATCATACCTCTTTTTTATATCTCTCCCACATTTTCTCTTTTACTTTATTTCCTAATTTAATACAATCTTCTTCTGTTAACTGGGAATTCTCAAGCATTTTTTCTAGATTTTTAAGGAGCAATGCTCTTTTGACTTTTTCTGTTAAGAATTGTCTCATTGCTTCAGAAATATTTAGCTCAGGTAACTCTTCTAATTGTTTTTTTAGTTCTTCTGAGATAGATAATGTTATGTTTGGCATTTTTATATTTAAGTTATTTATGTGTAATCTGTGAAAGCTGTGTAAGTTTATATATTTTGTGGTTTTTGTAGTTAAATAGATAAACTAAAGGAACATATGTTTTTTTATGGATTACAACAAGAGTTCATCAGATATTTTGGAAGTATTAAACAAAAATCAAGAAGAACTAAAACATGCAAGGGATGTATTAAAATGGTTATTAATAATTAAACCGGATGTTAATGATATTTTGAAGATTTCTGCTTTAGGGCATGATATTGAGAGAGCTATTAAATCTTGGGAAGTTAAAGATTATAAACTTGATAAAGAATTTAGAGAAAAACATGCTCTAAGAAGTGCAGAGGCAATAAAATCAATTCTTGCTAAAAATGATGTTGATATAGAAGAAATAAAAGAAATTGAAAGGCTTATTCTTGCTCACGAATGGGGAGGAGATGAAAGACAAAATTTAATAAGAGATGCAGACAGCTTAGCAAATTTTGAGTGGTGTGATGACTTTTTTGGGATTGAAAAGATAGAAAATTTGAAATCAGTTGCAGAGAGGATGTTTAATAGATTGTCTTTAGATAATAGAAGGTTTATTGGGCAGATTAGGTTTAAGAATAAAGAAATAGAGAATATAATAAAGCAACTATAAAATTCTTAAAACCCCCTTTTTCTTTTTAGATAGCTTATAACTTTTTGAGAAATAAACGGCTTACCATTTATCAAGTTATATTGGTAGGGTAAGATAACTGATTCTATTTCATTGAATTTTAATTCAATTTTATATTTCATTGGAAGCTTGTTGAAAGGTGTGCCTTGCAAGATTTTTCTTGTTGTATAAACTGCATTATCTGTTGACATTTGTTTTTTTCCTATGTTTCTTGTTTTTGGTTTTTGAAAGAAATTTGTAAGTTCTTTTTTTGTGCGTTTTTTTGGAGGATAATCTCCGAGAATTCCTCCAAAAACAAAATAATTAAATTTATTTTTATCAACTGGTTTTAATAAGCTAGGTGATTCTGGGTCGAGAATGCATATTTTTTTTAAATTTAACTGATGGATTGGTTTGCTAAAAACTTTTCCTAGTTTTTTTAGCTTTTTTACATTAGATTTCTTTTTCACATTTGTAAAAATTAAATTATTTTTTCCTACAAGATGGGAGATATTTTCATATTCATATAAGCACCATTTTCCAAGTTTTGGCTCCAGATGTTCTATTATATATTTTGGCATGACATTTAGAATTGGAGTAGGTTTATTAAGGTAATCCAGTCTTAGAGAAACATTTATAAGTAGTACGTACTAAGTACATATATGCAAGAACCAAAATTTGAACATAGAGTATCAAAAGGAAGCAGGTTTAACCAGATTTATATCCCGCAATGTATGAATCAGGCATTTGAGGTAGGAGATATGGTTGAAGTAAAACTTATTAAAAAGCAAGAGAAGATATTTTATTCTAAGAATACAAAAAAACTAGGAGAATTTAAAGAGGAGGTTATAAGAAAAATTTTTTCTTGTCTTTCCTCATTTAAAGATATCCAACAGATTTTTGTGTATGGCTCATTTTTAACTGAAAAAGTGGAGTATAATGATATTGATATTTTAATTATCTGCGATAAGCAGATTGAAGAAAAAGTTTATAGATACGTTTCAGATAAAATTCAACTGAAATTCCATGTAATTGCCTATTCAAAGAGAAAGTTATACAAATTGTTTAAGATAGATCCAATAATTAGAAGTATGCTTTATTACTTTATTTCTAATAAGAAGGAAGAATTACTTAATGATAGAGAACTAGATAAAGAGCATATAAAATTTCTTCTTATGATGCCTGAAGATTTGCTCAAAATAAATGCAGAAAGTCGGGCATTTTTTGATAATTTAAGAAGGCTTTTAACTATAATAAGATTTTTAGAAGATAACGCGGAAAATTCTTTGGAAGTATTTAATGAATTGGAAAAATTAATTGGAAAATCTTTATATGATAAGATTAAAAGAAATCAGACAATTAACAAAAAAGAATTAGCAGAGATAAGAGAAATTATAAAAAAACAGATTAAATTGATAAGGGGATTGATAGAACAGAATGAACAAAAATAAACTAGTTGAGCAATTGACAAATGTGCTTTCAGCTTCATTAAGGCATAAGATTGGAAGCATTGTCAATGAAAATGAGTTATACGCTCAAAAATATGCAGAAGATGCAGAAGTTTTACTAAAAGAAGCAGGTAAAATTGCTTCTGAAATAAATTGGAATTTAAATGATAAATTAGTAATTAAAGAAGAATTAAAAAAGAAACTAAGGGGAGAGTTGGAGAAAAAAACATTTCTAAACAATGAAAAATTTGAATTAATTGATAGTGAGGTGGAAGTTGCTTTGAAAAAATTAAATTTAGAGGAGAAATAAATATTTATAAAGCTGATTGGGCTATAATAATAAAAAGAGATGATAATAAGTTTTGTTTCTATAAAAGGGGGAGTAGGTAAAACAACCTTAGCTGTTGAAACCGCGTCTAGTTTAGCAAATCATTATGGTAAAAAGGTTTTGCTAATTGATGCAAATTTTTCAGCTCCAAATGTTTCTTTAAACCTTGGAATCAAACCAGAAGGAACATTACATGATTTGCTCTCTGGAAAAATAAGAGACTTGGCAAATGTAACTTATGAGTCCCATGGTTTTGATTTTGTGCCTGCATCTATGGAGTATAAAGACCCGATTTATTTTTTAAAACTCCGAGATGCGATAGAAAAAGTTAAGAAAAAATATGATTTTATCTTAATTGATTCTTCCCCAAATCCCCAAGAGTTATTGCCTGTAATTGCAGCTTCTGAAAAAGTTTTTGTTGTTACAACCCCGGATTTACCTACAATGTTTACAAGTGCAAGAGCAGCGAAGATTGCTTTAATGAGAAAAACGCCTGTTGAGGGAATAATTATGAACAAGATTAGACATCCTGATTATGAATACTCTTTAGACGAGGTTGAAAAGCATTTTGGAATACCTGTTGTAGCTAAGATAAGAGATGATAAGGGAATAATAGAGTCTTTATTTTATCACAAACCTCATACTGTTTATGACCAAGATAGCAAGATTTCTAGCGAAATAAAAAGATTTGCAGGTTCTTTAGCAGGCAATCCAGAGAAAATCAGCTGGTTTATGAAGAATTTTGGTAAGATGGGAAAAGAGCAGGTTAATCGTGAATTGATGAGAAAAGAGTTGTATGGGTTATAAAAACTTATTTAAATACCAATAGTTTAGAATAAATATGAAAAAGTGGCTGTTGATATCTTTAGTTATTTCAGTTTTATTATTATCTCTGATTATCTTTGAATCATTTTATGGTTTTACAGGAAAAGTTATTTCTAATGAAGCAGTTCCTAACTTTGGTCCGAGTTCTGAAGATGTAGATTGTATGATGACTTGTATGAAATGTACCTCTCCTGGTGTTGGATGTACTGGGAATCAGCAAGAATGTCAGACTAAGTGTAATGTTAAAAAACCCGAAGTCACTGAAGAAACTTCATGTATGGAGACTTGTGTTGTAAAAGAATGTGGAGAATATGATTTTATATGTCAAGCAAAAAATCAAGATACTTGTGAAAATGAGTGTGGTATGATTAAAGAGCCACCTGCTAAGAATGAGGAAGAGCAATGCATTCGAGATTGTGTTAATTTACATAGCAAGGGAACAAGATGCAAACCAAGTCAAGAAGGTGAACAAGGAAATGATGTTTGCAAAATGTGCGCGCAACAATGCGTGCATTTGTATGTAGGGCCTTGTTTGGGAGAGGAAAAATTAGAATCAAAGAAAAAAGAGTGTGAAACCTGCGAGCATTGTTATGGCAAACCTGTAATGGGTGATTCTGGAGAAGGTTGGGAATGTATTGTTGATGTTGAATGCAATGATGCTTCAGGAGAGTTTGGTGATGAGCCAGGAAGTGGGCCTGGTATTATTGGGGCTGTGGGTGGTGCAGTTCAATCTGTTGGAGAAGCAATTGGGAATGCAGTAGAAGCTGTTGCGAATTTTGTACAGGACTTATTTTAGATTGTATAAAATTAAAATGGACCCGCCGAGAATCGAACTCGGATCTCTCGACTGCCAGCCGAAAGTAATACCATTATACTACGAGCCCATGATAAAAAATAGATAAATATGCTTTTAATGTTTATCTTTATACAAATGGATAGAAAGAAATTTAATTACTCTACATAAAAACCAAATAGAATCTATAACTTATTGCTTATGTAGGTATATACTAATATTTTTAAAGGTAAAGTAGCTATTATTTTTGAGCTAATTAGTGTTACTCTACATGGTTCATGAGAAATTTATAAAGAGGGGTGGTAAGATTTATGGTCCTTATTACTATGAGAGCTATCGCGAAGATGGAAAAGTAAAAAAAAGATATATTAAAATTCCCCCAAAATCAAAAAATAATTTTACTCTACATATAATTTTTATTGTTTTATTTATTTTAATTGGTGCAGGTTTTTTTTTCGGAGTTAATTCTCCGAATAATTTTATATTTAAATATACTGGTTTTAGTATTGATTCTAGCTCATCCGAATCTGCATCATCTGAAATTGTTCCCGATGTGCCTGATTTATCTGAATCTACTCCTAATGAACCTGCATCGCCAGATTCTTCTGAATCAATACAATTAGAATCAATTCCTTCTGAATCACCTTTATCTGAATCGAATTCTCCAAGTGAAAGTATCGAAGACGACCCACAAGATGTAAGCGATTTATTAGAAACAGAGCAAGAAGATAATGCTGACGAAGCAGATTTGCAAGTTGATAAAACTCAAGAATCAAAGACAGATTTAGAAGATGAATTATTAGAAGATGAAACAGAGCAAAATGTTACAACAACCGAAACACAAGAAATTGTGCAAGAAGAAAATAGTTCTATTGAAATAAATCAGACAAATTCAATTTTAGAAGATAGTAAGATAAACGAAACTTCTGAATCAGATCAGGTTATAAATCAAACATTGTTAGAACAAAATCTGACTGAAAATTTGTTGGAGCTTAATCTGACTGAAAATCAAACAATATTATCTGAAATAAATTTAACTGCATCAAATTTGACTGATGAAACAAATTTGACTGAAAATCAAACAATTGAAGTAGATACAATACAAATATCTGGAGCAAAGGTAGGAGAGGCTGTTAAATTTGTTAAAAAAGTAAAGCTAAATAAGCTGGAAAAAATAACAATCAAACTGCCTGACGAAGCTGAAAAAATAGATATTAGTGAAGTTAATCCAAGGTCAAATTTGATTACTGGAAATGTTGTAGTTGCGGACTATTCAGAATCAAATTTATGGCAATTTGTAAAAAAGATGTTTTCTAGAATCACTGGATTTGTAATTGAAAATTCAGATGAGGCAAAGAAAGTTGAGATAGATGCAAAATCAGATGAGTATGAAATAAAATTTGAGATGCCTGCTCCAGAATCAAATGAGAGTATAATAACTAAGAACCAAAAACAAATAGTTATCTCTGGGCCAGATTCAATTCATTATACTAATGTAACTGCTTTTACTAGTTTAAATCAGGAAATTGAAAGCGAGAGCCAAATAATTTTATTTAGAATAACTGGTGGAGTTAATGAGAAAACTAATTTTGAAGCATATGATACTAATGATAATCGCTTAATTGATTATATTGAATGGCAGGTGCCTCAATTATCAAACCAGACCTATCGGCTGATATTGATAACTAAAGCAAGCCATCTAAACTCCAGCAGAGAAATAATAGAAGATGTTTATGATATTGTTAAAGATAGAGATTATAATTATACAACAATTCCACAAGGAGATTATTTAAGAATCAAATTTGAAAAAAATTTGACAGGCAAAAATGATATTACAATATATGCTAAGTCAAATAATTCTGCAAGAGTTGAAGTTTATGAGAAAAACAAAGACGAGTTAATTGCAGATTTTGGAATGATAACAGAAGATCAGATGTATAGAGTGTATCTTACAAATTTAGTTGAAGAGCAGGATGAATTTGATTTGCTTGTTTTAAATGGAGATGTTGAGTTTGATTATGTTGTTGATCCTGTTGATAATGTGCCACCACAAATTAATTTTGTAAGTCCAACTGAAAATAATAATATACAAAAGAACCAGACTTATGTTATTGCAAACATTAGCATTTCTTTTAATTCAAGTGATGATTACCTGGCTTCGTTTATCTGGAATTTTAATAGAGTCAATTATACTATTTATAATAATAGTTTGTTGTTGTTGATGAACTTTGATGATTCTACAGGGTTAAATGATACAAGTGTTTATGAAAATAATGGAACAGCGAATGGGGCTGTTTGGAATGCAAGTGGGAAATATGGGGGTTCAATGCAATTTGATGGAACCGATGATTATGTTAATATTCCTGATAATGCTTTATTGGACATTTATGGGGCAAATCAAGTTTCAATTGTTTCTGCATGGATTAGAACTGGCTCTGTTTCTGCGGGAACTTATCCAAGAGCAATAACAAAATCCGATGGTGTAAACCAAAGAGCAATGGAATTATTTTATAATGGGGATGTAGATAGATATTATTTACAATCTTATGATGGAAGTAATTATTTGGCTGTTCAAAGCCAGACAGGATTAGATGATGGTAACTGGCATCTTATTGTTGCAATAAGAAATAATCCGATGAAAATGTATGTTGATGGGATTGATGTAAGCTATGGAGAAGACAATAGCGGATGGGCTACAGATTTTAACAACAATCAACCATTAAGAATTGGAGGGGATACAGGTAGTTCAACAGATTGGGCGGGGCAGATTGATGAAGTAAGAATTTGGAATGTAAGTTTTACTGCAACTGAAATTTATGAAATGTATATCTCAAATCTTCAAAAATTTAATTCAACTCAATGGTATTTTTATATAAATCAAAGTAAAAATTCTACAGCTGGTTTAGATTTAGGAAGCTATACTTATCAAGCATTTGCAACTGATTCTCTTGGAAATGCAAATTCAACTGATTTAAGAACAATTAATATTAATGATGGAATTATCCCCGGAATTTCTTTTATCTCGCCAACACTTAATAACGGGACGATTACAACAAATACTTCAATACCAATAAATATTTCTATTTCTGAATCTAGTTTGGCAAATCTTAAATATAATTGGAATGGGACAAATTATACTATTTATGACGATAGTTTGTTGTTGATGATGAACTTTGATAATCTGTCTTCTTTGAGTGAGAACACAACATATTTTGTCGATGTTTCAAAATATTCAATAAATGGAACTCCGGCAGGAGGAGCTTTTTCAAATATAGTGGGAGGAAAATATGTGGGGGGCGTGCAATTGGATGGTGTTGGTGATTATGTTTCTATTCCAGATAATGATGCTTGGGATAATGATGCAACAATGACTTTGGCTGTTTGGGCAAAATTTGGCTCGTTTAGAGATTGGTGGGAAGGTGCTTTAATTGGGCATGATGAGGGAGGAGGAGCTTCTAGCGATAAATGGATTTTTTCATACGATAAAATACAAAATCAAACAGTTTTTCATATAAATGATGGAGTTATCCAAAGCGGACCCGAGATGAGGGGAGGTGTATGGGCTGCCTCTATTAATACGTGGTATCATATCGTGGTTGTTAAAAGTGGTTCTACCTATAATTTTTACTTAAATGGGAAATTAAATGGAACAGATTCTAATGAGTATTCTATTCCAAATGCTGCAACTCCATTAACAATCGGTTTCGCAGAGACAGATGCTTCCGAAGCATTTAATGGAACAATAGATGAAGTTCGTATTTATAATCGGTCTTTGTCTGCAGATGAAGTCTATCAATTATATGCGAATAACTTACAGAAATACAATTCAACTCAATGGTATTTGTATGTAAATCAAAGTAAAAATGCAACTGCAGGTTTAGAAAATGGAACATATACTTATCAAGCATTTGCAACTGATTCTCTTGGAAATGCAAATTCAACTGATTTAAGAACAGTTATAGTAAATACTTCTTATTCTTCTGTAACAGATACAACTTACCCAATCTTCTCTGATTACTGGGACAACAATGCAACTATGAATGGATCTGGCACAGCTATCTTTAATGTAACTATCTTAAATACAAACGGGACTGCATGGCT
>Ga0172375_10010317_pt1 | contig 12149 bp, 13 predicted proteins | sample LakKiv1m_FD_114537 | JGI IMG/M metagenome (GOLD analysis project Ga0172375, IMG submission 114537) | Freshwater microbial communities from Kabuno Bay, South-Kivu, Congo - kab_092012_11.1m | ecosystem: Environmental > Aquatic > Freshwater > Lake | place: Democratic Republic of the Congo... | reverse complement strand
TTCTTGTTACACTTTTAACAAATAAAAAAACTTGGTTTTTAAGTAAACGAAATTGTAAATTTTCTTTACAATTAGTTAATATAAATAAAGTATACATATGTAAATATTCATATTATTGCAAAGAACTATACAATTGTAACATTTTTAAATGAATTTGTATAAATAAATTTATAATAAACACAAAACCAAATATATATAATAATAAATATAATGTTATACTTTAAATTAAACAAATATATTGAATTTTAATTAAATCTATTAATAATTATGTAATAAAATATAGATAAATAGTTATATATATAGATTAATTAAACAAATAAATTAAATAATACAAATGTAAACAATTAATAAAATATTATTAAGAAAAAATATTACTAATGTAAACAATAACAATATTACATTTGTAACGTTAAAAAATATAGAATTATAATTTAATAGATATGGTTGACAGAATATTATTGTTATTAAAATCAAAAAATATTTCAGCTTCAAAATTTGCTGATGAAATTGGAGTTCAACGTTCAGGAATTTCACACATTATCTCAGGACGAAATAATCCAAGTTTAGAATTGATTCAGAAAATATTAAAACGTTATGCTGATATAAATCCAACTTGGTTGATAACAGGAAGTGGATCGATGAGTAAATTACCTGATTTGTTCAGTATTGATGAAAGTTTTGATAAGACTCCTATTTCTGTTCAAAAAATAGAAAGCAAGCCATCAAAGGAAAAAATATCAAAAGAAACCGTGAATGAGTATATGAATTTATCTACTAAAGAAAGTACAGACGATGCTTTTAGTAACAACGCGAGTGAGGTACCTTTAGAAAAGCAATCTTTATTGACTAAACAAGAAGATAAACCTGAAGAAAAGAAACTGCCTGTTTCAAAATCACCAAAGGTGGTTGAAAAAGCTATTTTCTTTTATACAGATAAAACGTTCAGTGTATATACGCCTGAAAAGTAAGATTAATATTTTTCTATCGTAGAGAAGAAAAAATTACCTTCAATGGCAGCATTTTCATCACTATCTGAACCATGAACAGCATTATTAGTAAAGTCTGTTCCATAAAGTTTACGAATAGTTCCTTCGGCGGCTACCGCGGGATTAGTTGCTCCTATAAAATTACGATACGCTAATACAGCGTCTTCTTTTTCAATAATAGCGACTATTATCGGACCGGATGACATAGAAGCCGCTAGGTCATTAAAAAAAGGTTTTCCATCGTGAACGGCATAAAACTGTTTTGCAGTATCCATAGTCATTTGTGTAAGCTTTAAGGCAATAAATTTAAAACCACCTTCATTAAGTTTTGCTAAAATAGGTCCAATAAAACCTTGCTTAACAGCTAATGGCTTTATCATCATAAAAGTTCTATTTCCTGACATAATTATATTTTTTTGCAAAAGTATCAAAATAATGAATTAAAAAAAATTAAGACCATTCGATAATATTAATAAATTTGCTAACTTAATAAAAAATGAATTTGAACATATTTAAAAATATCAATCAAATAAATGAACTGATTGAGGTTTCTGAAAAAATAGCTATTGTAATACATGTTAACCCAGATGGAGATGCTTTGGGGGCGGGATTGGCATTGTATCATTATCTTCTTGCCAAACAAAAAAAAGTCAATATAGTTTCGCCCAACTTATATCCATCGTTTTTGGGATGGATGCCCTGTGCAGAAAGGATTGTAGTCCATTCAAAAAATAAGGAAAAGGCAGAAACCATTTTGAAAGAATCGGAACTTATTTTTTGTTTAGACTTTAATGCTTCACACAGAGTAGAAAAATTACAATCAGCTTTAGTAAATGCGACTTGTAAAAAAGTACTTATAGATCATCATTTGTCACCTGAAGCATTCACAGACCTTGTAGTTTCTGATGTTCAAACTTCCTCAACTAGCGAATTGCTTTATGAATGTATTATTGCAATGGAAGGTGGAGCATTTTTAAATAAAGTAATAGCTGAGTGCTTATATGTTGGAATTGTTACTGATACCGGCTCATTTAGTTATGCTTGCAACCATAAAAGAACCTATGAAATTATTGCAGAATTATATGATTTGGGTATTGATGGTGAGCAAATTCATCGATTGATTTATGATACATATTCATTGAACAGGATGCAATTATTAGGTTATTGCCTTAGTCAAAAAATGAAAGTTTTTATTGAATATGCGACTGCTTACATATATTTATCCAAGGATGATTTGAAAAAATTTAATTATCAAATAGGTGATACAGAAGGTGTTGTTAATTATGCTCTGGCAGTTGAGGGTATTAAAATGGCTGCATTGATTGTTGAACATCATGATCATGTAAAAATTTCATTGCGCTCCAAGGGCAGTTTTTCCGTTGATAAACTTGCAAGAGATCATTTTGAAGGAGGAGGTCACCGGAACGCAGCAGGTGGAAATCAAAAAATGCCTTTTATTGATGTTTTAACAAAATTTGAGAATTTATTGCCTTTTTATAAAGAAGAATTAAACGCAAATATTTAATTTTGCATGTTCAGAAATGAGAAGAGTTTTTAAATATTTTGTTTTCACTTTTATTGTTTTTACTGCCTTAGCATCTTGTACTGAAAAGCAAAAGGAGCAAAAGGTTTTTAATACTGATAAAATTAAAGAGCCATTGATTAATGTTAATAAACAATTAGTAAAGGACGAAAATAAAGATATTGAAAATTATATCAATCGTTATGGTTGGAAGATGACAGAAACAGGTACAGGGCTGAGATATTCAATTTACAAAAAAGGAAATGGTGTTCAACCAAAAAAAGGTAACTATGCCACAATAAAATACAAGGTAAGTTTGATAAATGGGATACTTTGCTATGATTCAAATAAAGAGGGACCAAAAGAATTTTTAACAGGAAAAGCGGAAGTTGAAAATGGGCTTGAAGAAGGAATAATGTTGATGCATGTTGGTGACAAAGCAAAACTTATTATACCTTCGCACCTTGCTTTTGGATTATTGGGAGATGATAATAAAATCCCTAAAAGAGCCACGCTTGTTTATGATATTGAATTAATAAATGTTAAATAGTAAAAATTAAATCTAAAAAATTGACGAAAATGAAAAAACAAAATGTCCTGAATTTATTATTAGCAATGCTTTTAGTTGGTATAATTGTTTCTGCTTGTTCATCAAAGTATCCTGGCTTTGACAAAACAGAAACGGGTTTGTATTATAAAATTCACAAAACATCCAATGGAGAAAAGCCATCACTTAATGATGTATTGACAGTTCAAATGACTTATAGGACTGACAAAGATTCGGTTCTTTTTGATTCTCACAAACAGCAGGGTCCAATTCAATTACAATTAGTAAAGCCACAATACAAAGGTGATATTGTTGAAGGTTTAGATATGCTAAAAGTTGGTGATAGTGCAACTTTTATTGTTAGCGCAGATTCTTTTTTCCTTAAAAATGTTGGTGTAGAAACTTTACCTCCTTTTATCAAAAAAGGAAGTGTGTTATATTTTGATATCGTATTAATCAGTTTTAAGAAAAAAGCTGATTATGATAAAGAACAACAGGCCATGATGGAAAAGCAAAAAATAATGATGGAGGAAATGAAAAAGAACGAACCAGATAACATTGCCAAGTATTTAAAGGAAAATAAAATAAATGCACGTCCTACTGCCAGTGGTTTATATTATGTTGAAACTCTTCGGGGAACAGGTGCAAAACCTCAAAAAGGTACCACTGTTAAAGTAAATTATGTTGGTGCTTTATTGGATGGGACAGTGTTTGATACCAGCGATGAGTCGGTAGCAAAAAAAGCAAATATCTATAATGCAAAACGTCCATACGAACCATTTTCGTTTGTATTAGGTCAAGGACAGGTGATTCCCGGTTGGGACGAAGGAATTGCATTGATGAAAGTAGGTGGAAAAGCTAAATTAATTATTCCGTCAGTGATTGCATATGGAGCTCAAGGATCCGGTCCAATTGCTCCTTATACTCCATTAGCATTTGAAGTAGAATTGGTTGGTGTTCAATAATATATTTGAATATTAACAGGATATATTTATTTTGGCTATATACTTATCTACTAAAAATTAATAAATTTAATTTGCTATGTATAAAAGGATTTCACTATTATTAATTATTACTTTATTATTAATCAGTTTTGGTTGTAAGACTTCAAAAAAAACAGAAGGCAATAATTCTAAACTTACGAACGACCAAAACGTAAAAATTGAAACAAATAAAATGATTACAACAGCATCGGGTTTGCAATATATTGTTACAAAAGCAGGCAAAGGAATACAACCACAAACGGGAGATAAAGTAGTGGTTCATTACACAGGAAAACTTATGAATGATACCGTTTTTGATAGTTCGGTAAAAAGAGGAGAGCCCTTTACTTTTACTTTAGGAGTTGGGCAAGTTATTAAAGGATGGGACGAAGGCATTGCGTTGTTGCATGTTGGAGACAAAGCCACTTTTATTATTCCTCCTGCATTGGGTTATGGTGAAAAAGAAATGGGAAAAATACCTGCCAACTCAACTCTTAAATTTGATGTTGAATTACTTAATGTAATGTCAGCTCCAAAACCGTATGACGTTGCCGGAAAAGATACTATATCAACAGCTAGTGGATTAAAGTACATCATGGTTAAAAAAACCGATGGCGCAAAAGTGAAATCAGGAATGTTAACGAAAGTTCATTATACTGGCTTTTTTCTTGATGGAAAAATATTCGATTCTTCTGTTCAACGTGGCGAACCCATTGAAATTCCTATTGGGCAAGGGAAAGTTATTAAAGGTTGGGATGAAGGAATTCAATGCTTAAAAGTTGGAGAAAAGGCACGGCTTATAATTCCTTATCAATTAGCATATGGTGAAAAGGGCAGGGGACCAATTCCACCAAAAACAACTTTAGTTTTTGATGTTGAAATTATTGATGTAAAAGAAGCTGTTGCTATTGAACAATTCAATGTTAAAGGAAAAGATACGTTGAAAACATCTTCGGGCTTGCAATACATTATTGTAAAAGAAGGCACCGGAGAACAAGCAGTCAAAGGCAAAACCGTTACTGTCCATTATTCCGGGTATTTAACAAATGGTACCATGTTCGATTCGTCTGTTGAGAGCGGACAGCCATTTTCCTTTAAGCTGGGATCTGGGCAGGTAATAGCAGGCTGGGACGAAGGCATTGCATTACTTAAAGTTGGCGAAAAAGCTCGTTTGATTATTCCTTACAAATTGGGTTATGGTGAGCAAGGCAATGGCCCTATACCTCCTAAAGCCACTTTGATTTTTGATGTAGAGTTAATAAGTGTAAAATAATTTTATTCTTGACAATAAATTAAAAATACCGTATTTTTTTTATTGATTTCGGGAATTTTTCTCTTCCATTCCGAAACAGGTTTTGTTTTTACATTTTCTTCGGCAGTCGTTATATCAGTGGCAATGCAAACAAGAGTCTCGTTTCGACAAGTATCTATTATATCCTTTAACAATTGCATATTGCGATAAGGTGTTTCGATAAATATTTGTGTTTGGCCATTTGACCAAGCCATACGCTCGAGTTCTTTAATCTTTTTTTTGCGTTGATCTTTTTCCTTTGGAAGATACCCAATAAACGAAAAATTCTGTCCATTAAAACCTGAAGCAATCAAAGCTAGTATGATGGATGTTGGTCCAACAAATGGAACTACATTAATATTTTGCTGATGTGCTAACTGAACTACAATATTGCCCGGATCCGCCAAGCACGGGCAACCGGCTTCTGATAATAATCCTATATTTTTTCCAAGTAATGTACTATCAAGAAAAGAATAGGTCTCTTCAATTTTTGTATGTTCGTTTAATATGTGAAAAGTAACCGTATCGAAATCATTTGTGTACCCAATTTTTCTAAGAAAACGACGTGCTGTTCGTAATTCTTCAACAATAAATTCATCCAGTGTTAAAATAAATTTCAATACTTGATCCGGAAGAACAAGCGTGGGATCTGATTCACCCAAAGGGGTGGGTATTAAATATAATTTCCCTTTTTGACTCATTGATTATTTATTTTTTTATCCATGGAAGTGAATTAAAATCTACATTTCCACCTGACAAAATAATTCCTATACGTTTGTTTTTAAAGCTAAATTTATTTTCGAGCAGTGCAGCTAAAGGTACAGCTGAAGATGGTTCAATAATAATTTTCATGCGTTCCCAAATAAGTTTCATGGCCTCAATAATTGATTCTTCACTCACGGTAACAATTTGATGAACATTCTTCATGATTATTGGATAGGTTAGTGTTCCTAGAGATGTAAGCAGTCCATCAGCGATCGTTGACGGATTAACCGATGGAATAAATTTCTTTTGATAAAAACTTTCGAAAGCATCCGAAGCTTTTTCCGGCTCAGCAGCAACAACGACTGTTTTCGGAGAAAAATAGTTGGAAGATAAGGCAGTTCCGCTTAATAATCCACCACCTCCGACGGGAGCCATAATAATATCAAGATCAGATGTGTCTTCAATCAATTCCTTAGCAGCGGTTGCTTGACCTGCAATTACTCTGTAGTCATTGTATGGATGAATTTCCGCAGCACCTGTTTTGCTAATAACATTTTCTAATGTTTCTTCTCTCGCCAAAAGAGTAGGTTTACAAAAAGTAATTTTTCCGCCATAACCTTCAACAGCTTTTACTTTTACAGGCGATGAGTTTTCCGGCATAACAATGTATGCAGGCATATTCCTCATTTTAGCTGCAAGGGCTAAAGCTTGTGCATGGTTTCCAGAAGAATGTGTTGCAACACCTCTGCAGATTTCATGATCGGTTAAAGATAAAACAGCATTCGTAGCACCTCTGAATTTAAATGCGCCGACTTTTTGAAAATTTTCGGGTTTGAAAAAAAGTTTGGCATTTACCATGTGATTAATACTTTTTGAAGTTAATATAGATGTGTGATGAATAAAAGGAGTTATCCTATTATGAACAAATGAAATAATTTCTGAATTTGGCAGTATTGAATAATCAGGATTCATAAGGTTAAATAAAAAGGCAAGAAATGATTTTCCTTGCCTCTATTAAAATTTAATTTCTTTTATATTTTAATTTTCTTTTCAAGTTCATCTACATAAACTTTGAATTGCTTGTCTGTTTCAATCAGATTATTTACTGTGCGACATGCATGCAAAACAGTTGCGTGGTCTTTATTTCCGCAATGAACTCCAATAGTTGCCAGTGATGATTTTGTCATTTTCTTTGAGAAATACATTGCTAATTGACGTGCTTGAACAATTTCGCGTTTTCGCGTTTTTGAATTAATGTGATCTACTTCAATATTAAAATAGTCACTAATTACTTTTTGAATATAATCAATAGATATTTCTCTTGAAGTATTTTTGACATATTTATCAATCATCTGTTTAGCCAAATCAAGATTAATGGCTTTTTTATTTAATGAAGATTGAGCCAAAATGGAAATAAGTGCGCCTTCCAATTCACGAATATTTGTATCAATGCTGTATGCAAGATATTCAATTACCTCACGGGGCATCTCAACACCATCGTTGTATAATTTTTTTTCGATAATCGCAATGCGTGTTTCTAAATTCGGATTTTGTAAATCTGCTGAAAGCCCCCATTTGAAACGTGAAAGCAAACGTGCTTCAATACCTTGCATTTCAACTGGTGCTTTGTCTGAAGTAATAATTAATTGCTTTCCATTTTGGTGAAGCAAATTGAAAATCTGGAAAAAAATATTTTGAGTACCTTCTTTACCCGCTAAAAATTGGATATCATCTACTATCAGCACATCTATCATTTGATAGAAATGAATAAAATCATTTTGATTATTATTTCTTACAGCATCTGTAAACTGATGCATGAACTGTTCAGACTGTACATAAAGAACGGTTTTGTCAGGAAAATTATTTTTTACTTGCAAACCAATAGCATGAGATAAATGGGTTTTTCCCATCCCGACATTACTGTAGATGAGCAGTGGATTGAAAGCAGTTTTGCCGGGGTTATTAGCCACGGCATAACCTGCAGACCGCGCTAAACGGTTGCAGTCACCTTCAATAAAATTATCGAAAGAATAAGATTCAATCAATTGTGATTGAACTTTTATTTTTTGTAATCCAGGTATAATAAAAGGATTAGGAATTTCTTTAATTTGTCCTTTATTGATATCAATAGGTATTGAAACCGATGGGTTTTTTGTTGCCTTTTTGGTAGTAGGCATCTTTATAGTATAGGGCATATCACTGTTGAGTGAATTATCCATTACTATGCTATACTCTAGTCGTCCATTGGAACCAATCTCTTTCTTGATGGTAGTTTTCAATAACGATATGTAATGTTCTTCGAGCCATTCATAGAAGAACTGGCTGGGAACCTGGATGGTAAGAACGCCTTGATCCAACTTTATTGGTTTGATAGGTTCAAACCAAGTTTTAAAGCTCTGATAATTGATATTATCTTTGATAATCTTTAGACATTTTTCCCAAACTTTTTCACAAGTTTTTTCCATTCAGCTTTATTTCTTTCTATAGGTTTAAATGTTTCTTAATTTCTTTTATAGTTTGAATTTTCATGTATGCCTGAAAATCAGTATATTTTTATTAAATGTTGTGTTTTAAAATGAATGAACAAATATTTACATATTTTAGTTAGTAAAAAAATTTTTTTACACTTGATTGTTAATTTTTTTTGTTGTATAAGTTTCCGCGAATTTTAATCCAATTTTTTTATTAAAGAAAAAATCTATCCTTCCGAGCTTAATTCCAGCGAATCCCACCTGACAAATATACACATCTGCTTTATCCGAATTTAAATATTTGTATGGCTTATCAATAAATGTATGCGAATGTCCTCCAAAAATAACGTCAATGTATTTTGATTGCTTTGCCAGTTCTGAATCGCAGAACTTGCCTTCTTTGCTGTTGTATCCAAGGTGACTTAAACAAATGATCAAATCACATTTCATCTCTTTTTTCAATAAATGAGCCATTTCAGCTGCCTTTTCGTATGGATTCGACCATTTAGTATTTCCATATTCCTTTTGATTGACTAAACCATCCAGCTCAACTCCAATTCCAAAAACTCCAATTTTAACTCCATCCTTTTCAAATATTTTATAGGACTGTGTTTTATCTTTTAAAATGGTGTTTGAAAAATCATAATTAGCGCATAAAAAAGGAAATTTTGCATGTGGTAATTGTTTAAGAATTCCTTCAAGTCCATTATCAAATTCATGGTTGCCAATAGTGGCAGCATCATAGCCCATTTCGCTCATCAATTTAAACTCTAATTCGCCTCCATATATATTAAAATAAGGTGTGCCCTGAAAAATATCACCACTATCAAAAAGCATAACATTTTTTTCTTGCGATCTAATCTTTTTAATCATAGTAGCTCTTCTAGCAAATCCGCCTAGTCCAGGATATTTTGGGTTGTTGTTTGGAAAAGGTTCAATCTGGCTATGCGTATCATTTGTGTGAAGTATTGTAATCTTAACCAAATTTTTTGCAGCAAAACTTTTAAGTGGGGAAAATTCGATACCCATCAAAACTCCACCTGCTACTAATGTTTGTATAAATTGACGTCTGTTACTTTTCAAAATAAATTCGTTTGTCTAATTTTGATTTTAATGTTCGATTGTTATTGTTTTCTGTAATCATAAATTCAATAATGGCATCTCTGATTTTCACACCTAAAACACTTGTATTTACAGGGTATTTAAAAAAAAACATTTTATCCCCACCATTTGCTAAATAATCAGATGTTGCAATATTGTATGTTTTATTAATGTCAAATGCTTTCCCACCAATTGAAATGTTAGTGGCCGTTGTGTCTTTGATTCCCATAACAAATCCTGATTCAGGCATGCCACCTTTTTTTGCAACATAACTAAATAAGCGTTGAACCTTCTCGCCTGTTAATTTTAGAACAACAAGCTCATTATTAAAAGGCATCAGCTCAAAAACATTCGATTTTGTAACCGGACCTTCAGGAAGAGATGCACGTAAACCTCCTGAATTTAATAAACAAAAATCAACCTTTGAGCCATCCTCTGCATGATAGTATTCATTTGCTTTTAAAAGAATGAGGTCAGCAATAAAATTATTTAATAAACCCTCAGGATATCCTTTTACCAATGCAGTTTCTGTATATCCTAAAATAGCATCCATTTCATTCTGCATCTTTTGTTTGTATGGATAAATCATAGCAAGAGAGGCAGAATCATCCTTTAAAATAGTCAAGGTATCCATTTTAATTACGTTGGTTTCAACTGAATAAACAGTTGCTGTTGGTTTGCACGAATTTAATGCAATGGATACTAAACAAAATAAAACTAATCTGAAAATATATTTACGCATTGAAATACTTGAAAATACTGATAATTTCTCCCATTATGCAATATTAAATAATTTCTTTATAAGAAAAATAAAAAAATAAAATATTTTTTATTTTTCGTTTGAATACTATATTTGCATTTGATGAAAACTACAAATTATGTACATATTTAACACAAAGATTAGGGTACGTTACGCCGAAACCGATCAAATGAAATACGTCTATTATGGTAATTATGCGGCATACTTCGAAGCAGCAAGAGCAGAGGCGTTCCGTGATATTGGTTTGAGTTATAAAGAGCTTGAAGATATGGGATTGTTTATGCCCGTTTTATCTTTTGAAATTAAGTATTTTAAGCCTGCATTTTATGATGAAGTTTTAACTATAAAAACTTTTATTAATGAGTTACCTAAAACGCGACTTAAATTTGATTACGAGACCTATAATGGAAAGGATGAATTTCTTAATGTAGGAAGCACTGTTCATGCTTTTGTTTCAGCTGAAACCATGCGCCCTTGCGCTGCACCAGATTGGTTTGTAGAAAGCGTAAAAACAAAATTCAAAATTTAAATAGTTGTAAGATATTTTACTTTTAGATTTTCTAATTTAATTAATTTGTCATAAATGCGATCTGAATCTAGCTTTCGGACAGAAAAGGAAAGTTTGCAATCGAGCGCAAATTGTTGATTTAATTGCTCTAATTTTTCTTCTTTCATTATTGTCATAACATCATTCATTGCTGGGTATTCAAATGAAATTTCATATACATCTTTAACAATATGAGTAATAATTCGTGCATGGTTAATAGCATCTGCTGCTGCTGTTTTGTATGCATTAATTAAACCACTAACCCCTAAAAGTGTTCCTCCAAAATAGCGCACAACTACAATTAGTATATTTGTTAAATCCTTTGATTGAATTTGCCCAAAGATTGGTTTGCCTCCTGTACCTGATGGTTCTCCATCATCGTTCATACGATATATTGATTTATCAGCACCCAAGCGGTATGCATAACAATGATGGCGTGCATCATGATATTTTTTCCGTAATTCAGATTGAATGTTTTTAATTTCTGAATCAGTTTTTACAGGAAATGCAAGTGAAATAAATCGACTGCCTCGGTCTTTATATAAACCCTCGCTTGGTGAGGAAATAGACAAATATGTATCTTCAAAAAGCAAATCTGATAAAATTAAAAATTTCTATAATAATAAATAGTATCCTTTTCAAAAATTTCTTCAAAATCAAATTCGCTTTTAAATGAAGGTGCTTTGACTCCATTTACTAAATTCTTATTAGATTTGATAAGTCTTACTTCATCCCATTTGTCCTGCAAAATAAATGATTCCAGTAATTTTGTACCTCCTTCAACCATCAAGGAAATAATGTTTTTTTGAAAAAGGTATACTAATATTTGATCTATAATATCAATAGAAAAATCGATTTTAACGTAGTTAATATGATCAACCGATTCTTTTTCTTTAGCAGTAAAAACTATTGTGGTAGTTGATTTATCAAACAAAAATAAATTGATTGGTAAAGCCAAAGATTTATCAATTACAATTCTAGTAGGATTTTTTCCACTCCAATTGCGGACAGTCAACTGTGGGTTATCATTCAATGCAGTTGTTGTTCCAATCATTATTGATTGCTCCTCGCTTCTCCATTTATGAACCAATGGCTTTAAATGAATATCTGAAATAGAAGTTGGCGTTGTATGAGTTTTATCACGAATTTGGTCAATAAATCCATCCTTGGACTCTGCCCATTTTAAAATTATATATGGACGTTTTTTTTCATGGAATGTATAAAATCGTTTGTTTA
>Ga0172375_10010316_pt1 | contig 12149 bp, 12 predicted proteins | sample LakKiv1m_FD_114537 | JGI IMG/M metagenome (GOLD analysis project Ga0172375, IMG submission 114537) | Freshwater microbial communities from Kabuno Bay, South-Kivu, Congo - kab_092012_11.1m | ecosystem: Environmental > Aquatic > Freshwater > Lake | place: Democratic Republic of the Congo... | reverse complement strand
GCCTTTCATAAAAAAACTTCTCAACGACTCTGGCATAGGCAAGTCTGGGGTTTGGCACCTTTATGTAACTGTTATTTGATGACCTATCTGTCACTTTATCGATATGAACCAGAAATAAGGCGCCTAGGGATAAATCTTCTGAAAAGGTGAGATTGGAAATAAAAGACAACTTACCATTTTGAGCATCGTTCAGCGATGCTACCCCCGAGATGGCGATATCCGGACCGATTAAGTCAGCTTGGAGATATTCCGCAATAATAGAGGCTAAGATAATTTTATCTTTAGGCATGTCTTGGATTTTCATATCTAGGCTGATCCCAGCATCATGCTAATCCGCTGGGCGATCTTTTCGATGGATGACCATTCTTTCTCTTTAAGGGATTCGTCATCAATCGCAATGTTATATTTTTCTTCTAAGGCAAATAAGAGCCGCATCTGATCCAGTGAGTCGATGTCTTGTAAGGAGAGATCTTTGTCGAATAATAGATTATCTGCATTTATTTCCAAATCAAGCCCTTTAATGAGGTTGACAATATCTTCGGATGATACTTTACTCATGATTTCTCCTTTTCAAAACCATTGTCCCAATCGAAAGACCTGTACCAAAACCACACAGCAGTAAATTGCGGTATTTGACGTCATTCAAATAATGTTTAATTATTAACGGAATTGAAGATGAAACTGTGTTCCCATAGGATTCGATAAGAAATGGAACTTTGTGCTTATCAAGTTTCATGGTCTTGACAATATTATCAACTACAAATTTGCTGGCTTGATGGAGGATATAAAGATCGACTTCTTCTTTATTGATATCGTTTTGTGCCAGGCAATCGGCAATATTGCCAGGGACGTGGCGCATGACGAATTCGAAGATATGTCGCCCATCCATAAATAACGGCTCGCCCTTTGACTTAATCAAGGACCGATGGTGGGCGCCCGCGGTGCCGAAGACTGCCCGGCCGATGTCAAAGACAGCATCGGGCATGAGCAAGGTAGCCGTAGCCGCATCTCCAAAGAGCAGATCGGTATTCTTATCATCGGGGTCAATGATTTCGGAATAGGGGTCAGCGGTGAACAAAATTCCCGTTTTTAATCCATTCACCTGCATGAAGCCTTTGGCTGCCAGGAGGGAATAAACATAACCCGAACATCCCAAGGAGATGTCGAAATTTGGGCAGCCGTAAAGGAGACCGAGCTTTTCATGGACAATGGCCGAGGTATGGGGAATCCGGTAATCACCGGTCTGGGTACAGACACAGATAAAATCAATTGCTGGTGGCTCGGAGATCCAGCCCTGGGCCATCAGATCTTGAAAGGCATGGACGCAAAGGTCCGAAGCTTTCTCATGTTTTTCTTTTCTAGATACCGAAGTAATGCCGATTTTCTCCTCAATAAATTTGACGGTAGTGCCATGCTTCTCAGACTTTGCCCGGTTATCAACCCGTCTGGGGGGAATAAAAGTGCCGATGGCTTTGATGCCGATACTCATAATTCTTGCCTTTTGAAAAAGATGTCACCGGTGTTAATGCCATTTATGAAGATATTTGACTTCGTCATCGTCTTGGCAATGCATCTGTTAATCTTCACCAGGAGATCCATGGGTGCGGCCCAATCGGCCAGGTGAAAATCCAACCGCACCAGAAGCCAGGGGCTATAGCCGGAGGACGGAAAGGCCAGCTGATGGATCTTCTTATTCATCGCCGTGATCACCGTAAACAACCGGTCACCGGAGTAAGATTGCAGCGTGGCTGTCATCCCGTCAGGATCAACGCTGCAGTTGGCAATCAGCGCGGCTTCATCATCGGGAATTCTTTGGGAGATGAGGCTCTGTCCCTCTTCGAGGCCGGCCGTAAAGGTTCCTTGGGACGTGCTGACAGTGAACAGAGCACAGAACCGGGATTTTTCCATGGCGGCGCCTTCCGGCCCCACCAATAGATGAAACCTGCCTTGTTTTCTCAAGAGCTGGTTGAATGACGCCGAAAGACTCAGCATTTCTCCAAGATTCCAGTACTTCACGGCCTCCAGCAGTCCATAAATGATATGTGATCCCTGCACGTAATCACGGTGGCCCCAAAACCAAAAATTTGCTTCAAAAGGGGAAGGAGAATTCATTTTATCAAAACCTCGCGGAAGATCATATGGAGCAGGCTATTCATAAAAGTGGCGATCGAAAAAGGTATCAGGATGGATCAGACTGTAGATCACCGGATGTCCGGCCTCCGCATGTTGGGCCGGAGAGCGGTGGTCCCCCTCCACCAGCGTACCCTGGTTATAACACTTCCAATGAGTCCAGTTCGAGTCCGAGACATAGAAGGAATTTTTGAAGAGATCGAACTCGGGTTGTTCGTCATAGGCTTCGTAGACCAGGCCAAATTCCCGGGGCTGATGCTGCTTCCAGAAATCCAGGTTATTCAGGCCGGTCAGGCCGCCGTGACTGGCGACGCCCTTGATGTTGATCCCCAAGAGGCGATTAATAATCTCCACGTCCCTGACCAGGCAGGGTGCAGCCGGTTCCCCCCAGATCACCGCTTCATCCACCACTTCGGAATGGTACCCGATTTCATGGCCCGAATCCCTGATGAATTTTAGTATCCGATAATTTTCGAACGAGAAGGGGTTGTATTCCGGGGCGTGGAGGCGGACGAAAAAGGTTCCCTTGATACCCAGAGCGTTGAAAATGTTGGCCAGTCTTTCGGCCTTCTTCACGGAGAAATCAATATCTATCCGGTTGACCAGGGTCTTTTCCGGGAGCGCCTTCTTCATCTGCACGTAATCAATACACCGGAGCACCTGATAACCGTGGTGCAGAACTTGGCTGAAGGTTTCCCGGATACTCTCGAAGCTAAACTGAAATGTGGTCATTGGAGGTTCCCAATCTGTCATTTGACTATCTCCAGGAGCCATATCCCGGCCCGTTGCGGGAAATCACTGGCGCTGCAAGCGGCAGAAACGTAATAACAGGGATCGTTCTTTTTGAGTGAAGATGATCACCCAGACGAAGCCGATGAGCAACAGCAGCATCGTGGCGCGCAGCGCATAGGAGGCATAGACGCTGTCAAGCTGCAGTGAAGTTCCCAGAACGCCCCCGGCCAAAGTCGCGGCCACGAGGAGAACGGGTTTGGAGAGATAAAGCCGCAGGGGGTAGGCCTTGTAAGCCATCCAGGTCTCCAGGATGGTTTTGGCTGCATAGCCCAGGCAAACTCCCCAGGCCACGCCCACTATCCCCAGGGGGATGAGGAGCCGGATAGAGCCGATGGTAATGAGCATCGCCGCCAGGGTGGCGAAGAACTTGAGATATGATTTCTTCGACAGGTCGATGCCGATGCTGGGTATCCAGCCGATGGCCTGAACTCCCAGGCCCAGGGCCAGGGGCAACACCACCGCGGAGGATAAGGAATAGCGCGCAGAAGCCAGCAAAACTATGAGGGGTTCGGCGGCAAAAGCCAGCAGGAGCACCCCCAGGCAAATGCAGATGCTAAAGTAGGTCTGCACATATTCATAGGTCTCCCGGGCATTCTCCTCCTTGAAGATGGCCAGGGAAAAAGGCCCCCAGGCGGTATGGAAGGCCTGGATGGGCAGGGCCAGTAAGAACGCGATCCGGTAGCCCACGGCATAAAGTCCCAGTGATTCCGTACCCAGAAACCGGCTGATGAAGAAGCGGTCCAACGCGGGCACGCACGCGGCTATGACACATATCAGCCCATAGGCCGATCCGTAGGAGAGAAGCGATTTCCAGTGCCCGAGCCCACGCGGCCACACCAGCCAATGGCGGCAGAAATATATTCCCAGCAGCCCGAAAAAAAACTGGTTGACGAGCAACACCCAAAACACCGTGGTGATCTCTGCTTTCGTGGTCAATAGCAAGCAGAAAATCAAGACCGCGGACACGGCCATGGAGCCGACGGAAATAATCAGGAATTTTGTTCTGGAAAAGGTCCATTTCAGTAAATTCTGGCTGAAATTCACCAACAACGCAAAAGGCACCTGCGCCACCACCAAACGGCAGAGGCCGGACAACCCCTTTTTGCCGGTATACAGCGCGGCCAGCGAATCCGACATGAGCCACAGGAGAGGAATGGCGGCGACAATAGTCACCATTTGAATGCAAAATGATTGCGAAATAACCTGGCGCTGGGATTCTCGATCGTCATATTCATAAAAGAAACGGGCTACGGCTGTGTCCTGACCGAAAATGACCAGGATGGTCAGAAGATTCGTCAAGACTATGAAAGCATCAATTATACCATAATTTTCGGTCGAGAAATAACGGGTGAGGAGAGGGAAGGTCAAGAGAGAAAAGAGCCGGCTGATGGCCACCGCCGTCCCATACAACGCCGAGTCTTTCATCAGGAACCGTAATCGTTCCTTAAGACTTAGTGTAGCTGGAGATCGTGAAAGATCAGGCGGTGATTCTTTAAAATTCATGCACCATATCCATAATCATCGCATCGACAGAGATACTTGGGATTATTCGGCGCTCAGGATTTGCTGCAAATGCTCTCTTTCCGGGAAATTCACGAGCACCCCCATGCCTTGCTGCTGATAGACCACCATGCTTCCCAAGGCCACCGCACTGGCATGGGCCTGATGGACCACGGAGCCTATGTCTGCCACCGAGCCGCAACCGCCATGCGCGATGACGGGAATACTCAGGGCGTCGGCCACTGTTCGCACCAAGTGCAGATCAAAGCCCTTCCAGGTCCCTTCCCGGTCAATGGAGGTCAGCAACAGCTCACCGGCCCCGCGCTCTTCCATCTCCCGGGCCCAATCCACCGGGTCCCGCTTTTGATTGGTAGTGCCGGAGAGGCTGTAAACCTGATATCTGCCCCAGAGGTTCTTCTTCACGTCCAGGGCGACAATCACGCTTTGACTTCCGAAGGCCTGGGCGAGCTGGCTGACAATCCCGGGATTGGTGAAAGAAGCGGTGTTCACCACGATCTTTTCGAACCCGATCTGAAAAATCCTTTCAGCCGTGTCCAGGTCCCGGATGCCGCCCCCATAGGATAGGGGCATGAAGCACTCGTTGGTGATTTCCTGGAGGATTTTGAAGTTGGGCTGGCGTTGTTCCCGGCTGGCGGTGATGTCCAAAAAAGCCAGTTCATCCACTTCCAGCTCATTGAAAATCCGGCAGGTATTCAAGGGATCACCGATATAGCCGAATTTGCGGAAATTAACGGTTTTGACCAGCGATTCGCCGCGCAGCAGGAGGCAAGGAATGATGCGGGTCCGAAGCATAAGAGAAGTCTACAATCTCATGAAATTTTCCAGCAGTATCATGCCGAATTTGTGGCTCTTTTCGGGATGGAACTGTACCCCAAAGATGTTGTCCTTCTGGATACCGGCATCGAATTCGAGGCCATGATGGGTTTTGAGGATCGAATGCCGTTCATCATCAACCCTGACGTAGTAAGAGTGGACAAAATAGAAACGGAATTCGCCATCAAACCCTGCCGTCAAGGGACTGGCAGAAGACCTGTGGACCACGTTCCAGCCCATATGCGGGACCTTCAGGGGACTATCCGCGGCAAAGCGGAAGCGCCTGGTGGCTGCCGGCACCCAGCCCAATCCCGGCAGCGAACCCTCTTCGCTGCCTCGCGTCAAGAGTTGCATGCCCAGGCAAATCCCCAGCAGGGGGACCTGTTCTTTTAGGGCCTTATGGTCCAATACTTTGCGCAATTCAGTCTGGTCCAGCCGCTCCATGGCCCGGTCGAAATGGCCCACTCCCGGAAGAATGATCTTTTCCGCCTGGGCAATCTCGTCCAAATCGGAGGTGATTTTGGAGGCAAAACCGATTTTCTTCAGCATATTGAAGATGGACCCCAGGTTGCCCAGGCCGTAATTGACAATGGTGATCATGATTATATTTCGTTTTTGGAGGTATATTTCAGGTAAAAACTCATGGGCACCAAATTGGCTTTGGCCAGCACATAGAATAGTGGGCGCAATCGCTCAAAACGTTTCTTGTAAGTGGGATAGTCTCGAAACGTCTTCCGCGGCAGTGACATTATTTTCTCAAACTCCTCATCCGCAAAGCCGAGCCGCTTCTTGAAGTATTCCAGCAGCTCCGGTTCCATGTAGGGAGGCTCCCGGTAGATTTTGATTGCCGCCTCCCTGGAAATAAGGCCGGCCCGGGCGGCTGCCGCCAAACTGTTGTTGCGATTATCCGTCCCGAATTTCGCCGGGTTGTAATAGCTATGGTGGAAAGCGGTGATGCGGTTCTCCAGATGGTGTCCGCCATAATCTTCCCAGCCGAATTCTTTCTCTAAGTAAGCCCGGGCCGCCGCTTTCGAATAGTTGATATACCAAAGAGGTCTAATTTTTTTGATACGTTTGAGCACCACCCATTTCATAAAGGTTCCGAAGGGCATATTGGGAAAAGTTTTCATGGGCATGGTGCCGAAAAGACGATGCACCGAGCGGATATACTTGCCGTCCATGTACAGGGTGCCCAGCGGCGAAATGCCTTCGGTCACGAAGGAATGTCCTTCGAGTATGTATTTAATACCATATTTCCCGGCCGCCCGGTATAAAGTCTCGGCCAGGGCCAGATCCGTGGCGCAGTCCAGATCGGGAACGCTCGCTTTGAAAAAAGCCCGGATGATGTCGTCGGCTTCTTTGTTGTCGATGACATGGGTGTAGAGGTCCACTTTCAGCTTGCTCAGGACTTTGCGGATATTCTGGGTGGCAATGGCCGTGTTCCAGGTATTGTCGTAGTGGGCCGCGAGTGGCCTCAAGCCCCATTCCAGAGCTTTGACGACCATAAAGGAGGAGTCGGTGCCGCCGCTGACCCCCACCACGCAATCGTATTGTTTCTTACGGCCTTCCTTCTTGATCCGGTCGATGATCTCCATGAGGGCTTTCTCGCCCCTGGGAGTGCCGGTACCGTACTGCTCCTGGAGCGATTCCAGCATGCGGCAGTAATTGCAAACGCCCTCCTGGTCAAAAACGATGCCCGGCACCGTCTCATCGTAAATACAGCGGGAGCAGACCTGCAGTCCGCTGAGATCTTTACCCTTGATGACTCGTTTCATGATAAAGTTTGCACCCCTGACTATCCTGCCGCAGAACAGAGACTGGAGCGGCACGCGGTAAGTCAGACATTTTTCTTTAAGGCATAGAATAAATTATAGCTATATTTTTCCATGTCGGGCAGGGATAATACTTGTGACAATCGCATAGCCACGTCGTTCATCTTGGAATCGTGCCTGGGTTCCTCGGGAGAAACAACGAGGGGATGGTACACGCGGGACAAAAAAAGATACAGGCCATAGTGGCGCTGGTCAATAAGTTCAAAGTATTGCCCGATGAATTTGTCAAACTCATGGGATAAGAAGTTTCTATTATAAGGTGCGACTTTTATCTCCGGTAATGACATCGCAGTTCTAATCGCATTAAGCTTATTCAAATTGTCCTGAAATCCTTCAGTCAATAAAAATAATCCTCCTTCTTTGAGGAGGTCATAGGCCTGAAGCATCGCCATTCTTTGGTGTTCCCAATCCGGCAGATTTATCAGGCAGCGTTGGGAGATGATACAATCGAACTGCTGGCCCTGGAATATTTCTCCTAAATTCAGCATTGATCCCACAAACAATTCAACATTTTCCAACGACTCTTGCTCCAGTCTCTTTTGGGCGACACTGACGAGTCCGGCGGAGATATCCAGGGCAAAGATCTTCTTCGCCTTCCTGGCATAATGCACCGTGTGCTGGCCATCGCCGCAGCCTATTTCCAGGCAGGTATGGCGTTCTGCAAGATGGCTCAGGATGTTGTCTCTTTCGAGCCGGCCCAGATAAGGGTCTCTGGAAGTGGGGGTTATGGGGCCATGAGCGGGAAAACTCTGCCCTGCCTGTTCCCAATGCCGCTTAATGTCTTCCAGCTTCATACTGCCATCCCACTTGCGGTTCTAGGAGAGGAAAGCTTCGCAAAACTGCTCCAGGTTCAAAAGCGACCAGACAAAAAGCCGCCGGTTGATCTTGCCGTCCAAATGCTCTTGCACCAATTCCCGTAAGACGGTGGGGTCGAAAAATTCATAAATGCGAGCCTGCGGCCGGAAAAGCCTTCTTTTCACATACTCGATGCTCTCTCCCTTGAACCAGCTGGCGTCGGGAGCGGAAAACCCCTGCTTTTCTCCATTCACGATTTCCAGGGGCACGTAGCGGGCCATAACCTTGCGCAGGATGATCTTTCCGTCGTTGGTGCGTTGGTGATACTTGGCCAGCTCATTCTCATCCGTCCGGATTACCTCCCCCAAATTTGCCAGCTTATGGCAGATCGGCAGGCGCATGGCAAAGTCCACCAGTTCATTGTCCAGGAAAGGGACCCGGGTTTCCAGGCCATGGGCCATACTGAGCTTATCCTCGATGATCAGGAGACCATGGAGGAAGGTCCTGGCTTCGAAGCACAGGGAGTGATTGATGTAGTCTTCGGGAGTCTCCAGTTTGTGCTCATGATCTTGAAACACGTCCCGGAAGAGGTCCTGGGTCCAGACATGCTGGACTTCGGATTTTATCGGCGCAAAGAGTCTCCAGAGGATACGGTTGTCGATCAGCCGCTGCCAGTAGCGGTAATATTTATCGATATAGTCGTCAAAACTGCTGTTGATCGCAGCCCGGTAGTAGCGCCAGGGATAGCCGCCAAAGAGTTCGTCCCCCCCACTCCCCGACAAGACCACCTTCACGAACTTGCCGGCCAGTTGGGCGGCGTAGTAGTTGGGATAGCTTTGGCCGACGCGGGGTTCTTCCAAATGCCAGGCGAATTTCGGCATGATGCGTTCCATGTCGCCTGCTTTCAAGACCATCTCGTAATGTTCGGTCTTGAAGAGGTAGGACATGAGTTCCGCCTTTTGGCGTTCATCAAATTTCAACTCCATGCCCGAAGCGGAATGGAGGTCGAAGCCGCAGGTAAAGGTCTTGATATAGGGCAACTGGCTGGCGGCCACCGCGGTAATGGAGCCGGAGTCCATGCCGCCGCTGAGATAGGCGCCCACATCGACATCGCTGACCAACTGGCGATTAATGGCCTGGCGGAACAGCCGGTCGAGTTCCTCCACGTATTCCTGTTCGTCAGCCGGATGATCCGGTTCGCTGAAATGGTAATCCCAGTACCGGTGCAATTCCATGCCCGACCCGGAGGAGAGTTTGGCCCAATGTCCGGCCGGGAATAATCTGATGTCTTTAAAAAGGGTGCGATCGGTAAAAAAGTTCTGGAAGGTGCAGTACTCCACCAGGGCTTCTTTATCCATCACGGCGCGGATGGCGGGATGGGAAAGAATGGCCTTGACTTCCGACGCGAAGACCAACACGCCGTTTTGCCGGGCATAATAGAGGGGCTTAATGCCGTAGCGATCCCGGACCAGGAAGAGTTCCTGGCGCAGATTATCCCAGACGGCAAAGGCGAACATGCCGTTGAAGCGCTGCACGCATTCAGGCCCCCACAGGGCGTAGGCGTTAAGAACGACCTCGGTATCCGTGCGCGACCGGAACTGATAGCCCCGGCTTTCCAGTTCTAACCGCAGCTCCTGAAAATTGTAGACTTCGCCATTATAGGCGATCACCAAACGGCCGTCGGGCGTCGCCATGGGTTGATGACCCGCGGGGGAAAGGTCGATAATCGCCAGGCGGCGATGGCCCAACCCCACCGCGCCGCCGGTGAATATGCCCTCGCCATCCGGTCCGCGATGCCGGATGCTGTCGGTCATGCGGCGGAGGAGAACGGCCGACACGGGCTCGCCGTTCAGGTTCAGGATGCCGGCTAGCCCGCACATAGGGGATCTTTAAGCTGCATCAGGACGCTCAAGAGTTGCTCGACCACATATTCCTGATCCGCCTCGGACAGTTCGTGGTAAAGCGGCAGGACCAGGCAGCGGTCAAACGCGGCGCGGCTGCCGGCCATGCTCCCGGCCAGCCTGCAAGCCGGATTGCCGGCAAAGGCAGGATGCAGGTGGAGGGAATAGGTGCCGATTTGCACTTCGATGCCTATCTCCCGCATCTGCCGCATCACCAGATCGCGGTGGTCCACATAGATGCAGAAGGATTGGCGGGAGTGTTTGCCGTGGACGGTGGTTGCCGGGATGCCGATTTTGGGCGCAGTTTGCAGCAAACGGAGGTAATTTTCGGAAAGGGCGATACGCCGGCCCAAAAGCTCCTCGATTTTCTCCAACTGGCCCAGGCCCACCGCGCTCAGGATGTTGCTCAACTTATAATTCGTGCCGATGCGCTCAAAGACGATTCCTTCCCGGGAGCCGGGCCGCGCCATGCCGAAGTGCTTATAGGACTCCAGCCACTCCGCCCAATCCGGGTTGTCGGTGGTAATCATTCCCCCTTCGCCGGTGGTGATGAACTTACGGGGGTGCAGGCTGAATACGGAGATGTCCGCGCAGGTTCCCACCTTGCGGCCATGGTACTCTGCCCCCAGGGAACAGGCGGCGTCCTCGATGATATACAGCCCGTATTGATTTTTAAGGCGATTAAGCCGGTCGTAATCCAGGGGGTTGCCAAAGATGGAAACCGGCATCAATGCCTTGGTCTTGGGTGTGAGCGCGCTCTCGATGCCGTCATAGTCAATGAGCATCGTCTCTTTGCTCACGTCCACGATCACGGGTTGCGCCCCCACTATGGCCACCACCGTGGCGGTGGCCGGATAGGTATAGTCAGGGACGATCACCTCGTCCCCGGGACCGATCCCCAGGGCGCGCAGCGCCATTTCCAGGCCGGTGGTGCAGGAAGTGGCGGCAATGGCATACTTGCAGCCCACATAGTCCCGGAAGGCCTCTTCGAACTGCCGGGTGACGGGACCCTCCGTCAGATAGCCGCTGTCCAGGACGGCACAGACCTTATCCTTGATGCGTTGGTCCATGTAAGGCTTGATGAGTGGGATTTTCTTCATATGCCTCGAGTCCCGGGTAGATGCCGGCGGCTAATCGCGGTCAGGCATTTCTCCCTGCCGCTCTTCACTTGGTCCCGGCTCTCCTTCTCGCCACCTCTTCTATGTGGGCCTTCCGCCAGGCAATCAGCCGCCGCAAACCCTCTTCCAGGTCCACGCTCCAATTGAAGCCCAGGTCCCTGGCCGCCAGCGAGGGATCACCCACCCGGTTGGTGACGAAGGTCTGCCCGGCCGGTTCATACTTGATGGGCAGGTCGGAAGCGGAGATTTTCAGCAGGAGTTCCGTCAGTTCCTTGATGGAAGTCTTAATGCCGCGGCCCACGTTATAAAAGCCAAAGGGCACGTCGCTTTTCAGGGCGCAGACATTGGCCCGGGCGGTATCCGCCACATAGATGAAGTCGTAGGCCTGGCTGCCGTCCCCATAGACCACCGGCGGCAGTCCCTTATCCAGGTTGTCGAGGATCTTCATCATGACCGCAATGTAAGTTCCCTTGTAATCCTGACGGGGGCCATAGACGTTCATGTAACGCAGGCCGACACCCTGCAGGCCGTAGCGCTGGTGGTAGGCCTTAAACATGTGTTCGCCGGCAATCTTGGTGGAACCGTAAAAGGTCCAGTTGTTGTAAGGATGGTCTTCCCGCATCGGCTCCATGACTGCGTCGCCATAAACGGAGGCCGAGGAGGAGTAGACCAGGCGCTTAACCTTGTTGGCGACGCAGGCCTCCAGGACGTGGAAGGTGCCGCGGATATTAACATCGAAAGCCGCTCTGGGGTATTCATAGCATTGCAGGAGCCAGAGGGCCGCCAGGTGCACCACGCCGTCAACACCTTGCATGGCGGCCTCCAGAATATCCGTTTGCAGGACATCGCCGCCGATTTCGAAAATGCGGCATCTCGGGTCCTGCAGCGCTTGGGAAAGATTTTCGAGGGTGCCCCTGCAAAAATTGTCGTAAATAATTACCTCTTTCACATCTTCTTTGAGCAGTTCTTCCACCACATGGGAGCCGATCAGTCCTGCGCCGCCGATAACCAGAATTTTGCTGCCGGAAAGCTCCATGCAAAAGACTCCTTTAAGGTATCGTCTGCTAGCATATCACAAAATTCACTAAAAGCCTTGGCGCCAATACCAGGAAGCAAAGCCCGCAAGGTTTGATATTAATTAGAACGCTTGTTGCTTTTGCTCCGTATAATATGCTATAATTATTTAGAATATATAGCAAAATGGAGTGAAAATATGCAACAGGAAGCTCTCAGTCTGCTGCAATTTC
>Ga0172375_10010315_pt1 | contig 12149 bp, 9 predicted proteins | sample LakKiv1m_FD_114537 | JGI IMG/M metagenome (GOLD analysis project Ga0172375, IMG submission 114537) | Freshwater microbial communities from Kabuno Bay, South-Kivu, Congo - kab_092012_11.1m | ecosystem: Environmental > Aquatic > Freshwater > Lake | place: Democratic Republic of the Congo... | reverse complement strand
GGAGTGTGCCCATGTTATTGATCGGTGAGAATTTGAATGTCATCAGCACGGTGATCGGCAAGGCCTTTAAGGAGAAAGACCCGGGTCCCATTGCCGCAGAGGCCAAGCGCCAGAAGGAAAAGGGGATGGACTGGATCGACATCAATCTGGGACCGGCCAGGAAGGGCGGGCCTGAGTTGATGGAGTTTGTGGTCAAGACCGTCCAGGAGGCTATTGGGGATACGCCCCCGCTCTGTCTCGATACCTCGAACATCGAGGCCATGGAAGCAGGGCTTTCCATTCACAAAGGCAAGGCCATTATCAATTCCATCATGTGTCGGCCTGAGCGGTATGAAAAGATGATCCCCCTGGCGGTCAAGTACAAGGCAAATATGATTGCCCTCATGTGGGGTCCGGAAGGGCTGCCCAGGGATGAGAACGAGCGGGGCGCCCTGGCCGCAGAGCTGATATACGCCGCCAATGAGGCGGGCGTGCCCAATGAAGACATTTTTGTGGACGGGATCGTGACCCCGGTCAATATCCAGCAGCCCCAGGCCCTGAGCCTTTTGGCCTTTCAGGAGATGCTTCAGGATATGTTTGCCGGCGTCAAGTCCACCTGCGGTCTCTCCAATATCTCCAACGGACCGCCGGATCATCTCAGGGGGATCCTGAATCAGACCTATATGGTGATGCTGGAGCGGAAGGGGATGTATTCCTGCATCGCCGATGCCTACGATGATCAACTGGTCGCCATCGCCCGGGGAAAGAGACCGGACGTGGTGGAGATCATTCACAAGGTCATGGACGGTGAGGCGGTGGAGATGGGCGCCCTTTCAAAGGAAATGCAGGGGTATGTCAAGACAGCGAAGGTCATTTTAGGCGAGTCTCTCTACTCCGACTCATGGCTTGAGCTGTAACAGAAACGTTGCTGAACATGAAAGAGGCCTCTCCAACCTGTCAGGAAGGGGTGGGGGGAGGCCTCTTTTTTATACTGAAGCGGGGAAACGAAAGGATGAGAGACATGGAAAAGGCTGCATGCAACACGCCCGGCGATTTTGAGCGTAGTCAGCAGGACAAGATGATCGAGGCCAACTTGGCGCGGGTGGGAAGAAAGATTCTGGTGATGAGCGGAAAAGGCGGGGTGGGAAAAAGCACGGTGGCCTCCTATCTTGCCCTCCTGCTGAGCCAAAAAGGGAGCAGGGTCGGCCTCCTGGATGTGGACCTGCACGGCCCCACAGTGGCGAGGCTCATGAATGTGCAGGGCGGGTTTGATATGACCGAAGAGGGGGTCGTCAGGCCGTATTGCTTTTCCGACACCCTGCAGATCGTCACCCTGGAGATGATCCTGGGAGACAAAGACACAGCGGTGATCTGGCGGGGTCCCATGAAGATCAGCGCGATTCGGCAATTCATCTCAGACATCGAATGGGGAGATCTCGATTACCTGATCGTGGATTCACCCCCCGGCACCGGGGATGAGCCGCTGACCGTGGCCCAGACGATCCCGGATGCGGAGGCCCTCATCGTGACCACGCCGCAGGAGATCAGCCTGGCGGACGTCCGCAAATCCATCAATTTCTGCCGTCAGGTCAATATGAAGATTCTGGGGGTCATTGAAAACATGAGCGGCCTTGTCTGCCCTCGCTGCGGTGAGACGGTGCCCCTGTTCGGCACGGGCGGAGGGGAACTGATGGCCGCCCAGATGGGGGTCCCTTTCCTGGGTCGGATCCCGATTGACGGGGAGATGGTCGTTTCAGGGGACAGGGGAGATCTCAAGTCCCTCTTGGCGAAACAGGACCTCGAGATCAACGCCGCGTACAGCAGGATTCTGGAGTCGCTTCGGCCCAAATGGGTGAGTTAATTCGTTGACGTGATGCGCGGTCTCAGGCAGATGACAGGGGTATCTCGACCCAATGGAAGGTGACGCCCTTTCAGTTTTAGCTTGTAGTAAGATGGCGTTCGTGGTATGTGGAGCCAATTGTAAACCGGGCGCCGAATTATCAAGACGCCCTTTCTCCTCGGTCCCATACGGTCGATAAAACGGAACAGAGAATGGATCTTACTCAGAAACAGATTGATTATTGCATGGAATGCGGGGTATGCACCGGAAGCTGCCCGGTCAGCCGGGTGCTTCCTTCTTTTTCACCGCGTCAGATAGTCAAACGGGCCATGAAAGAGCCGGACGGGGATCTGTCCCGGGCCCACGAGATATGGGCGTGTCTGAGCTGTGCCCGGTGCAGCACCCGGTGTCCGGTCGAGATCGACTTTCCCGAATTCATCCGGTCATTCCGGCAGAAGGCCCGCATGACGGGGAACGTTCCCTTTGAGAGCCATCACGGCATCTTGCAGTCCATTGCCGAACTCCAGTGCGGCGAGGTCCGGCAACAGAGGACGGATTGGGCCAGGGAGACAGGCGGTTTTGCAGACACAGGGGATTATTTCTATTTTGTCGGGTGTCTCCCCTATTTTGAAGTGATCTTCAGCTATCTAAACATCTCGCCGATCCGAGGCGCCCAGGGGGTTCTCACCATCCTCAATAAGATGGGGATCACGCCGGTTATCAGCAACGAAGAAAGGTGCTGCGGGCATGATGCCTTGTGGAGCGGCAACGAGGAGACCTTCCGCAAATTGGCGAAACGCAACATGGAGGTAATCACCGCCTCAGGGGCAAAGACCGTGCTCTTCAGTTGTCCTGAAGGATACAGCACCTTTAAGAAGTACTATCCCAGATATTTCGGCGCCCTCCCCTTTGACGTGCTCCATATGACCGAGTTCCTGACCCGGGAATTGCCCGGTTCAGGGCTGACGTTCAAGCCGTCCCAAAACGGCGCGCTGACCTACCACGATCCGTGCCGGCTGGGGAGGGGGTCAGGGCTCTATGAACAGCCTCGGGACCTGCTGAAACAGATCCCCAACAGCCGGCTGATGGAAATGGGCCGCAACAAGGAAAACGCCCTATGTTGCGGCACCAGCGCATGGATGGAGTGTTCCAACTGTTCAAAGGCGATGCGCATCGAGCGGCTTGAAGAGGCGTTGCAGACCGGGGCCCATACGCTGATCACCGCCTGCCCCAAGTGCCACATTCATCTCTCCTGCGCCCAGGGTACGGCAGGACTGGATGTGAAGGTGACCGATCTGTATGCCTACCTCTCACAGGGACTGTCGGAGAGCGACGATGGATGAGCTATGGACGAACATCGAACGTCCAACATCGAATAGACCCACAATTCCTCTGACCGGATCTTCTCCCCGCAAGGTGGTAACCAGCACCCAACATTCAGCATCCAGACCCAAGCATTACATGACGTGATGGGGTGTCGATTCAGCCAGTTTCTTCATAATCCCTCCCTCGCAGGAACCCAACCGAAATACCTGCCGTCAGATCGCTTCCGCGCACCGTGGAAAAGCTCGACATGCGTGTCGAAAACCGCAACAAGGACGTAACGTGTTGACCTTGCTGATTTAATGTCAGTGGACAGGGAGAAAAGGGACGCGGGTTGCGGAGAGGTGTTGAATTGTGCATCACATCCCCTGGCATCAAGAATTCCAAAGGATTTTTCCATGGTCACGCAGAAGTGAATATTGTGCCGTAATATCAATCTGTTGAGCTTAAAACAGGGAACCGGCCCCCTTAAACGGCACAGGCCTTGCTTTATAGTCCGACAACACACAACACAACCAAGGCAATACAAAGGAGAGAAAAATGGCCGAAGAGATCAAGAAGGGGAGAAGAAGCGAGGTCGGGTTTGGGTCTTCCTATAGGAAAGGGGCCGGTCAGGATCTGACAGCCGGCTCGGATATCCCCACAGTCTTAGGTGGGCAGGTATGGATGGTTAAACCGGATAAGCGGGCGGGGACGAACCATCCATGCATCTGGATGCAGGCCGGCGCTGTGGAATTCAAGAACTGCAACAATTTCTTTGACTGCACCACATGCAAGTATGATCTGGGGATGCGAGGGAAGGTGGAAAAGGGAAAACAGACAAGCTGGCAGGATGCCATGCGGAAACGGCTCGGCCTGGACCGTGTGTGCAGGCACAGCCTGACCGGCCGCATTGCCAAGCGCGCCTGCGCGTACGACTACACGTGTTCCACGTGTGACTTTGATCAATTTTTCGAGGACGTGTGGAGCGTGAAGACGAAGGCCGTTCCTTACGAGACGCAGGAGGTTAAGGGCTTCAAGGTCCCCATGGGGTACTATTTTCACAACGGGCACACGTGGGCCAGGATCGAGAGCGGCGGGTATGTCCGTGTCGGTATGGACGATTTTGCCCTGAAACTCCTGGGAAGGGCTGACGTCATGGACCTTCCTCTCATGGGCAAGGAGGTGGACAAGGATTTTCCAGGCTGGGGCCTGAAGCGGAAAGAGAATCAGGCGGATGTCCTTTCTCCGGTCAATGGCGTGATCATGGAAGTGAACGCGGCATTGAGGGATCGGCCCGGCCTCGCCAATGAGAAACCCTACGAGGAAGGGTGGGTCTTCATGATACGGACGCCTGATGTCAAAAAGGCTGCGAACGCCCTCATGGCTGATGCTGACACCCTGACCTGGATGGACCATGAGGTCGGGAGGCTGGAAGCCATGGTGGGAGAGGTCGCAGGACCGTTGGCAGCCGACGGCGGTTATCTTGCCGATGACATCTTTGGAAATCTCCCCGGATTGGGCTGGGGCAATCTCACAAAGGCCTTTCTCAGGACATGAGTTTTAACCCGGAACAGCTTGACTGAGTTCGTAAACCGAAGACGGGGTCCTGGATAAAGAAGGCTGTGATTCCGTATAGACATCCAGCATCCAGTATCCGGAAACCCGTATCTCAGGAATTCTGGACCATGGAGATTCAAATGGCGCCACGTCAGGTCACCCAACGATCAACTGGGGAACGGGCCCCCTGCATCTGGATGCAGGGGGGGGTGGTTTCCCGGAAGTTTTGTGAGAATGACTACGAGTGTTCCTCCTGCAAATTCGACAAGGCCCTGGGAAAGGCCGCCGAGCGCAACCGGAGAGACAGGAGGGAACATAAGTCGCTCGAGGGAAAACAGGGGAGTATCATCTCCTGGAAGGACAGCCTGAAAGAGCGACCCCCGTCGAAACGGCCTTGCATTCACCATATGAAAGGGCGGATTGAATTTAGGGCCTGTCAGCATGACTATCGGTGTGGCAATTGTGACTTTGACCAGTTCTTCCACGACCAGTTCTCTGTTCACACCGTTGTCAGACCGGTCAATCCGATGGAGGTCAAGGGCTTCAGGGTACCCCAGGGCTATTATTTTCACCGCGGGCATACCTGGGTAAAGGTCGAGGAGGGGCCCTCGGTCCGGGTGGGAATCGATGACTTTGCCCTGCGTCTCCTGGGGCCCTTTGACCGTATCGAGGCCCCGTTAATGGGGAGGGAGATATGTCAAGACCGACCGGACATTGTGGCCTTTCGGGAGGGGAAGCGGGCAGACGTCCTTTCCCCTGTCAACGGGATTGTTACCGCCATCAACCCGAATCTCAGGGAAAAGGGAAGTCTAGCCGGTGATGCGCCCTATTCAGAGGGCTGGATCATGAATGTCCATTGCCCTGAACTCCGCCGTGACCTCAAAAACCTGATGATTCACACGGAGACCGAGGCCTTTATGGAGGCCGAGGTGAAGGACCTCTATCAGCTTATCGAAGAGGTTGCTGGACCCATCTCAGCCGATGGCGGGGACCTGAGAAAGGATATCTTTGGAAGCATGCCAGCGCTTGGCTGGGAAAGGCTGACCCGGACGTTTCTCAGAAGCGGATAAACCGGAAAGCGAGCCAAGGCGGTCCATTTACGAAACCCAGGTTCGTTTCCGCAACTTGGAGCTCGAAGTCGAAAGCTTAAAGCTCAAAGGTAAATAATTCCTCAATTCCTCAATTCCTCAATTCCCTAATTCCTGAATTTCTCTTTATCTCATCGTTCAGCATGACCCTGCAATAGCGGCAGAGCTGCATTGACTTTCTGTCCACATCCTTCACAGTGCGGCAGTAGTGCATAATGCAGGACGGGTCCTTGCAGTGCCGGAGCGAAAAGGTATGTCCAAGCTCATGAATGGCCTCCTTCACAAGCCGGCCCTGAAAATCTTGTGGGTGCCTGGCCGGCGGGAGCCCCTCTTTGAGCCGGTAGGCGGAGACCACGCATGCCCGTCCACCCAACTGGGCCTCGCCATAGACATGGGTGAGAATCGGAATGAAGAGATCCACCCCCACAACTGCCAACACCTTCAGGGCATTGGCCGGGGCCGCCTGGTCAAGCCATTCGAGGATGGGCGTCGAGTGGTATTGAAGCCGATCCTCGTCACGGGCAAATTCGACATCGCTCAGGAGGGGATGGATTTCTGTCGGATATCCGAAAACCCGGGCGACCTCCCTGCATATCCGGTCGGCGAGCAGAGGTTCCAGTTCGCACAGTGGGGAAACGAGGATCATGTTTGGGTTCAAAGCGCTCAAGCGGATCTCTGACGACGAACGGGTCGCGCGCTCATGGCGCGGGTGTTGGATTCATCGCAGAGAGGAGCGCCGCAGCCATGTCTGTGATGATACGGTGAGGATCACGCATATCTCTTCGAGCATTCGGTTGACCACGCAACGGCAGGCCTTAGGCGCAGGAGATGGAGGAAGGGCGCTGTGTTCCGAACGCCTGTCGTCTTACGCCCATTTTATCATTGACATCGAATCCAAAACCGCCTAATTTTGCGGAACACAACGGGTGCGGAGATACCGTAGTGCTTTGCAGCAGGCTTGTCAAGACAGGTTTTTCTCCTGCCTCGTTCTGGGTGATATATTACTGATGATTGAGGCTCTTGCAAAAGCCCTCTCATGTCATTCCGGCGAAGGCCGGAATCCAGTCCCCCCGCGGGATTCAACTGCTTCTGGACCCCGGCTTTCGCCGGGGTGACGGTTTTATCGACTTTTGTAAGAGGCTCGATGACTTACTCTGGTCACATGAGGGCCGAGTTGTTTAAGGAGTGACGCATGCCAGAAAAGACGATTGGATCGGTTATGGTCATTGGCGGCGGAATCGCCGGAATGCAGTCTGCTTTGGATCTGGCTGATTCCGGCTATTTTGTGTATCTTGTGGAAAAATCTCCGGCTATTGGCGGAGTGATGAGCGAGCTGGATAAGACCTTCCCCACCAATGACTGTGCCATGTGAATCATCTCCCCTAAACTGGTCGAGGTCGGCCGGCATCTCAACATTAGCCTGATAACCTGCGCCGAGGTGGAACGGGTGGACGGCGCCGAGGGCAATTTTCAGGTCACCATTCGCAAGACCCCCCGCTATATTGATGAAGCCAAGTGCACGGCATGCGGCGATTGCGCCGCGGTATGTCCGGTATCACTCGCCAGTGAATACGATCAGGGACTGATTGACAGGAAGGCAACCTTTAAGAAATACGCCCAGGCCATCCCCGGTGCCTTTGCCATTCAGAAGACAGACAAGGCCCCCTGTCGCCTGGCCTGCCCTGCCGGACTCAATGTGCAGGGATATGTTCAGATGGTGAAGCAGGGCAAGTATGAAGCGGCCCTGAACATCATCATGGAAGACCTCCCCCTCCCCGGGGTGTTGGGACGGATCTGTCCGCACGGTTGCGAGGATGCCTGCAGGCGGAGCGAGGTAGACGAACCTGTGGCCATCCGCGACCTCAAGCGGCTGGCCGCGGATCAGTTTGATCCCAGGGATGTAAAAATCGAATGCCTCCCCCGACGGGATGAAAAAGTCGCCGTTATCGGTTCCGGTCCTGCCGGGCTTTCGGCTGCGTATCACCTGGCGCGAAAGGGGATCCTGTCCACGATTTTCGAGGCCCTTCCCGAGCCGGGGGGCATGCTGCGGGTGGGCATCCCGGCCCATCGCCTGCCCCGAGAGGTGTTGGAAAGAGAAATCGAGCTTATCCGGAATCTGGGGGTCGAGATCAAGACCCATACGCCTCTGGGACCGGATATGAGCATCGACGATCTCCTGAATGGCAGTTACCGGGCAGTATATCTCGCCCTTGGGGCCCACAGGGGGATCGAACTGGGAATCCCTGGTGAAAAGGCCCAAGGCGTTCGTCAGGGGGTCGATTTTCTGCGGGAGGTGAACCTTCGAGAAACGGCCGAGGTGGGGAGACGGGTGGCCATCATCGGGGGCGGGAATGTGGCCATCGATGTATCCCGATGCGCGGTCCGGTTAGGGGCACAAGAGGTCATGATCCTCTACCGCCGCACCCGTGCTGAAATGCCTGCCTGGGAAGAGGAGATCCAGGCGGCAGAGGCGGAGGGCGTTGCCATAACTTACCTGTGCGCCCCGCAGGAGGTCCTGACCTCGGACGGACGAACGACCGGCTTGCGATGCATCCGCATGGAGCTGGGGGAGCCCGACTCCTCCGGGAGAAGAAGGCCGGTCCCGATCCCGGGGAGTGAATATGATATCGAGATCGATCAGTTGATCCCGGCCATCGGTCAGACCCCCGATCTTTCGGCATTAGAAGACGTGCCGGACCTTGGCTTCTCCAAATGGGGCACGGCTGAGGTGGATCCGGTGACCTACGAAACCGGCCGGAAAGGGGTGTTTGCCGGCGGCGATCTCCAGACCGGTCCGTGGGTGGCCATCGGCGCCATTGCGGCAGGACGCGAGGCCGCGGAATCCATAGCCAGGTATCTGGATGGTCGAGACATGGCCGAGGGCCGCGCCCCACTGGCCAATGAGAACCCGTCATATCGCCCGATCCCGACAGATATGGCGGCGCGGTCGAGGGCCAGAATGCCGGAGCTTCCCTTTGCGGCGCGGAAGGGGAACTTCAAGGAGGTGGAGTTAGGCTATGATGAAGCCGGCGGAACGGAGGAGGCAGGCCGCTGCCTCAACTGCGGCTACTGCTGTGAATGTTACCAGTGTGTGGCGGCGTGCAAGGCTGGCGCTGTAACACTGGAGACCCATGCGCAGCAACCCGAGACCCTGTCGTTCAGCGTAGGCTCTGTCATCCTGGCCCCGGGCTTTCAGGCCTTTGACCCCGGCCGATTTGACACCTACCCCTACGCCGCCGCCCCCAATGTGGTCACGTCCATGGAATTTGAGCGGATCCTGAGCGCCACAGGGCCCTACCAGGGGCACCTGCAGAGGCCATCGGATGGCCGGGAACCTAGAAAAATCGCATGGCTCCAGTGCGTGGGGTCGCGGGACATTAACCGGTGCGACCATGCCTACTGTTCTTCTGTCTGCTGCATGTATGCCATCAAGGAGGCGGTCATTGCCAAAGAGCACTCGGCCCATGAGCTGGAGGCGGCCATATTTTTCATGGACATGAGGACCTATGGCAAGGATTTCGAGAAGTATTATGAGCGAGCCAGGGATGAACAGGGAGTGCGCTTTATCCGGTCCAGGATACATTCCATCTCCGAAGACCCCGGCACGCAGGACCTGATCCTTCAATATGCGGATGAGGGGGGCCGGATCCACATTGAGACCTTTGACCTGGTGGTTCTGGCTGTGGGGTTGGAGACCCCACGGCAGTTGGTTGACATGGCCCAGCGCCTGGGGGTGGAATTGGACGCGGACAATTTTGTGGAGACAGGGGCCTTCAGCCCGGTGGAAACGTCCAGAAAAGGAGTCTATGTGTGCGGGGCCTTTCAGGAGCCCAAAGACATCCCGTATTCCGTCATGGAGGCAAGTGCCGCGGCGTGCGACGCCAAGGCGGTCCTCTCTTCCGCCCGGGGAACCCTGGTCAGGGAGCGGACCTATCCCGCGGAGAGGGATGTGTCTTCCGAAGAACCGCGCATCGGCGTGTTTGTCTGCAATTGCGGCACCAATATCGGGGGAATTGTAGATGTGCCGGCGGTGGCGGCCTATGCCCGCACCCTCCCGGGAGTGTCTTATGTGGAGGAAAACCTCTTCACCTGCTCCCAAGACACCCAGGACAAGATGAAGGAGGCCATTCAGCGTGAGGGGCTGAACCGGGTGGTGGTGGCGGCCTGTACCCCCAGGACCCATGAGGCCCTGTTCCAGGAGACCCTGAAGGATGCGGGACTGAACAAGTACCTCTTTGAGATGTCCAATATAAGGAATCAATGCTCCTGGGTCCACAGCCGGGAAAGGGATGAGGCCACTGAGAAGTCAAAGGACCTGGTGCGGATGGCCGTGGCTAGGGCCCAGTTGATCCAGCCCCTTCCCCAACCCACGGTCCCGGTGGACAGCAGGGCCCTGGTGATCGGCGGGGGAGTTGCGGGGATGACCGCGGCCCTCGGTCTGGCGGATCAGGGGTTCCATGTCTTTCTGGTGGAGCAGGCCAACGAGCTGGGCGGAAATGCATTGGGCCTTTCCAGGACCTGGCGCGGCGATGACATTGCCGAGAAAGTGAAAGAGATGACAAACCGGGTGGAAGCTCACCCGGATATAGAGATTTTCAAGGAATCCGTGGTCAAGGGGGCCTCCGGTTTCGTGGGTAATTTCGAGACCGTGATTTCGCAGAACGGCTCTGATGTGTCGGTGAGGCACGGGGCCGTGATTGTGGCTACGGGGGCTGAAGAATCCACCCCGTCGGAATATCTGTACGGCAAGGACAAGCGGGTGCTGACGCACCACGATCTGGATGCGGCCATGAAGGCGGGGGACCCGCGGATGGCCGGGGCAAAAATCGCCGTCTTTATCCAGTGTGTCGGCTCAAGAGAACCGGAACGGCCCTACTGCTCCAAGGTCTGCTGCACCCATACCGTGACCTCGGCCCTGGAACTGAAGGCCTTGAACGCGGAAATGGACGTGGTCGTTCTGTACCGGGACATCCGGACCTACGGCCAGAGAGAGGGCCTTTACAGGGAGGCCAGGAGCCAAGGGGTTGTCTTTATACGGTACAGCCTGGATCAGAAGCCGGTGGTTGAAAGAGAGGGGGATGCCATCTCAGTGACCATCAGGGACCCCATCCTGGGCCGGGAGATCCTCATTCAGCCAGATCTCGTGATTCTGGCCTCGGCCATTATGCCGCGCGACAATACCGCCTTGGCCCAGATGTTCAAGCTTTCCCTGAACGAGGACGGCTTTTTCATGGAGGCCCATGCCAAGCTGAGGCCGGTTGAATTCGCCACAGACGGTATTTTCATGGCCGGGATGGCCCATTACCCGAAGCCCATAGAAGAGAGCATTGCCCAGGCCAAGGCTGCGTCCTCAAGGGCCTCCGTGGTCCTTTCAAAGGAAGAACTCACGGTGGAGGGCGCGGTTTCCCACGTGAACGAGTACTACTGTCTCGGGTGCGGTCTGTGCGTGGAGGCCTGCCCCTTTGCGGCCATATCTCTTGTGGACGCGGCGGGTGGGGGGAAGGTGTCCCGAGTCCAGGAGGCCCTCTGCAAGGGATGCGGTTCCTGTTCCGTGGCGTGTCCAACCGGAGCGGCTTCAATCTTCCACTACGATGACGGGGAAATGCTGACCATGGTGGAAGCGGCCTTGGATTGAGAATTGAATAGGGAATGATAAGTGACGGTTAATCGAGGAGAAGCATCGTGAGTAAAGACGTTCTCGTTATCGGAGGCGGCATTGCAGGGATACAGGCATCTTTGGATCTGGCAGAGATGGGGATACATGTCTATCTTGTCGAATCCCTCCCCAGTATCGGCGGGAAGATGGCCCAGTTAGACAAGACATTCCCCACCAACGACTGCGCCATCTGAATCCTTTCGCCCAAGATGCTGGATGTCGGTCGACATCCCCATATCGATCTGATGGCCTACTCTGAAGTGGAAAAGGTGGAGGGGGAATGCGGCGCTTTCAAGGCGACCATACGAAGAAAGGCCCGGTATGTGGAAGAAGACCGGTGCACCGGCTGCGGGGCATGCAAGGAGAAATGTCCGACGGTGCTCCCCGATGCATTTAATATGGGCCTGGGGACCCGAAAGGCCATATACAGTTGGTTTGCCCAGGGAATCCCATCGACCCATACCATCGATCCTGCCCACTGCCGGCAGTTGAACGGGAAGAAATGCGGCATCTGTCAGAAGGTCTGTCAGGCCAATGCCGTCAATTTTGACCAGAAGGACCGAATCGTGGAGCTGGACGTGGGCGCCATTGTTGTGGCCTCCGGGTACAAGGTTTTCGATCCGTCTCAGATCCCTGAATATCAATACCGTCAGATCGCCAACGTCATTACGGCCATCGAGTTTGAAAGGCTACTGAGCGCCAGCGGCCCCACGGCCGGGCATCT
>Ga0172375_10010313_pt1 | contig 12150 bp, 9 predicted proteins | sample LakKiv1m_FD_114537 | JGI IMG/M metagenome (GOLD analysis project Ga0172375, IMG submission 114537) | Freshwater microbial communities from Kabuno Bay, South-Kivu, Congo - kab_092012_11.1m | ecosystem: Environmental > Aquatic > Freshwater > Lake | place: Democratic Republic of the Congo... | reverse complement strand
CACCAGATTAGCTTATAGATTTTTATAATTTATGAGGGAGCCAAGGGCTAATGAGCGACTGCCCTGAAAAGTTCTTGGAAGTGGTAGCACAAGCTTTCCAACCCGGTGGATTATCGAGGCGGGCGAGACGCCCGCCCTACCAGCCTTTTGGGTGAGCTAAGGCTCATGCACGGCTGCACAACCCGTTGGTTCATTCAGTAATACTTAAAGAGAGTGAGATTTTCATTACAGCGCGCAATGCGCACCTACATGAGCTTGGAACCTTGAACTCGGAACTTTGAACTTTTCCAAAGGAGGCGTAATCGCCATGTCAGTGCCGGATAAAATGGCCCAATTAAAAAAAATAGCCGCTCTGATCCGCTACTATATCCTGGCGGCCACCACCGAGGCGGGCTCCGGCCACCCCACTTCCTCCCTGTCGGCCACGGAACTGATGACCGCGCTCCTGTTCGGCGGCTACTTCCGGTTCGACGTGGACCGGCCGGAGCATCCCAACAACGACCGCCTGATCTTTTCCAAGGGGCATGCCTCCCCCCTCTTTTATGCGCTCTGGACCGCGGCCGGGAAACTCCCGGGGGAGGAACTGATTAAAACCTATAGAAAATTCGGCAGCCCCCTGGAGGGCCACCCCACCGTGAGGTTCCCCTATACCGAAGCGGCCACCGGCTCTCTGGGCCAGGGGCTGTCCGTCGGCTTGGGCATGGCCTTAAACGCCAAGTACCTGGATAAGCTCCCTTACCTGACTTACGTCCTCCTGGGGGACAGCGAAATGGCGGAGGGCTCCCAGTGGGAGGCCATCCAGTTGGCCGCGCATTATGAGTTGGACAACCTCGTGGGCATCCTCGACGTCAACCGCCTGGGCCAGCGGGGGGAAACCATGTACGGCCACGACCTCCAGGCTTACGGGCAGCGCCTCGCCGCGTTCGGTTGGGAGACCATCCTGGTGGACGGCCATGACTTTGACGAGATTCTGCCAGCTTATCAACAAGCCGCGCTGGTCAGCGGCAAGCCGGTGATGATCATCGCCAAAACCATCAAAGGCAAGGGCGTTTCCTTTATAGAAGATAAAAACGGCTGGCACGGCAAGGCCCTCAACCGGGAGGAATTCGAGCGGGCGCTGCCGGAGTTGGGGACCGTTGACCTGGCTGTGCGGGGGGAGATTCCCAAGCCCCACGACCAGAAACCCCTGGCGCCCCAGCCCCAAAAGGCGCCGCCCCTCTCCTATCCCCCCGATAAACCCGTGGCCACCAGGGTAGCCTATGGCAACGCCCTGAAACGGATCTACCCCGAATTTCCCTGGATCGTCAGCCTGGACGGGGAGGTAAGCAACTCCACCATGGCCGAGATCTTTCAGAAGGCCCATCCGGACCGCTTCTTTGAGGTGTATATTGCCGAGCAGAACATGGTGGGCATGGGCCTGGGCCTGGCCCGGCGGGGAAAGATTCCTTTCGTGTCCACCTTCGCGGCCTTTTTCAGCCGGGCCTTTGACCAGATCCGTATGAGCCAGTATTCCGACCCCGATCTCAAATTTGTGGGTTCCCATGCTGGGGTGTCCATCGGCGAAGACGGCCCCTCGCAGATGGGCCTGGAGGACCTGGCCATGTTCCGGACGGTATTGGGCGGCGTGGTGCTCTACCCCTGCGACGCGGTCTCCACGGAGAAATTGGTGGAGGCCGCGGCCCGGCACCAGGGTATCGTCTATCTGCGCACCACCCGTCAAGCCACTCCCACCCTCTATGCCCCGGAGGAAAAGTTTAGCATAGGCGGCAGCAAGGTCTTGCGCCGCAGCGATCAGGACCGGGCCGCGGTCATCGCTGCGGGCATTACCGTCTTTGAAGCCCTGGCGGCCTATGAAGAGTTGCAGAAAGAAGGAATTTCCCTGCGGGTCATCGACCTTTACAGCATCAAGCCCCTGGATCTGGCGACGCTCCAGGACGCGGCCCGGGTGGCCAAAATCCTGGTCACCGTGGAAGATCACTACCCGGAAGGCGGCCTGGGGGAGGCGGTGCAAAGCGCTCTGGCCTCCTCAACCACCCCGGTGCACTCCTTGGCCGTGCGCCGGAAACCCCAAAGCGGCAAGCCCGGGGAACTGCTGGACTTTGAGGAAATCTCCGCCAAGGCCATTGTCCGTAAAGTGAAGGAACTTTTGCAATAAATTGAAAGGGAGAAAGAAATGCGTCTGGGGATCGCCGCCGACCACGGCGGCTATGAGCTCAAGGAGCGGCTGGCGGAGGAACTCCGGGAAATGGGCCACGAGGTGGTGGATTTCGGCGCCCGGGAGTATGCCCCTAAAGACGACTACCCCGATTACGTGGCGCCCCTGGCCCGGGCTGTGGCCCAAGGCGAGGTGGAGCGGGGGGTGGCCATCTGCGGCAGCGGCGTGGGCGCTTGCGTGGCCGCCAACAAGGTGCCTGGAGTCCGGGCCGCGCTGATCACCGAGGTCTTTTCCGCCCATCAGGGGGTGGAGGATGACGACATGAACATCATGTGCCTGGGGGGGCGGGTGACCTGCTATGCCCTGGCCTGGGACTTGGTGCGGACTTTCTTGCAAGCCCGGTTCAAAGGGGGCGAGCGTTTCCAGCGCCGCCTGGACAAGGTGGCCCGGTTGGAGAGAGGGGAGGAATAGGAATGGCAGAAAACCCTTTGAAGAGACTGCACGGACTGGGCCAGAGCATCTGGCTGGACTATATCCGCCGCCAACTCATCTCCTCCGGGGAATTGCGGCGGTTGCTGGAAGATGACGGCCTGGGGGGCGTGACTTTCAATCCGGCTATTTTTGAGAAGGCCATGGCCGGCAGCCATGATTATGACCGGGAAATCCGGGCCCTGACTCAAAAAGGCAAAAAGGTGGAAGAGATTTACGAAACCCTGGCCGTGGAGGATGTGCGCATGGCCGCGGAAGTCTTCCGCTGCGTTTATGACTCTTCCCACGGGAAAGATGGTTATGTGAGCCTGGAGGTCAATCCCCACCTGGCCCACGACACCGAGGGCACCGTTAATGAGGCCAGACGGCTGTGGGCCAGGCTCGAGCGGCCCAATGTCTTCATCAAGGTGCCGGCCACCCGGGCCGGACTGCCGGCCATCACCCAACTCATCTGCGAAGGGATTAATGTCAACGTCACCCTGCTCTTCGGACTGCCCCGCTACCGGGAGGTGATCGAAGCCTATCTCGCGGGATTGGAAAAGCGGGCCGCGGCCGGGCTGCCCTTAAAGCAGGTGACCTCAGTTGCCAGCTTCTTTCTCAGCCGCATCGACACCCTGGTGGACCCGCTTCTGGAAAAAATCGCGGCCCAGGGCGGCCCCCAGGCCGAGGCTGCGGCCGCCTGCCAGGGGCAGACCGCCATTGCCTGCGCCCGGGTGGCTTACACCATTTTTCAGGAAGTCTTCGCCAGTCCGCAATTCCAGACCCTGGCGGCCAGGGGCGCCCAAAAGCAACAGCTCCTCTGGGCCAGCACCAGTACCAAAAATCCTGCTTATGCAGACGTGAAATACGTGGAGTCCCTCATCGGCCCCGAAACCATCAACACCATGCCCTTGGAGACCCTGAACGCCTACCGGGATCACGGCCATCCGGCGCTGCGCCTGGAAAAGGACCTGCCGGCGGCCAGGGAGTTGCTGGAGATACTGCCGAAGTTGGAGATCGATCTGGATCAGGTGACCCAGCAATTGGAAGACGAAGGGGTGGAGAAGTTCAACAAACCCTTTGACAACCTGATGTGCGCCCTGGAAGGCAAATGCCAGGCAGTGCTCATCGAGAGCCTGGACCGTCAGACCCTGGATTTGGGAGAATATGAAAATTCTTTCCGGGAGCGCCTCGACATCCTGGAGCAAGACCGCTTTATCGAGCGGCTCTGGCGGAAAGACGGCAGCCTTTGGACGAAAGACCCGGAAAAACAGAAAAGCGTGATAGACTCCCTGGGCTGGCTGCACGCGCCGGAGAAGATGGAGGACTGCCTGGGATTCCTGCTGGCCTTCTCCCAAAGTATGCGGGAGGCGGGATTTCGCCATGTAGCGCTTCTGGGCATGGGGGGAAGCAGCCTGGCTCCCCTGGTTTTCCAACGGGTTTTCACCCCTGGGGAGTTCGGGTTGCCCCTCACGGTCCTGGACACCACCGATCCCGGGACTATCCGGACCCTGGAAAAACAGTTGCCCCTCAAGGAGACTCTGTTCATCATCGCCAGCAAATCCGGGACCACCGCCGAACCCTTGGGCTTTGGAGAGTATTTTTATTGCCGCCTCCGGGAGTTGAAAGGGGACCGGGCCGGAGAGAACTTTCTGGTGATCACCGATCCCGGCAGCCCCCTGATTCAGCTCGGGCGTGACCGGGGTTTCCGGGGCTGCCTCCTGAATTTTCCGGACATCGGCGGGCGCTACTCGGCCCTGTCCTTTTTCGGCCTGGTGCCCGCGGCTGTGATGCGCCTGAACCTGGCCGAACTGCTGGGCCGGTCCTTAAGGATGCTGCACGCCTGCTCCTCCTGCGTGCCGCCCCGGGAAAACCCCGGTCTGGTCCTGGGCGCGGCCCTGGGGGAGTTGGCCCGCCGGGGCCGGGACAAAGTGACCTTCATCTTGCCGGCAAGCCTCGCCCCCCTGGGAATGTGGCTGGAGCAGCTCCTGGCCGAGAGCACCGGCAAGGAGGACACCGGACTGCTGCCGGTGGCCGGCGAACCCCTGGGGGACCCCGCCGTCTATGGGAACGACCGGGTCTTCGTTTCCTACCGCCTCTCCGGACCGGAGCAGGAAAAACTCGATGCGGGCCTGGCCGCGCTCCGGCAGGCTGGCCATCCGGTCATCACTATCCAGATGAGCGATCCCCTGGATTTAGGGGAGGAATTCTTTCGCTGGGAAATCGCCACCGCCACCGCCGGGGCGGTCCTGGGAATCAACCCCTTCGATCAGCCCAACGTCCAGGAAAGCAAGGATAACACCAACCGGCTGCTGGCCCTGGTGCAGGAAGAGGGCCGCCTGCCCGAGGAGCCTCCGGTCCTGGTGGCCGGCTCCCTGGGCCTTTACTCCACCGAGAGCGCGCCCACTTTGGCCGCGGCTCTGGCCGCATTTGCGCAGCAGGCGCAAACCGGAGATTACCTGGCCCTCCTGGCTTACTTGGGAGAAAGCTTGAAGATGGAGACAGCCCTGGAGGATATGCGGCTGATGTTCCGGGACCATCTGCATCTGGCCACCACCGTGGGCTATGGGCCCCGTTACCTGCATTCCACCGGCCAGTTCCATAAGGGCGGGCCCAACACCGGCCTATTTCTGGAACTGACCTGTGATGATCCGGAGGATCTGCCCGTTCCCGGGAAACCTTATTCCTTCGGGATCTTCAAAAGCGCCCAGGCCTTGGGGGACCTAGAAGCTCTGCGCCGCCACGGGCGGCGGATCCTACGGGTCCATCTAGGCCTGGATACAATCCGGGGACTGGTGCAACTGCAGCAGGCCGTGATCATGGCGCTGACGGGAGATTAAAAAACTGGTAGAATGAACCCAAATTCAAACTGGATTTCTGATAGATGACCCCAACCCCTGCAAGTAATCTCCCGGATTCCGGGGAAACCGCGTATTTCGGCTACCGCCGGGTCGCGGCCACGGACAAGGGCCTCCTGGTGAGCAAACATTTCAACACCGTGGCCGCGCGCTACGACCTGATGAACACCCTCCTGAGCTTCGGCCTGCACCACCTGTGGAAACGCACCGCGGTGAAAATGTTGGGGCTCAAAGACGGGGACCGGGTCCTGGATGTGTGCGGAGGAACCGGGGACCTGGCCCTGCTCGCGGCCCGGGTGGTGGGCCCCCGGGGCCGGGTCCTGATCTACGACATCAACCGGGCCATGCTGGCAGCAGGCCGCCCCAAGATCGCCCGCTCCCCCCTGGCCCCGAGGATCATTTATCTCCAGGGAGACGCGGAGCGCCTCTCCTGCCCGGACGCCTCCTTTGACGCGGCCATGGTGGGTTTCGGCATCCGCAACCTGACCCATCCGGAAAACGGTTTTCAGGAAATGCACCGGATCTTAAAACCCGGGGGCTCTCTGATGTGCCTGGAATTCTCCCAACCCACCTGGGCCTGGTTCCGCTGGCTCTATGACCTCTATTCCTTTTATTTCATGCCCCTGGCCGGCCGGATCATGGTGGGGTCCTGGCAGGCTTACACGTATCTCCCCGAGTCCATCCGCATGTTCGCCCGGCCCCGGGAATTGAGTGGGGTTTTGGAGGAAATCGGTTTTAGTAAGGTGCGGTTCCGCCGCCTCAGCAACGGCATCGCCGCGGTGCACGTGGGGGTGAAAACCCCATGAAAATCAACTGGGCCGAACGCGTCATGGTTAATAGCCCGGTGCGGATTGCCGTGCAGCGTCTCCTCATCCGCTGGTTCAAGAAAAAGACCCGGCTGCAGCCCGGGGCCAGGATTCTGGAGGTGGGCTGCGGCCGGGGCGCAGGCGCAGCCATGCTCCTGCAGGCCTTTGCCCCCGGGGCGCTTCACGCCATGGACCTGGACCTGGCGATGATCCGCCAGGCCAGGGCCTATCTCCCCCCCCGGCAAACCGCCATTTTTCTGTATGTGGGCGACGTGCCGCACCTGCCCTACCCGGACGCGGCCCTGGACGCGGTCTTCGGCTTCGGGGTGCTGCACCATGTGCCGGACTGGCGCCGCGGCCTGGCGGAAATCGCCCGGGTGCTCAAACCCGGGGGCCGGTATTTTGTGGAGGAATTCTACCCGCCTCTCTACCAAAACTTCATCGCCCGGCGTATCTTCCTGCACCCGGAAGAGGACCGGTTCCACAGCGCCGACCTGCACCAGGCCCTGAAAACCGCAGGCTTCGCCTGGCAGGCGGTCCTGGAATGCCCCATGCTGGGGATCCTGGGAGTTACCGTCAAAGAGGGTTGACAAAACCTGATCACCTACCCTGCCGCCTGCTTTTCCCGTCAGAGATTCCCCCTCCCCTATGGACGGCCGCGTACTGCGTTCCTATATTCTATTCAGCCGGATACGAGTTCCAATTCGGCACCAACTGGGCGCGGTTTTCCGCGGCCACCGGCGGCTTTTTCGGCACCATCCTGGGCTTTGAAGCCACCATGGCTTTCATGCTGGAAGCCGCGTTCTTAGGGATCATGCTCTTCGGCTGGCGCCGCGTCCCTGGGGGACTGCACTTTTTCGCCACCTGCATTCTAAGGAAGTCTTTCTCTCACTCCCTCCCCCTTGAGGGGGGAGGGCTGGGGTGGGGAGGGCTTATTTCCGGGGTAGAGCGGCTACTCATGGCCTGATACCAAGTCGCCGTCAAACGAGTAAAGGTGTAATTATGAGCACAGCGAAGAGAGATTCGCAACGAAGCTTCGCTCCGTTCAGAATGACACCCTTAATAATACTTCCTCTTTGACTGCAACCTGGTATGAGACGGTCGCCTTTCCCCCCTCTCCCTCCCCCCTCCCACCAGGGGAGGGGGAGTCATATTGACCGAGATAGATTGAATTTCCCTGGGGCACGATAATGGCCAACTCTATTAAAATTCCTAATATCGGAGGCTTTCGTGGGTAATGGAGAATGTGCCATCGGCCTGGCGGGCCTGGGCACCATGGGCCGAAACCTGGTTTTGAATATGGCGGATCACGGGTTTGCGGTGGCCGTGTATAACCGCACCGGGGAAAAGACCAGGGAATTCATGGACCAGGAAGTAGGGGGCCGGAACATCCACCCCGGCTATACCCTGGCGGAGTTTGCCGCCCATCTGCAGGTGCCCCGGGCCATCATCATCCTGGTTGCCGCAGGGCCGCCGGTGGATGCGGTGATTGACGAACTCCTCCCCTTTTTGGCCCCGGGGGACCTTCTCATCGACGGCGGCAACTCATTTTTTAAGGATACCGACCGCCGCAGCCGGACCCTGGCGGCCAAAGGCATCCTTTTCCTGGGTCTGGGCATCTCCGGGGGCGAGACCGGGGCCCGTTACGGCCCCAGCCTGATGCCCGGCGGCCCTCCCGAGGCTTATGCCCGGGTGCGGCCCATTTTGGAGGCGGTGGCGGCCCAAGTGCAGGGTGAGCCCTGCGTCGCCTACCTGGGAAGCGGTTCCGCCGGCCATTACGTGAAGATGGCGCATAACGGCATTGAATATGCCGTGATGGAGCTGCTGGCCGAGGCCTACGACCTGCTGCGCCGGGGTCTGGGCCTGAGCCCCGGGGAACTGTCCGGGATTTATGAAGAGTGGAACCGGGGGGAACTGGCCTCTTACCTGGTGGAGATCACTCCACCCATCCTGCGCCGGGTGGAGGAGAAGAGCGGGCAACCTTTAATTGATTTGATCCTGGATCAGGCCCGGCAGAAAGGCACGGGCAAATGGACCTCCCAGGAGGCCATGGACCTCCAGGTCCCCACCCCCACCATCGACACCGCGGTGATGATGCGGGACCTCTCCGGCTACAAGGCCGGGCGGGAGGCGGCCAGCCGGGCTCTCCCGGGATGGCCCCCGGTTTTCCCGGGGGACCGCCAGGCCTTTATCCGCCAGTTGGGCCGCAGCCTTTATGCCGCCATGGTGCTGGCCTTCGCACAGGGGATGGCTTTGCTCCAGCGGGCTTCCCAGACGTATGATTACCATCTAGAACTTGCGGCTGTGGCCCGCATCTGGCGGGGGGGCTGCATCATCCGGGCCGCCGTGCTGGAGGATATCCGGGCCGCGTACCACGCCCGGCCGGATTTGCCGCACCTGCTCCTGGACCCCGGTCTGGGCCGGGAAGTCACGGCCCGCATGCCGGACCTGCGGGCCGTGGTCTCCATTGTTACGGAGCTGGGGATTCCCGCGCCGGGTTTGATGGTCTCCCTGGCCTATTACGATGCGTTCCGCAGCGCCCGGCTGCCGGCCAACCTGATCCAGGCCCAGCGCGACTATTTTGGGGCCCACACGTATGAACGGACTGATCTGCCCGGCGCCTTCCACACCCGGTGGAGCGAGTAGGGGCGCACCCGTGTGTGCGCCCCCGGGCGTTGGCAAATACACCATAAGAGGCATGTTAATCAGTCTTTAAAAAGACAATCGCAGAATTAAGGCGCAAAGGTATTTGCGGGCGCCGGGGCGGACACACGGGTCCGCCCCTACGATGTGAGGAGGTCTCATGACTACTGCTGCCGCTACCCCCGAGCCCACGGTCTTCGTGATTTTCGGCGCGGCCGGCGATCTGGCCTGGCGCAAGCTGATCCCCGCGCTCTACAACCTCTTTCTGGACCGGTGGCTGCCGGAGAAATTTCTCATCCTGGGCCAGGGCCACCGGCATATGAGCGATGCGGAGTTCCGGGGCCACCTGCGCCAGGGAGTGGACCGGTTCTCCCGCCGGGGGCAGACCGAAGACGGGCAGTGGGACAGCTTCTCTTCCCATCTGGCCTTCGTCGCCTCAGAGTTGGATGATTCCCAATCTTACGCCCATCTCGCCAAGCAGCTGACATCTCTGGACAAGGAGTGGGGCGCCCGGGCCCAGCGCGTCTTCTATCTGGCCATGCCTCCCGGCATGATCGGCGTCGTCACCCGGGAACTGGCCAAGGCCCGCCTCCACCTGGACCGGAACCGCGCCCGCATCGTTGTGGAAAAGCCTTTCGGCCAGGACCTGGCTTCGGCCCGGGCCTTGAATCATACCCTCGCCGCCGACTTCGAGGAATCCCAAATCTTTCGCATCGATCATTATTTGGGCAAGGAGACGGTGCAGAATATTCTGGCCTTCCGTTTTGCCAACACCCTCTTTGAGCCGGTGTGGAACCGACTCTACATCGACCACGTGCAAATCACCGTAGCCGAGCAGGTGGGGGTGGAGAACCGGGGACATTACTACGAAAAGGCCGGGGCTCTCCGGGATATGATCCAAAACCATCTGCTCCAGATCCTCTGCCTCATTGCCATGGAACCGCCCATTTCCTTTAACGCCGATGAGGTTCGGAACAAAAAAGCAGACGTGGTCCACGCCCTCCGCCCCATCCTTCCGGAAGAGGTGCACCGCTTTGCGGTGCGGGGCCAATACGGCGCGGGTTGGATTGCGGGCCAGGAGACCCCGGGGTATCGCGGGGAGCCCAATGTGGCCCCGGACTCCGCCACTGAGACTTATGCCGCGGTCAAACTCCTGGTGGACAACTGGCGCTGGCAAGGCGTGCCCTTCTATCTCCGCACCGGCAAACGCCTCCAGTCCCGCATTTCGGAGGTCTCCATCCAATTCCGGCCGGTGCCCCACCAGTCTTTCCCCACGGCCGCGGTGATGGACTGGCGCCCCAACCGCCTGATCATCGCCATCCAACCCGAAGAGGGCATCCTGCTGCGCTTTGAGGCCAAGTACCCGGGGCCCACCATGCGCCTGTCCCCGGTCATCATGCAGTTCTATTACCGGGAGGCTTTTCGTATTACCCCCCCGGAAGCCTATGAAACCCTGCTCCTGGATGTAATGCTGGGGGACGCCACCCTCTTTATGCGGGCCGACCAGGCCGAGGCCGCCTGGGTGGCCATCGCGCCCGTGTTGGAAACCTGGGAGGCCATCCGGCCCACCGATTTTCCCAATTATCAGGCCGGCACCTGGGGGCCGGAGGCCGCGGACGACCTCATCGCCCAGGATGGGCGTAATTGGCTGATGCCCACCTTCCTGCAATGCCAGGAAGATATTGCGAGGTGCCGGGTGACCATGGCGCCCTCGTCTTAAAAAACCGTTTTCCGTTTTCCGTTTTTCGTTTTCCGCCAATATGTGCTTTTAACTTTGAACCTTGAACTTTTGCAGGCAGCCGCTCTGATCGCCGATGATCATCCAAACCTATCCCGACCTGGAATCCTTGAGCCGCGCCGCGGCTGAACTCTTTGCCAGTCAGGCGGAAGACGCGGTTAAAATCCGGGGACGGTTCAGCGTCGCCCTCTCCGGAGGGGGCACCCCCAGCCGGACTTATGAAATCCTGGCCCAGCCTCCTTTCCGGGAACAGGTGCCCTGGCAGCGCACGCATATCTTTTGGGGAGATGAGCGCTGCGTGCCCCCGGATGATCCCCGGAGCAACGCCCGCATGGCCCGGCAAGCCTTGCTGGATCATGTGCCCCTGCCCCAGGACCAGGTTTATCCCATCTCTTGCAGCCCCTCACCGGCTGCCGGGGCCCGGGACTATGAAACTTTGCTCCGAAAGTTCTGCGCCGGGACTCCCCCCGGCCTGGACCTGGTCTTCCTGGGCCTGGGAGAAGACGGCCACACCGCCTCCCTGTTCCCCTATAACGACGCCTTGGAGGAACGGCAGCGCTGGACCGCGGCCGTGTACGTCCCCCCCCAGGGCCTGCACCGGGTCACATTCACCGCGGCTTTTATCAATCAGGCCCGGGTGGTGGCTTTTTTGGTGGCCGGTGCGGCCAAGGCCGGAGCGCTCCGGGAGGTAATGCAACAGCCCCGGGACCCTCGGCGTCTCCCCGCCCAACTGATCAACCCTGAAGCCAGTGAGTTGTTTTGGCTGGTGGACCGGGAAGCCGCCGGACAGTTACGCTAAGATTCCCCACCGCCTGCCCCCGGTGACGGCAGGCCCTTTCCTCCCTCCTTATACCAGCTTGCAGTCAAAGAGGTATTTAAGGGTGTCATTCTGAACGCAGCGAAGGGGAGTGAAGAATCTCTCTTCGCTGTGCTCATAATATCCCCTGACTCGTTTGACTGCGGCCTGATATTATACCAAGTTGCCGCCAAAGAAGTAATATTGAGATGTCATTCTGAACGGAGCGAAGCGGAGTCAAGAATCTCTCTTCGCTATGCTCATAATTATCACTTTACTCGTTTGACGGCGACTTGGTATTAGACCCTTGCCTTGGCGAGCAGCCAAAGTCGAGCCGCAGACGGCCCAGGCCCTCCATCACGGGACCCCTTCCCTGCGTTTCCGGGGCACTCGCTGGCGCCAGGCAACGCGACACCTTTTTTTTACAGTTTGTAAAAGGGATTGACACTTATTCCTAGATTATCCGGAGAAGAAGGGGAAACTGGGCCTTTGATTGCGTGGTATGCATATTGCTATTCTTTAACCAGGTATATCCCCGGGGGGCTATCCTGGTATCGGCGATAATAAATATTTTATTAGTGATCTTAACAGATTTTTTAATTAAATTACCAACCCATTTAACTTTAGGTCAGGTCCAATAATCAGAAGGAAAACAAGATGCTGAAGATGAAATTAAATGCCAAGAT
>Ga0172375_10010312_pt1 | contig 12151 bp, 17 predicted proteins | sample LakKiv1m_FD_114537 | JGI IMG/M metagenome (GOLD analysis project Ga0172375, IMG submission 114537) | Freshwater microbial communities from Kabuno Bay, South-Kivu, Congo - kab_092012_11.1m | ecosystem: Environmental > Aquatic > Freshwater > Lake | place: Democratic Republic of the Congo... | reverse complement strand
CTAGTGAAGAAAATCTTACGCCGGGCGGAACGTTTAAGGAAGTTAAATGGGCAAGTCCTGCAGAATTTAAAGATTACTTTACAACAAGTGTTAATCCCGAAATTGCGGATTTCTTAAATAATCTAAAATGATAACCTTTGAAAGAAGAAAAACCGATTGTCTTGGAAAAGATGATAAAAGTTCAATTGGAGAGATAGATTTACCAATCAGAGATTTATGTGAAAAGATAAACAAACTTTCTAGTTATTATACTCTTAGTTCTTGTTCTGGCAGAGTTGTTTTAATAAAAAATACAGATAAAAAAGGACCAGGACTTTTTAGTTTTAGAAGTCACAAACTCATAGATTTTAAAGAATTAAAAACCGAGCTAGAAAAAGCATCTACTAAAAAAGAGAACTTAATATTCAAACAAGAATCTTGCATACTTCATGTTTGTTGTAAAACTCTTGAGAACGCTGAAGTTTTGCTTAGTAAAGCTAGAATTTGTGGTTGGAAAAATTCTGGAATCATGACTAGTGCAGGTCGAGTTGTTCTTGAATTAAGAAGTACAGAATATTTGGCTTTGCCAATAATGAATTCCGGGCAAGTTTTAGTTGACGATGATTTTTTAAAAATTCTTGTTAAAGAAAGTAATAAAAGACTTGAGAAAACCTGGGAAAAAATACAGAAATTGGAAAAGAGTTTGTAAATTATTAACAAGCTAATTAAAATGGTCTCATGACTTTTGCTTCATCTACAATTATTTTGTGAGAGATGATTATAGACCTTAGATGTTTATGAAAGTTTTCCATAGAAATAGTTCCGTTCTGAGCATTTGATAGGGCTAGAAATCCTTCTTCCTTACTAAGATTAAGACTTAATGCCATAGCACCCATATTGAATCCTAATTGCACTTTTAATTCTTCTGAAAGATCAGCCCATCTACTAGCTCGCGTGAAACGAAGAACCTGTTCACAGGCATGTGTTGTAAACTCTTCTTTTGTTAGTACCATTTTAAAATTAAGTTAAATATCTTTATAAATTTTCTTTTTCAGCACTCTAAAATGTACTCAAACTATAAAAAATCACTCATTTTCTTGATTTTTGAGTAATAAAAAACTTCTAGAAACATTTTTAAGTGGGTGTCCCGTTCGAATTTCAATATATAGCGTGTTCTTATTTGAAAATCTACTTGGGATTTCCCACTTTTTAATAAAATAATAGAACCCTAGAACTATATAAATATTTCGAAAGGTTCTGAAAAGAAAGTGATGTAAGGAGGTATAAGAAAAAAAGAAAAAATGGTTTTAGAATTTGCAAAAGAAGCAATTGATAATCTGGAAAAGAACCAAATTAACTTCGATGAATTGAAGGCTGGTAAGGCAAATATTAAAGTCGTTGGATGTGGAGGAGCAGGTTGCAATTCAATCACTTGGTTGTTTAACAAAGGGATTAGCGGCGCGACTGTGTACGGTTTAAACACTGATGCATTGCACTTAAGCATTACAAAGGCTGATGATAAAATTCTTATTGGTAAAGAAATGACTCGAGGTCTTGGTGCAGGAGGCCACCCTAATGTAGGCCGTGAGGCAGCTAAGGAGTCTATATCTGAAATTAAGAAAGCTGTTGCTGGATCAGATATGGTTTTCATAATAGCTGGTATGGGTGGAGGTACTGGTACTGGTGCTGCTCCGGTTGTTGCTCAAGCTTCAAAAGAAACAGGGGCTGTTGTAATTTCTGTAGTTACTATGCCGTTCGAATGCGAAAAGGCTAGAATTGAAAAAGCAGAATTTGGATTGCAAGAACTAAGAGATGTTGTTGATACGGTTATAGTTATTGATAATAATAGATTAGTTGATATTGCAGGACAATTACCAATACAACAAGCTTTTGCTGTAGCTAATGAGTTAATTTCTACAATGATTAAAGGTATTGTTGAGACAATTACATTACCTTCATTGATTAACCTTGACTACGCAGATGTTTCAGCTGTCATGAAAAAGGGACAGGTGGCTGTTATCGGAATTGGAGAGTCTGATTCGAGTGACAGAGTTAATGAAGCTGTAAGGCAGGCATTAACACACCCTCTATTAGATGTTGATTATAGAGGAGCCAATGGAGCTTTGATACACATAACTTGCGGTGCTGATATGAAACTCGAAGAATTCAGCCAAATTGGTAATCTTGTTTCTGAGAACTTAGCTCAGGATGCTCAGGTTATTATTGGTGCTAGAATTAACAAAGAGTTTGAAGGAAAAGTCAGAGTTATTACAATTATGACTGGTGTCAAATCTCCTTATGTTCTTGGAAAAGAGCGTGAGGAAGAAAACTATTCAAGAGTCAGTCGTGAAATGTCTGATTTGGGAATAGAAGTTTATAGATAATTTACTTTTTAAAATAAAATAGCCGGCCCGATTAGGGCCGGTTTATTTTTTTATTTCTTATTATTTTTAATTATTCCTTACAGAAATATTATGAAAATCTATTAAGTATTTGCTCCAGAAATAATTCTTTTTGGTTTCATGTACTTGTTGTTCCAAGTATCAAAAAATAGAATAGAATCTAGAAGGGGCTTTGATTTCTGCTTACTCTTCCCCATTTCATAACCAACAGGAAGCATTGCTTCGACATCAATATTTTCAGGTATAGAAAGTATGTCTTTTACTGTTTCGTCACTAAAAGCACCAACCCAACAACTTGCAAGACCCATATCAGTTACTTTTAATAGAAAATTTTCTATTGCTGCTCCTGCTTGTTGATTTGCATACATTTCACCCCTTTCATAATAGCTCTTTTTCAAAAAGCTTTTATCAGAGCAAACCACAACAACAAAATCAATATTTTCAAAAAAATCTTGAACAGCTGCTCCTGCTAATTTTCTTATTTTTTCTTTATCCTGAACAATGATGTATCTTAAACAAGCCGCATTTCCTGCGAGGGGTGCATGATTGGCTGCTTCAATTAATTCTATAACTTGTCTATAATCTGCCTTTTTTGTTCTTTTAAAATCTCGAACAGTATGGCGCTCTTTTATTGCTTTATCTAATTCCATGTTTTTTTAAGGGGAAAGAGGTATAAAAAGATTACTAAAATAAAATCTTAAAAATAAGCGTCTCCAAGAGGACTCGAACCTCTGACCCCATGATTAACAGTCATGTGCTCTACCAGCTGAGCTATGGAGACATAGCTTATAATCCCTAAGAAAGAGTGTTTTTAAAAGCTTTCTTTTTCTTCCACATTCTTTTTTTCAAGCCAACCATAGACAACAGAATGCTTACTTCCGGCTACAAGGTGCTTTAGTGCAAATTCGGCTTTCTTTACATCGTCTTCTACACCAATTATGCCGATTAAATTATCATGCAAAACTATTGAGCAATTTGTTAAATCTTCTAAAGTATCAAGAACTTTTCTATTCATCCCTATTATTCTTCCACGAACTTGTGAAAGATTTTTTCTTTTCGATATATTCTTTATTCTTATTATGCTAAACTGAAAGTCTTCATATCTTAAATCAAGAGCTGCCGGAATAGAAAAACCAAGATTTACTGCTTCTACAAATTTTAATGCTATTAATTCATCTTCTGGTTTGCCTTCAAGAATAATAATCTTTCCATTTGAGGTTAATTTTACCTTAAGATTTTTTTCTATTTCTCTTTTTTCTTTTAAAATCTTTTTTATATTGTTAGAATATAATTGCTCTGTCATTCTAGAACTCGTTAGCGATTCCCTTTATGAACCCTTTTCTTTCAAGCCATTGAATGGCTGCAGGGGTGTAAGAGAATATTATATCTCCTTTTTTATCGCCTTCAAATTCCCACGGTTGAACAAGAACAATATTGCCCGGCCTTATCCAAAGTGCTCTTTTTAATCTGCCTGGGACTCTGCAGTTTCTCTGCTTTCCATCAAAACAAGAAATCATCATTCTATTTGCTCCAAGTCTTTGGTCAACTTTGCCTAAAACCTCATTGCCTCTTGGTACTCTAACCCTGCCAATAGACTCGCCTTGAGGATTTTGAGAATTACCATTATCATTAAATTCTCCGAATTCTTGCTCATTATTTTGTTCTTCCATATAGAAGATAGAATTAGGGTATTTTTAAAGCTAAGTATAGAGTATTAATCTCTGTTTATAGGAGGACAAGAGCAGTAGGTACGCCCTGAATTAAAATTATGCCCTCTTTTTTTATTATTCCTGATTTTAAAGCTATATCTATTGATTTTTGACCAACTATATTAAAGGTTGAATCTGAATCAGAATATTCTCTTATTATGTTTAAAACTTCTCCTTCTGATTTTTCTTCTCCGCCGAAAAAGTTCTTACCTATTATTATCTGTCTGTTATCTTCTTCAAAGGTTTTTTCAAGAAGGTCAGAATCACAAATTGCAACAATCTCCCTATAAGATTTATGAATTTTAACTAACATCTACTATACACAATATAAAATTTTAGTATAACTCCAATTATACAAATAAATAGAATATAAAATCCGGAGTTACTTTTTACCCATCATGCGACAAACAGTAGTTCCACAAGTTGGGCATTTTCCTTTTGCCATATTTGTTCCACGAGCTGTTTTTGTTAATTTCTCGTCTTTCATAACAACTGTTTTCTTGCACTTAACACAATAAGCTTCTGTCATTTTTAACCTCCTTGTCTTTTTTAAATGTCTCGACTCTTTTATAAATCTTTCTAACTGCTCTTTTTTACAAAGAAAGGTATATAAAACCCAGAAGTTTTAGAGGATTTGGAGGTGTTAAATGAAACTTAAGAAAATAGGTGTATTGTCTTTGGGGTATGTGGCTGCTATTTTTGCATTTTTTATGGGCATTTTACAGGACATATTAACTCTTGTACAGATTAATTCTGGAGTAGCCAGTGAACTCATGACAGTAGAACAATTAGCTTACTTATCGGGCAGCTATTGGTGGATAATAACCGTACCTTTGATTCTTCTCGTAATAGGCTTTTTAGGAGGAGTAATCGCTGCATGGATATACAATATTGTTATTGTAAAGCTAACTGGTGGTTTGAGTATTGAACTCAAATAGAATTTATATTTTTGTTATTGATTTTTTTGCGCCACAAGCCATACAATGTATAAAATTTAGCCTGTCTTCTTTTAGAATTTCTGTATCGGGTTTTCCACATTCTTTGCATAGCACATATTCTTGAGTGTAAAGACTTAGTTTTTCATTTATGAGCTTGCTTGAGATTATCCTTGTTAATATGAGTCTCTCACCGCGCATTACTCCTGGTGTAGCAAGTTCTTTTAGAAGAAATTTTAAAACATGCTCGCAATCTCTTCTAAGATAACTGCAGATTTGCTTAAAATTAGTTATAATTGTTTTTTTACCCTCTATATGTCCTTCTACTTTTGGAATTTCAAATCTGTCTATCTTTGATTCAATTGGCTTAATGCTTTTATAGGCTTCATTAAGAAGCTTTTCATAGTCCTGTTGGTTCATTGTTTCTGTCATAAGAATTCTAATTAGTGTTAGTTTTTAAAGCTAAGGTTTATCCTAAATATCTTACTCTACCTGGTCTTGGTTCATAAATTATGCCGTCTTCTAATAGCTTAATTATTTCTGTATTGATTGTTTCTGGGCTAGCTGATTTTACTTTTAGAATTATATCCTCTGTGCTTATGCCATTACTATTACTTGGATCACCTGTTCTTATCAGTTCTATTATTTCATCACGTATTTCCATTTTCTTTTCTGTTTTTGTTTGTGATTCCGGAATTGGTAGTCTGCCGCGTGCTTTTTCTAATTCAAGTTTTCTTACTAGCAAGTATCTTGGGTCTGCCTTTTTCATTATTTCTGGGCTTATGTACAACTCACGGTTATAACTTCTTAAGACACCTATTACTAGAATTGTATCGCCTTGAGAAAGCTCTTTGTACTTAGTTACATCTTCACCAAAGAATTTTATTCTTATTTGACCAGAGGCGTCATCAATTGTAAGTGTTGTAAATTGTTTTTCTCCTTCTGAAGTATATTTATCAACAATATTTGCAATAATATTCACCCTTATTATCTTTTTGTCACCAAGTTCAAGAAATCGAAATTTTTCTTTTACTACTGTGCTTTGGGCTTGTGTTGGGTCTGGTGCTGATTCTTGGGGAACATCTTCTACAATAGGGACGCCCATAAGTAAATCTCCTATTTTCATTTTATGGGCTGTTTCTCTTTTTTTAAAATCTGCCATGCTAATTGCAATAATAATTAGTTTTTAAAGATTGTTGAAGTGAAAAGTTAGGTTTATATATTATGTTTTTTCAGGGTTGATATGATGAACTCAAATGATCCTTACCTTAAAGTAGCAGAACATACAAGAGCATTATCTATGCCTATAGATAGATTGATGATAGAGCTTTATATGCCTTTATTCACTCATTTTAGAGATACTTCGTTTAGAAATAGGTTTAAAGATTTTACAAAAGCAGGAGATCAATTAATTCTTGCTGGTGGAAATCCCAAAGTTGCTTTAGATTTATTAAAAACTCTTAGAGAAACCATGCCAAGAGCATACGAAAGACAAAGAGGATGTATGGATAGATTAATAGAACAAGCAGAATTGGCAGTTAGGGCTTATCGTGAAAGAAGAAGAGATTAAATTTGTCTAAAAGTTGCAGATTTAAGATTTGAACCTTCATGAACTATTACGCCGCCAATAACTATATTTGAAGAGACAGATATTGTTTGTTCTAATTTTTCTAATACTGCTAAATCTCCTTGGTGCATCTGAAGTTTTCTTGCATCTTCATAATTAAACCAATCCTGTCTTGTACCTTCAGGACCTATTGGGGCTAATTCTCCTGAGAATCTATCTGCAAAATAGTAATCTGCATCATAGTCGAAATTAGCAACTTGTGTTTTTCCTGGAAAAATTCTATATCTATTATCAAAAAATATTCTGGCTATGAGTCTTGGATTGTTTGGAGTTATTCCTGTTTCTTCACGAGTTTCTCTTTTTGCACATTCTGGTCCAAGTTCTGTTCTGTCCTCTTGTTCAACTATATCATAATCTCCGCCAGGAAATATCCAACAGCCATTATTAATTCCTCCAATTTGGTGGCGCATAAGATATCTTCCTTGCAAGTCTCGTATTACGCATAAGGTTCCCCTTATTAGCTTTCTTGCATTTGTATCCATATTATATCCTCTGAACAAAACCTTTTCTTGGTGTGAAAATATCTCCAGAAGCGATTAGCTTTTGAATAGCATCATCTAAATCATCTTTGCTTAACTTACCTTCTAATTCTTTTTCAAGTTCTTCTATTGGAATAAACTTGCCTAATCTTTCTTCAAGTTTGCTAATAGTCTCACGCAAAATTATAACTTTACTTCTTTGGCTTGAGGAAACCCCTGTTGCAATTCTATCAATGTCAAAACTTTTTGTTTCTTGATCATAACCTACTTGCATCATGTAATACTTGACTAAATCAATTGCAATCTTTGCATCTTCTTTTGTAACTTTTTTACTTAACCTCATCTTTGCATGTGCTTCTGAAAGTCTTACAAGAGCCTCGAGTTGTCTTGCTGAAATTGGAATAGACTTAGAGCCAAGAGCATCAGCTGTGCTTGGAGTATTACGCATTCTTACATAGAAATCGCGAATTTCTTTAACCGCTTCGTCTGTTAGTATTGGTTTTATTTTTTGTTTTGCATAGGCTATGTATTTCTTGAATAATTCTCGGGTAATTGGAATTATGTTTTCTTTTTGTTGATAGGCTGATAGAACATGAGAAGCTATTGATTCATCACGATATTTATCTGGTAGATCTCTTAATACAAAAATTAAATCAAAACGATTAAGTAATGTTGGTGGCAAATCAATCTGCTGAGCAATTGTTTGGAAGGGTTCAAATCTTCCGAGTTTTGGATTGCCTGCTGCTAGAACAGAAGTTTGAGCTTTTAAACTGGCTTGAACATTTGCTTTTGAAATTGTAACTGTTTGCTGTTCCATTGCCTCATGCATAGCAGATCTATCATTAGGGTCCATTTTTTCTATTTCATCAATACAAACTATTCCGCCATTAGCAAGAACCATTGCTCCTGCTTCTAAAGCCCAACCTCTTAAGAACTCATCTTTAACTACTGTTGCAGTTATACCTGCTCCAGAAGCAGCTTTACCTACAAGATACCTGCCTTTTGGAGCCATGCCTGAAATAAACTTGAGTGTTACAGATTTTGCAACTCCTGGATCTCCTATTAGAAGAACATGAATATCTCCTCTTTTTACAGAACCATCTGGCCCTACTTTACGAACACCACTTAATAATTGTAGAACAAGTGCTTTTTTTATTTCTTCATAGCCCCATATACTTTGAGCTATGCTTGCTGACATTTTATCAAATAGTTTTGGATCTGCTGCTAGCTCTTGAATTTGTCGCTCGTCTTCTTCATTAATCTTAACTTCCTCATAGGTTTCTTCAAGTGGGATAAGATTATTTGCTTCTATTGCTAAGTCAAATCTTGTTTTTATCGAGCCTGTTGGAAGTGGGATTGGAACTTCTTTTAGAACACCAATTACTTTTATACGGCAACCAGGCGTTGTTCTCTCTTCCATTTTTGGTTCAACCAGGTCTTCTTGAAGAAAAATAGAAAGTCTTCTTGGCTGTTCTCCTCCAGATAGTGCTTCGGGCGATTCTTCTATAACTAATCTTTGAGCATCAACCATTTCTTTACTTAAAAGTCTGAATTGTCCTTTTCTTCCACAAGAGCATCGGGTTGGCTCGCGAAACTTGCTTTCTATTTGAAGAACAGTAATTATTGTTCCGCATGAAGGACATTCAAATTTAGCACTTACAACTTGCGGTCTTACATCAGAGGTTTGTCTTACAATACCTTCTATTGATATAAATTTATTAAGGTGTTTTGCACGAATATAACTTATTTTTGATTCCTGAGTTTGGGGTATGTTTTTAAAACGAACCCTTGCTCCTTTAATTAAACCAAGTTCATCAAGTGCTGTTTCTAATACTTGAAGAATTTCTTCTGGTGCATTAATTAATTCTTCTGCTAGTTGGGGAGAGAATTCTGATAAGTCCTGAAAATCAACCACTATAACTCTTCGATCTTCCCTTATACTCTGACCTATTTCTTTTCTATAGGTATCAAAGAAACCCTTGGCTTCTGCTATCCTTTCTTCTGTTTCTCTTTTTTGTTCAGCCATAAATTAAAGAATTGGTTTCTCTTTTAAAGGGTTTCTATACTCAGAAGTATAGATTAAAAATTAGGGTTTAGAAGGCAATTATTCATTCATTCTCTTTTGAACTTCTTTTATCTTCTTGTTCAATTGAGTCATTGAGTCTTCTAGCTGAGCTCGGTTTTTAGTTCCTGTGCAGACTAATTTTCCATTCGAGAAAAGTAAGAAAGTTGCATTTGGCTCTATTAATTTGTAAACTAGTCCTGGAAATTGTTCTGGCTCATACTCTGTATTTTCTAATTCGAGAGCTAAGTAGTTTAAGTTAAGATTAACATCAATGCTTCCTGATGCTACTATGTTTTGAACGGTTATTTTAGGAGTTATAGTTACTCTGACTCCAATTTTCTTAAGTTGTTTTATAACTTCTTGGATAACTTCTTTAACTTGGGCTATACTTTTTGTTCCAGTGCATACTAGATTTCCTGAAGAGAAAACTAGAACAGCTGACTTTGGTTTTTTAACTCTTAGGACTAGGCCTGGAAATTGTTCTGGATTATATTCTGTATTTGTAAGAGTTTTAGCAAGTTTTGTTAAAGGTACGTCTTTTGCTAGAGAAGTAGTAGCTACGATATTTTGTATTTTTAGAGAATCTTTTACCATGTGATATGCTTTATAAACCCCCGGGGTTTTTAAAGCTTTGCTTTTTCCTCGAGGTGTTTGGGTATTTTTAAATGAGAAAAAATTAAAAAATTAAAACTATTAAAGACAAGGCGAAATAGCAATAATGTTTTTATAGGTGGCTTTCTCATTTAGAATATGAATAAAACAATTGAGATGTTAGCTAAACAACTTGATCCTCGTCAGGATTATAAAGTCTTTAGTTTTGAGCCTAAAAGTCAAGGTAGGTTTTCTAGAGTATTTGAATCAGCTGGAAGAATAGTTTTATATTCTTTAACTTATATTAAGCCTACATTAAGAGGGGCGGTTGTAGGGGGGACATTAGGGGCTGTAGAAGGAGCAGTAACTGGGGGGTTCGATGGTGCTGCAGTTGGCGCGGGTCTTGGACTCTCCCTTGGAATGTCAATAGATCTTACGCAATATATTCTTAGAGGATTATATCATATGAGTCGGGTAGGAATAACACAAATTAATCAATCCAGCAAATATCCTCTTGAACGAAATTTATAATCAAAATTCTCTATGCAAAGCTTCAGATTTATGAGAAGCTTTTACTTCTTCTAGAGTTGCTATATCACTAATACTCCTGTCTGTTCTAAGAGCTGTAAATCTTGGAAATCTCAATGCATAGTGCGAATTATAGGAAGGAGAACCTTGAACTTCTTGATAAACAACTGTGATAACAATTTTTGGTTTGACTTTTACTTTTTTTCCGTGTTCGCTTGTGATAAGGGGCTTTAGAAGTTTTGTCATATCTTCATAACTTGTTCCTTCTTCTGATTTTTCTTTTACTCCTGTTGAAACTTTTCCTACATCTAATAATTCTCCTGACTCGTCATCTCTGCAAGCAACATCAAAGCTTGAAAGCCAACCAGCACGCTTACCTGTACCGTACTCAGCTCCTGTAATAACTAAATCAAATTCATTACTTGCTGGCTTTAATTTAAGCATATGGCCAACTCTTGCTCCTGGTTTGTAGGGGCTAGTTAAATTTTTTATCATTACTCCTTCTTCTTTATCTGCTAGAGCTTGCTTGTAAAACTTCTCGGCTTTCTTTTCATCAGAAGTTATTAGCTGTTCTGATAATCTAAACTTGAGTTTTTCTGGTTTTATTATTTTTTCAAGAATTTTTCTTCTTTCTTGAAAAGGCAAGTCTATAGTTGACTTGCCATTGTAGTACAAAACATCAAAAACATTTATTTCTACAGGCAACTCGCTAGAAAGTTTTTCGATATCATATTTTCTTTTAATTCTTTGAGAAATATGTTGAAAAGTCGTATATTTCTTTGTTTTTTTATCATAGCCAACAGCCTCTGAATCAATAATAAAAGTATCTGCTTTAACATATTTTTTTACATGCTCTAAAACTTCTGGAAATTGTTTTGTTACTTCATCAAGTCTTCGGGTAAATATTTTTATTTTTCCTTTTTCATCCTTATTAATAAGCATTCTAAATCCATCATACTTATACTCAAAAGCAGTCTCGCCTCTATCATTTTTAGTTCTTTCAAAACCATCGTGAATATTTTCTGCTTTTAGAGCCAACATAACTTTGAGTGGTTTGCCTGGAGAAATATCTATCTTATTTAACTCACTTAACCCTTTCAAGGCTTTTTCAAAAACTAAAGCAAAGTCAGTAACTTTATCATAAGCTGATTGAACTTTTTCATAACTCACTCGGTCTTCTTTATCAAAACAAGCCCAAACTATTGAATCTCGAAGAGTTCCTGAACCAAGACCAATTCTTAAATCGTTTAAAAGTGTTCTTGTTATGTATTTAGACTCGAGTGGACTAGCACTAGAAAGCAACTCGGCTATTAATCCTATTTTTTTATCAACAGTTCCTTTTCCTACTAAATCTGGCAAGGCTTGTAAATTTTCTAAGACTTTTTCTGTTGTTAGTTTTGCTGAAAAAAGAGTATGCTGGGATTTTGCTTTAGAAATCTCTGAAGCTACTTGGCCTAAATCGCCTATTTTTTTCCATTTTTTTACTATTTCTTCTTCTGGTTTGCCTGTTGATTTAGCAAGAGCTTTTATTGTAAGTTGCTCTGAAATTCCGAATTCTTTTTCTTCCCAGTCTGGCCAGACTCTTCCTTGCAATAGGTAAATAATCTCGCGATGTTTCTCATGTTTAAGTGTTTTCAGAAATTCTGAGAGAATTTCTGTTTTTTTCAGGCGAGAGGGATTTTTTTCTAGTTCTTCATAAATTTCACAGAGTTTTGAGTAGTGCATGTTTGTTTTAATTCTTTTTAATCTACTTCTTTTATTATATTATATCTTAAGAAATCTGGGTTTTTATAGTTTCAATAAGCGTGAGCTGTAAAGTTAAAGGGAGTTATTTGG
>Ga0172375_10010311_pt1 | contig 12152 bp, 12 predicted proteins | sample LakKiv1m_FD_114537 | JGI IMG/M metagenome (GOLD analysis project Ga0172375, IMG submission 114537) | Freshwater microbial communities from Kabuno Bay, South-Kivu, Congo - kab_092012_11.1m | ecosystem: Environmental > Aquatic > Freshwater > Lake | place: Democratic Republic of the Congo... | reverse complement strand
TATTGCTCTCTTTGAGAAAAAGCCCATTTTACAGGCCCTGGCGGTTGACGATTACAGAAACGAGATTGCTACCGGACCTATCCAGTTGAATTTATTTGAATGTTAACCGGACACTACTGATAATAAAACTCATTCAAAGTCAACAGATTCTGGTCTCTCTCAAAGAGCACACAGGGGACACAGAGGCTAAGATCTCATTGTTTTTGAAGCTCCGTGGTTCAGCGTTCTATGTGAGATGCCACCCATCGTATCAGACGCGTTTGACAGACACGGTCACAACTCAGGAACCTTTTTTCAGAAAAATGCGCTTTCCCCAAAACGGCAGAGGGCGTCTGCCGAATTCCCAGGTTGGCAGATACCAAAGCCGCCTGCCTGAAATTTTTCAGATTTCGAAAATACGGACCTTTAAGGCCAGTGTCCTTCAGATAGTTTGCAGGGGTTTAAAGCGCCTCTGGCTGGGACTCTGCCCTGACTCTGCCCTGACTCTGCCCTCATCCAGCTTTGACCCTGCCCTTTTTGCGTCCATCTGGATGAACTGTGCCTGGAAGGCGTGACCCGCTTCGTGGAGTTTCAGTCCGATTTCGGAATAATCGGCCAGTTGATCGTGCATCTTCTGGATGCCGCTGCCCCAAGCCTCGATGAGTTTAAGCTCTTTGTACATAGGGGCCAGGACTCGATTTCGGATTTTGCTCCGGCCGGTCCCCAGTTCTTCGATGGGAAGGGCATCCGGGAGGGGGCAGGGCTGGTGATCTTCAGCATGTCATCGTAGATGGCCACCTTGATGTCGCTGCCAAGGATGGCGTAGTCCCGGTGAACAATGGCATTGATAAGGGCCTCGCGAACAGCCTGGATATCCTCAGTCTCAAAATATTGCGATGTTGTTAACCATACATAAAACGAATGTTACCAAGGTCGCCCTATATCGCATCATGTCATGCCGGACTCGATCCGGCATCCAGAACCCTTTATATAAGCACCGAACCACAAATAGGCCATTTTGCATCTCGCTCTGGCTGGATTCCGGCCTTCGTAGGAATGACAGGGTGGCAAGTTGCGTTGTAGGGTTAATCATTGGCTTTGGGCGCGTCTTAAACGTGTCAAGAATCCGAAATACGATGCCAAGGATCGTAGAGCGTATTATTGGGAGAAGTATCATCGGTCCAGAAGGGCCACGAATTCCCCCCAATTGGAAATCATGGGTATGTCAGGACCCGGCCTCTTGGAGGGATCGGAGCTTGCTCCGGGGGGTAGAGGGCTTCCCTTGTCCCGGGCATAGGTAAACCAGACCGGCTGGATGCCGGCATTCAGCGCCCCGCAAACATCGGCCTCGGGATCATCCCCCACATACAGCAGTTCGGCGCGGCTCACGCCCAGTCTCTGTCGCAGTCTTCCAAATAGGAGGGGATGGGGCTTTCGATAGCCGATCTCTCCCGAGATCAGCACCACGTCGAAAAATCCATCCAAACCGAGATGTTGAATGAGACTCAGGGCCGCAGGGGCATGGGTAAAGTTGGAAAGGAGACCGAACCGGTAGCCCGGCTTCAAATCTTGCAGCATGGGCAGGGTATCGGGGATGACGTGGCAGAAGTCCAGAAAGGCGGAAAAGTAAGACTCCACGGCTGAAGATATCCGCGCATCCTCAGGCTCAATGGCATATCCCAGTCGCTGCAGGGCCTCACTGATCCAGAAACGATTGTGCGTCTCGATGCCGTTCCGGTTCGCCTCTGTGATATGACGCACAGCGGCCTCACGATAGGCCTGCCGAAACGGCTCTGGATCGGGAAGTATGCCATACTGCTCAAGGCCTATTATCAGCCGGCTCAGCGCCTCATCCAGGGCGCCCGGCTCGGCCATGATCAGGGTGTTGAAAAGATCAAACCCGATTGCGCGGATACCGTCCACGGAATCTGTCCTCCTTTATCTCATGGGCAGGCCCAGCCCGGTACAGCGGTGGGCCCTGCACGGCGGTTTCTGTTCGCGAAGCATCCGTTGCCGTTCCGGGGTCAAGGCAGGAGTGAGGACCCAGTCCGTCCGGCTGTGGGCGTCCTTTTTCTTTATTAGGAGCCAGTTTCTTTCATCCCGTCCCTTCATTCGGAACAGGGTGAACCCGCCCCTCAGGATTTTCCCCCCAAGTTCCATGGCCAGCCTCCCGGCCTCCACGGCTCGGACCGGATCGTCTCCTTCCAAAAGTCGATAGGTCCCGGCATCCCATACAACCACAGCGCCGGACCCATACTGACCCTGAGGAATGATCCCTTCAAACGCGATATAGGCCAGCGAATGATCGTCCACCATGACCGCGAGACGCCTGTCCTCGGGGTTCAGGGACGGCCCTTTGGGTAGGGCCCACGATTTGAGGACTCCGGCCATCTCCAGCCTCAAATCATAATGGAGGCGTCGTGCATGGTGTTCATGCACCACAAAGCGGGGACTTTTCCGACTCTTCACCATCCGCCATCAAACCCTTTCGTTCCGAACTTGCCAGGCTTTCGTGAGATCATAGTGCCTTATGGCTCCCTGCTGCCCGCGGTAATGGTTCACCATGACTGCAAGCCTACTAAAATTTTCACTTTGAGGCGAGGGATTTTCTCCCAATCCTCAAAGGGGACATTGAATAGATGTGAGGCTCAAGAAGCAAGGTGTAAGGCCCGCCTGGCTATCCCGATAACCGCATGATGAAACCCCGGGTAAGCACCGGGTCTCGCTGGTCTTGGCACGACGGAATGTTCATTGAACGATTTTTGAACGTCATGACATCATTGAAAAAGACTGGGAGGGAAATGCGCCGAAACCAGCAATCGGGTGCCCGGAAGAGGCCTGAGTCTGATATTTTGAACCGGACGAGAGCTTCCCGATTATAGCCACAAAAGCGTTTTGGATTGAAGACGCCCACGCCTCGTGGAACATGGCTAAAAACCATGTTGACTTGTCGTGATTGCGCCGCCAGTGGATAGCCGTTGTTTAATCACAGGTTTTCGACGAGACTCATACGCTGGGGGATTATCAAGATATGTCATGTTGGCGAATTTGACGGACATCATCTGGAAACCAAATGCGACATGTCAACTTTCTTTGGTTGGAACTACCATAGCGTTGAAAAGAAATGCTTATCCATTTTGATCCTCTGAAAAATTCATTTTTTTAAAAAAAACAATAAAATTTGAATCTGGATTTAAATTTTTGCTTGACATATAATTTTCTATGCATCATAATTTCATTATCCACAGATTGCTCGTTTTTTTGTCTCTAATAAAAGCGATAATAGAATAAATTAACACTACTTTGATTATCTTGTTAAGCTGAGATATAATTTGTTAGAAAGTAGTTAACCTTAGAAAATTAAAGCCAGAAAAGGAGGACAAATGAAAACTGTAAAAATCGGGTCTGGTTCTGCTTCATGGGGAGACATGATGGAACCAGGAATCGACCTCATTGAACAAGGCGACATCCAATATCTTGGATTGGATCATCTGGCCGAGCTCACGCTTTCCATATTGCAGAGATGGAAGGCAAAGGATCCCAAAAAGGGATATATTCCTGATGTCATCCCTTTTATGAAAGGGCTCCTGCCCCCGGCCAGGAAACACGGAACTAAGATTTTGTGCAACTCAGGTGGCGCCAATCCTGAAGCGGCGGGTGAGGTAGTGGCACAAATCGCGAAGGAATTTGGGATGGAGGGACTTAAGATAGGAATCGTTCTTGGAGACGATCTTTTACCCCGCCTGAAAGAGTTTAAAGACCAGGGTGTGAAGTTTGAGAACATGGAAACCGGTGAGGAGGATATTGATAGAGTCGCGGATCGCATTGTGGCGGCGAACGCATACATCGGGGCCGAGTCCATCATTGAGGCATTGGAGGCGGGAGCGGATGTCGTTATCACAGGTCGCGCTTCCGACAACGCCCTCTATGTGGGTCCTTTGATGCATGAATTCGGCTGGAAATTTGAGGAGCCATACTGGGACAAGATCGGAGCCGCTGTAACCATCGGGCATATTATCGAATGCGGTGCCTGCTCCTCTGGCAGCATGTCCAGCCAATGGCGCAAGGTGGATGATCCCGGTAACGTCCGAAATCCAATGGCGGAAGTGGATGAAAATGCGGCAGCCATCATCAGCAAAATTGACGGCCCCGGAGGTTTGGTGAACTCGGGAACCGTCAAGGAGCACCTTGTTTATGAAGTGCATGATCCCTACAACTACCTTATGCCCGACGGAATTGCGGATTTTGCAAGCGCAAAATTGGAAGATATCGCCCCCAACAAGGTTCGGGTGACTGAAATTAAGGGAAAACCGCGACCTGAAAAGCTGAAAGTGTGTATGGGCTACCGGGAGGGGTTCATAGGGGAAGGCCAGGTATGGTTCCCTGGGCCCGACGCCTTTGAAAAGGCCCAGTGGGCTGAAAAATGGGCACGCAGAAGGCTGGAAATAATGAATGCTCAATATGATGAGCTGCGTATTGACTATATGGGCGTCAATATTCTCCATGGGAATACTGTTCCGTTCCCGCCTCCTTATGCCAAGGACATGTATGAATGCGGTCTGAGGTTTGTGGTAAGAACGAAGACATACGAAGAAGCCGATCGGCTCAAAAGGATACCCACATGGCTATGGACCCACGGTCCGGTCGGTTCCGCCTGCGGACAGCCGCTTCCTGTAAGACCGGTTATCGGGCTGTGGCCGACATTGATTCCCCGTGAACTGGTTCCAACCAGAATGGTCATAAAGGAGGTCAAATGAAAAAGAAAATTATGTTGAAAGATCTTGCCTATGCACGATCAGGCGATAAGGGCGATATTGTCAATATTGGTGTTATGGCTTTCAGTCCTGAAAACTATCAATTACTGAAAAAAAAGCTAACGCCGGAAAAAATAAAAGAGCATTTTGGATCCGATGTCAAAGGCGATGTTGTTATTTACAAAATGCCGAACCTAAATTCGCTGGAGATTGTGATGAATGGCGCTCTTGGTGGCGGCGCGACACGCACGCTTGCTCTGGATCAGACCGGAAAAGCCAAGGGACAGTCGCTTCTATATATGGAAATAGATGCCGATTAGCCTTCATTTGTATTGATGATATGGGAACTGGCCATAAAATTCTCTGAAAGCTGCACTCTCCCTTGATTGCAACTTTCAGGGGAAATATCAATCAACTAAATTTACTTGGGAATAGGTGTTGTGGGAGGTGTTAGCCGCTTCGTAAGAGTCCGGATGTGAAGTTGACCGCCATCCAATGGAATCCCCAAGTAAATATCTCCGGCATAGCCGGAGGCTGTCTGATTGCTGGCCCCTCAGAGGGGACCGAACGCAATCGGCAAGAACAAAACCGGGAACTCACATAATCCAGGCTTTGGTTCCTTATGTTTCCATTTTCTGCAAAACTAGAGCCTATACGTACTCGGTGGAACCGCTGTCCTGTGCCCCTTTTTGGTGATAGGTATCTGCCAGACTGAATGGCGCGGTTTTCTACATGTGTGGAACGACAGCAGTATATTCCCGGAATTGTCAAACTTTGGGAGTCCTACGGCACAGCCGGGGGTCTACCCTGGATTAAATTACTCTTGGAAATTAAGGTGATCTCTCATGGGGAAAATGATGAATGAGCTCATTCAGGAGCTTGAAGCAAAAAAGGCCAAGATTTTGGAAATGGGCGGTCCTGAAAAGGTAGCCAAGGAGCATGCAAAAGGGAAAATGACCGCACGGGAGCGCATCGACTATCTTTTTGATCCCGGAACGTTTTCCGAGGTGGGTATGTTTGTGCGGTCGCAAATCAAGGATTTTGAAATGAAGGAAAGGCCAACTCCTGCGGATGGCGTCATTACCGGTCTAGGAAAGATTCAAGGCCGGGATGCCGCTGCCTATGCGACCGATTTCACGGTGATAGCAGGGTCGGCGGGTGAGAGCCATGCCAAAAAAATAGCCAATATAATTGGATTGGCGGGAAAATTAAAGATGCCCATTTTTGGCCTATTGGATTCAGCAGGGGCCAGACTCCATGAGGGAACGGCCCTTTCTCGTCCCTTTAACGAGATTTTTCAGAACCAGTCCAAATATTCAGGCGTGATTCCTCAAATCCAGATCCTGATGGGGCCCTGTGCAGCCGGTCAGGGGTACAGCCCCATGTTGTCGGATTTTCTCATCATGGTCCGTGGCACTTCGTGGATGTGGCTGGGCGGTCCTCGTCTCACCCAGTCCATCGTCAAGGAAGCCATGGACACAGAAGTGGGAAGTCCGGATTTCCATATGATGTACAACGGACAATGTGATTTTATTGCGGACAATGATGAGGAAGCGCTCGACATGGGCAAGCGTTTGTTGAGCTATATTCCGCAGAATTGGGAAGAAAAACCGCCGGAGGTATCTTGCCCCGATCCGATTGACAGGCGCGAAGAATCGCTTTTGGATATCCTGCCTGACAACAGACAGATGACCTACGACATGCACGAGGTTATCGAAGGGATCGTGGATAAGGGGAGCTTTTTTGAGACCAAAACGGATTTTGCAAAAAATATCATCACAGGCTTTTGCCGTTTGGACGGAAAACCGATCGGTCTCATCGCCAACAATCCAGATGAACTGGGCGGGATAATGGAAAACGACTCGTCAGACAAGTATTATCGGTTTATGGTCTTCTGTGACTCCTTTAATATTCCTCTGTTGACCCTGGTCGATACGCCTGCGTTTGTGGTCGGTGAGGAATGGGAAAAAGAAGGCATATTGAGACACGGTGCGAAACTGCTGTATGCATACTCCTGCGCCACGGTACCCAAAATCTCCGTCATCGTCCGCAGGTCCTATGGAGGGGGGAACGTGGTTATGGGGTCAAAAACGCTGGGTGCGGATTTCAGTTTTGTCTGGCCCACTGCTGAAATCAGCATCATGGGGCCCGAATCCGCTGCTTCCATTATCTGGTCCAAAGAACTGGAAAAAGCTAAAACATCAGACCGTTATGTCAAAGAATTGGAAGAGAAGCGAAAAGAGTACCATGAACAATACATTAACCCCTTCAAGCTGGCGGAAAACATCAGATACGATTTTATCGATGACATTATCGATCCACGAGACACCCGGCGTGTTCTGATCAAATCCTATGACTTAGCCAGAAAGAAGAAAGTTCAAGTGCCCGATAGAAAGCACGGTAACCCCCCAGTTTAGCATCAGCGTATGGAGGAAAGTATATGACTACTGAATTGATAACCATAATCTCCCCCATGTCCGGTATTTTTTATAGAAAACCTGCACCGGATCAGGAACCTTTTGTGGAAGTGGGAACGGAAGTGAAGAAGGGACAACCGCTCTGTCTTCTTGAAACCATGAAAGTATTTACCAAAGTGAAATCCACTGCAGAAGGAATTGTTGAAGAAATATTGCTTAAAGACGAGGAAACGGTAGCAAAAGGCCAGGTTATTATGCGCCTGAAACCTAAAGGATAAAATCAAAATGGGAATTTCTAAAGTACTGGTTGTCAATCGAGGTGAAATCGCGGTCAGGGTTATAAGGAGCCTGCAGGAATTGGGGATCGGAGCGGTCGCGGTCTATTCCGAGGCCGATAAGGATTCCCGGCATGTACAACTGGCGGACGAGTCCTACCTTATCGGCCCATCACTTGCCACTAAAAGCTATTTAAATGCCAAAAAGCTAGTTGAGGTGGCAAGAAAAGCAAACGTTGAGGCCGTGCATCCGGGTTACGGATTTCTTGCCGAAAACGGCACATTCGCAGCGATGTGTGAGGATGCGGGATTGATATTCATCGGCCCCACTCCTGAAAACATGAAGCTGGCGGGTGATAAGTTGATGGCACGACAGACCGTAGGGAATGCGAATCTACCCATCATCCCTGGAAATATCGAAGGATTTCTGAATCTGGAAGAAGCGCGGAAAGTGTGCGACAGGCTCGGTTATCCTCTGATGCTGAAAGCTTCTGCGGGCGGCGGCGGAAGGGGAATACGCGTCTTGACCGACGATGCATGCCTCTGCGAGGAATTCGGAATGGCAGCCGCTGAAGCAAGATCGGCCTTTGGAGACCCGACGCTTTATGTCGAAAAATTCATTCAAAGGCCCAGGCACATCGAAGTGCAGATTCTCGGAGACGGAAAGGGAGGCGCTGTACATCTGAATGAGAGAAACTGCTCCGTCCAACGACGACATCAAAAGCTCATCGAGGAAGCGCCATCCCCGGGTTTGAGCAACAGCGTAAGACGGGCCATCCATGAGACTGCAGTTCAAATTGCCAAAATCTTTCAATACAGAAATGCCGGTACCATCGAATTCCTTTTGGACGGAGAGGACAATTTTTATTTCATGGAATTGAATGCAAGAATTCAGGTGGAACACCCTGTAACCGAGATGATAACCGGCGTAGACCTCATCAAGGCCCAGCTCGCTATCGCATCGTCTGGGGAGATAGGGATCGAGCAGGATGCCATTCCCGTATGGGGCCACGCCATAGAATGCCGAATCAACGCGGAAGACCCGGATTTTGACTTTGCTCCCTGTCCTGGCAAGGTAGAGGAATACAGATCGCCAGGCGGATTTGGCGTCCGTTTTGATACGCACCTCTTCCAGGGATATGATATCCCTGTTTATTACGATTCTCTGCTGGGCAAGCTGATCACTTGGGGACCTACACGGAAGGATGCGTTACGGACCATGGAAAGGGCGCTCAAAGAACTTACAATCGAACCTGTGCAGACCACTGCACCTTTTCTAGGGGAAGTCCTGAGAGAAGAATCATTTGTCAGCGGCGGATACAGGCTTGATCTGGTTGAACGGATGCTTGCGAGCAGGGAAAACGACGATGGTTGAGGTGAGGTGTTGGAGCATAGTTTAGTTCACAAGCAGCCTTTGAAATTGCTATCGAGGTTCGAGTTTCAGGAATAGACGGTGTCGCAGAAAAGCGGGGGCATAGAGAATGATCATTTTGAGGCGAGATGGATCGGTTGTGAAGATCACTATTTCCAATCCGGACAAATATAACCGACTTACGAGCGCCGATATGGAAGAGATCGCCCGTCGTTTAGGGGAAATCAATTCCGATCCTGAAATCAAAGTGTTGGTAATCACTGGAGAGGGTGATAAAGCCTTTTGCACAGGTGCGGATCTTGGTGAATTTCAGGAAACAAATATCCTCTACCATCGAAAGCGAAATGAGTTGTACCGCAAACTTTGTATCGCGCTTCACGAAACCAGAAAGCCACTAATCGCCAGAGTAAACGGGATCGCCGTTGCCGGTGGCATGGCCATGGTAACGCTTTCACACTTTGCCGTGGCCTGCGAGCATGCCAAATTCGGAACTCCCGAGATAAATGTAGGAGCCTTTCCAAGTATGGTCATGGTGGGGATTTTGCGTTCTGTACCGCGAAAAACCGCCTTGAAAATGATCCTGCTGGGAGAAAATCTAAATGCTCAAGAGGCACTGGAAGCCGGGCTCGTCAACGCAGTGGTTCCCTTTGGTGAATTGGATCGGAGTGTGAACGAGCTCGCCGATAAACTGGCTTCAAAGAGCACAGCGATCATGAACTTCGGTCTGGATGCCATCAGGGTATCGGATGATATGCCCTACTTGCAGGCGCTGGAGTACTTACAGGAGACGGCCACCATGATTCGATGTACGGAAGACTGCCAGGAGGGAGTGAAAGCATTTCTTGAAAAACGAAAGCCCGTATGGAAAGGGCAATAGGAAAGGAATTACAAAATGAGGGAGACAGTTATCGTAGACGGTGTCCGGACGGCAATCGGCCGAATGGGGGGGAGCCTAGCGCGGTATCGACCGGAAGAATTGGGAGCTTTTGCCATAAAAGCGCTCATGGAAAGAACCAAGCTGGCCCCCGGATTAATCGATGATGTATTCATGGGCGTCTCGAACACCTGGAATGCGGCTTACCATCCAGCACGTTGGGCTGCTTTAAAAGCGGGACTGCCCTACCGTGTACCGGCGGTTACGGTTGAAAGGGCCTGTGCGTCGAGTCTTCAGACCATCGGCTTTGCGTCACTGCATGTTTGGTCAGGCATGGGAGATATTTTTGTTGCTGGAGGCATGGAAAGTTGGAGTCAGTGCCCCTGGATGCTTCCGAGGCCGGATGCGGCCTATTCTTTCACTCCACCCCAGATAATCAAGAGGGATACGGCGCCTCCTCCGGATGATGTTCCCATGGGGTTGACGGCCGAATCTCTCGTGGAAATGTATGGCATAAGCAGAGAGGAGCAGGACGTTTTCGGTTTCAGAAGCCAGGAGCGATATTTCAGGGCTGCTGAAGCCGGTGTTTTCAAAGAGGAGATTTTTCCGCTGACCATTCCCCAGGGGAAAGGGCCTGATGTAGTCTTCGAAGTGGACGAACACCCTCGAAAGACTACCTTGGAAAAGCTGCGTTTGCTGAAACCAGCCTTTAAGAAAGACGGTAGCGTCACTGCGGGAACAGCCTGTGGCAGAAATGACGGCGGTGTTGCGTGTCTCGTGATGGAACGTAAACGGGCCGAGGAACTGGGATACAAGCCCCTTGCCAAGGTGGTCTCATTCGCGGCCGAAGGGGTCGATCCCAAGCTCATGGGAATAGGTCCTGCCTTTGCCATCCCCAAAGTCCTCAAGAGATCCGGCCTCAAGATCGAAGACATGGACGTGATTGAAATCAACGAGGCCTTTGCAGCACAGGTATTGGCGGATATAAAGGAATTGGACAGGCAGGGCATTCACATTGATCCCGAACAAGTCAATCCCAATGGAGGAGCCATTTCTCTGGGGCACCCCAACGGTGCTACCGGCGGCAGAATGGCCATCACTATAGCCCATGAGCTTCAGAGGCGAAAAGGCCGCTATGGGCTGGCGTCCCTTTGTATCGGCGGCGGGCAGGGTATGGCCATGATATTCGAGAGGTGCGAGTAAGCGAGTCAGGTTTTTCTTTTAGCGGTTTGTCGAGGGCCGCTTCTGGATTTGAAATAGGATTGAGGCCCTTTTGAAGACCTGATACCGGTGGGATAAGGGGGCCTATATAAAAAGGGAGTCCGGACAACAATGGAGATCAAAAAAAAATAGGTGTTATCGGCTCTGGGACAATGGGCTCTGGGATCGCACAGATCTGCGCCGCCGCCGGATATAGTGTCACGCTTGTGGATACTGAAGAAGCTCAATTGGACAAGGCCATGGCGGGCATTGAGAACTCGTTGAACCGGTTTGCCGCAAAAGACCGCCTTAAGGAAGGTGTTTCTGATATTCTGAGCAGACTCAGGGTGGGTATGGAAATTCCCGATTGCGGGGGGCTCAGATGGTTATGGAAGCGGTCTATGAAAATCTCGATGTGAAAAAATGTATCTTCCAGGAAGTCTGCCGCCATGTGTCGGAAGAAGCGATCTTGGCGACAAATACCTCCGCTATCTCTATCACAGCCATTGGAGCGTGTGCCAGTCATCCGGCGAGGGTCGTGGGGATTCACTTTTTCAATCCGGTTCCCATGCTCAAGGCAGTGGAGGTGATACGTGGTATCGAGACCAGCGATCAGACAATGGAGTCTGCTGCGCAATTTATCGTTTCCCTTGGGAAAAAGCCGATTATCGTTGATAAAGATGTCCCCGGGTTTTTGCTTAACAGAATCAACCTGCCCTCGAATCTCGAGGCCATGCGCCTTCTTGAACAGGGAATAGGGACCATAGAGGATATTGATGAGGGGGTAAAATTGGCTTTCGGTAGACCCATGGGAATTTTCGAACTCGGAGATCTTGTGGGGCTGGATGTGACTATGGCCGCCTGTGACGCCATTTATTCGGAAACCAAGGACCCAAAGTATCTGCCCCCCGTGATTCTTCGAAGGATGGTCAAGGCAGGTCGGCTGGGCAAGAAGACGGGAAAAGGATGGTACGAGTACAATTCCGATGGTACCCGAAAGGGTTAAGTGATTGGCTGTCTGCCTGACAGCATTTCCAGTCAGAAGGTACTTGAACGGGGTAGATATGACAAAAGTGGACATACAGGGCCGGATCGCCTGGGTGGTTTTTGACAATCCTCCGATGAATGCTTTGGACGATGTGGGTAAGGCGGCTCTTTTATTACGGGGAGCATCTAATAGTTGTCATGTTAAATTGCTGCATAACGGACATGCTTTTCATTGAAATAGTTTTTGACAATGTGGGGTTGACGCTGACGACTTCGAAGATATCCTCGGATACC
>Ga0172375_10010309_pt1 | contig 12152 bp, 16 predicted proteins | sample LakKiv1m_FD_114537 | JGI IMG/M metagenome (GOLD analysis project Ga0172375, IMG submission 114537) | Freshwater microbial communities from Kabuno Bay, South-Kivu, Congo - kab_092012_11.1m | ecosystem: Environmental > Aquatic > Freshwater > Lake | place: Democratic Republic of the Congo... | reverse complement strand
GATGAATTGATTTCGCTTTTAGAAAGGGCAAGAGAATTGAGCGAGGTTTTATCAAGTGAAAAAATCCACGAAAAAATTAAATTGGCAAGTGAGCAGGTTTTAAGCGAATATGCTTGGCTTGTAGATGTGATAAATGGAAAAAACAATAGCAGATAAAATTTTAGATTATTTGAGCGAAAAATTAGAAAAGAAAGAAATCCAGTTAGATACTCATTTTTGGACTGAGATAGCAATAAAATTGAATATTGCGCTCGGAGAAGAACAGGAAAAATTGGCTGAACTACACACAAAAGTGGCGGAACTTAAACTTATGTGGCTTGAAGGTCAGGATAAAAAAAATGTAAGCGAAGCTAAATTAAGAGTAGAAGCGTCAAAAGAGTTTTTGGATTGGAAAAAGCAAGATTTAAAGGTCGGGCGTATAGAAGAATTCATCAGAATTTCAAAGAAAATGTCAGATCGTGCCGCGGGTTTTTGAATAAAAAATGAAAATTGTTGAAATACAATTTAATAAACCAACGCATTGGAGCGAAAATAAGGCGTGGATAAATTTGAATGAATGGTTGGTTTTAAAAGCAAAAAAAATAAAGGCTAATATAGTTGTTAAATTGCCGGAAGGTTATTGCAAGCCAAAATCGCCGGCAGAATTACTAAAAAATGGCATTAAGACAGAAGCAGTATTTTTGCGCCCTGATGAGCCAATGAAATTGATAGGAGATTATTTTCAATTATACGAAAAAGATAAACAGGAAGAGATAAGATATAATACTTATTTTTGGGAAAGTTTATGAAAATTTTAGCAACAATATCAACAAAAAATAGATATGATATTTTATTTAATGCAATAATTTCGGTAGCACTGCAAACTAAAAGACCAAATAAGTTAATTATTTTTGACGATAATGAAAATCCTGTTGATTTAAGAAATTTATCAATATATCAATATGCATTCAATCTTTTGAATGAAAAAAAGATAGAATGGGAAGTAATTTACGGAGAAAAAAAGGGACAACACCATAATCATCAAAAAGCGAATAAAATGGGTTATGATTTAGTGTGGAGAATAGATGATGATGAGTTTGCAGAAAATAATGTTTTAGAAACTCTTTATAATTTAATTGATGATAATGTTGGCGCTGTTGGTGGACTTATTTTAATGCCGGGATATAATTGGGCAAAAACACAAAATACCAATATAAATGATATAAGATATAATGTTCAATGGCATAAATTTAATGGAGTTAAAGAAATAGAACATTTAAATAGTTCATTTTTATATCGTGCTGGAATAATTGATTATAATTTGAATTTATCAAAAGTAGCTCACACGGAAGAAACGCAATTTACTTATGAATTATTTAAGCGAGGATATAAAATATTGGCTACGGGGGATTGTATAACTTGGCATTTTAGGCAACCAACTGGTGGAATAAGAAGCGAAATTGATAATAATTTATGGAAAAATGATGAAGATATTTTTAGAATTTGGTTAAATTGGGGTAAATTGATAATTTTAGATAATGGATTAGGAGACCATTTTGCCTTCAAAAAAATTTTACCAGAAATACAAAAAAAATTTAATAAAATAACAATCTCTTGTTGTTATCCGGAAGTTTTTAGTGGTATTAAGGGATTAAATTTAATAAGTATAAATGAGGCAAAAGGAATAATACCTATTGAAAATTATAATATTTATAAATTTATGCGGGATAATAATTGGAATAAACCAATAATAGAAGCATATAAAAAATTATATTTATGAAAATTTTAATTAGCCCGTTTTCAAAAAAATTAAGAAATGGCAACAAAAATCCAAAAGATTATCCATATTGGGATAAATTGTTAGAATTGATTAAAAAACACGAAATTAAACAAATTGGAATTGCCGGCGAAAAAATATTAGTTAAAGATTATTATCAAGATAGACCATTCACGGAGATTAAACAATTATTAGATTGGTGCGATATATGGATTTCAGTAGATAATTGGTTTCCGCATTTCGTTAATAATTATGGAGATAAAAAGGGAATAGTTTTATGGGGTAAATCAGACCCTAAATTATTTGGTTATGATAATAATATAAACTTATTAAAGGGCGAAAAAAATTTAAGAAAAAATCAATTTGATATTTGGGAAAACGAAGTATATGACGAAAATGTCTTTGTTTTACCAGAAGAAATTTTGAAATATTTATGAAAAAAATTATAATTGGATTGATTATTATTTTGTTTTTATGCTCGGGACAGGTTTTTGCTGCGCAAGATAATCAAAAAATACTTAATGAAATATCTATTTTATTTAAAAAAATTGAAATTTTACAAAAACAATTAGATGAAATTAAGCAAATTAAACAAAATAATAAAATTGAAATTACGGATAAAATAATTAAAAAACAAAAAATTATAATACAAAAATCGTGTAGGTCGTGTTTATTTATTTATACTGTTAGTGATTAGTATTGTAAATAAACATTAAATATGCTATAATACAAAAATATGAAAACATCATTATCAATTAAAAATTACTTATTGGAATTTACTTATAAACTATTAGATATGCCATTACACGGCAAAGAACTTATTGCTCGCAATAAATTTGTTAAGATTTTGGCTGATAAAATAAGAGAATTAGAAATTGGACGCATTGATTTGATTAAGGAATATGCCAAGAAAGATAAGGATGGCAAGCCCAAAATTAAAAAAGAAAGTAATGAATTTGATTTAAGTGAAGAAAATCTTACAAAATTTCAAGTAGAATATACAAACCTTCTTAAAAGCGAAGCAATTATTGATATTTTAGATAGTAATAGGGAAGAAATTAAAATTGTAGGAGATATTATTTTGAATTCAAAAAGAGAATTTGGTATACAAGAAGGTGAGCAATATCTTGAAATTTGCGAATCGTTTAGATAATATGCCATTTACAAAAATAGGGAAAAATCAATATAAATCGCCAAGTGGAAGAGTTTTTAATCTTAAACAGGTTAAAATGTATTATGCCACTAAAGGATTTAAAAGAAAGAAAAAATGACACGAGCAAATCCCAATGGAGCTAATGGTAATTTAAGCGACCCAAGAGAACAAAAATGTTGGGATTTTTATGTTAAGACAATACAAGAAAATAGAGCAAATGCTTATCAATCTGCTATTGATGCCGGCTATGAAGAAAGCACGGCAAAAACAATAACTACGAGAGAATGGTTTAAAGAAAGATTAAAGAATTTAAAAAGGAAAGAAATGTTATCAAAGGCAGAAAGGAATCTTGATAAAATGTTAGATGAAAATTATAGAAACGATGAAGGAAAAATACAGCCAGAAGTCGCTAAAATAGTTATAGACGTTAGTAAAACAATCGTTAAAACTCTCGGTAAAGATGATGGTTATAGTGAAAAAATAGAAACAGATTTAACAAGCAAGGGAGAGAAAATTGTTTTCTTACCAAGCGAACTATTAGATAAACACAATTTGAATGAAACTACACAAAGCACAATCACAGATAGCGAAGGACAACCACAGATTTAGAATAATTAGGGCTGGAAGGCGTTTTGGAAAATCAGTATTAGTGGCTTATGAAATGTTAGCGGTGGCGATAGCTAATGATAATGCAAGAATACCTTATTATGCGCCGACAAGAGATGATGCAAGAGATATAATGTGGGGAATTTTACAGATTGTCGCTAAAAATGCCATTATTGATAAGAATGAAGCACGATTGGAATTAACTATACGAAATAAATTTAACGGAAAATCTTTAATAGCATTATATGGGTGGGAAGCTGTTCAAGAGAGAAAAAAAGGCGTTGGTGTTAAAAATAATTTTATAGTTTTAGACGAAGTTTCAAAATATAGGAATTTTTGGACAGGTTGGCAAGAAGTTTTACGCCCAACATTAACAGATTTAAGGGGTGGGGCGATGATGATTAGCACTCCTAATGGATATAATCATTTTTTTGATTTATGCAATCAAGAATTAAAGGACGAAGATTTTAAGACATTTCATTTTACAAGTTATGATAATCCGCATATTCCAGTAGAAGAAATAGATAAGGCAAAGAAAGAACTACCGGAAGAGAAATTTTCTCAGGAATATCTCGCAAGTTTCCAAAAAACATCGGGATTAGTTTATAAGGAATTTGACCGAAAAATTCATCTTTATGATGAATTGCCGAAAATTGAATTAAAAAAGATTGGCGGTTTAGATTTTGGTTATAGAAATCCGGCTGGATTATTAGATATACGAACAAATGGAGAAAAATTTTATATTGAAGATGAATGGTATAAAACTGGTAAAACAGACGCCGAAATAGCGGAATATACATCAAGTTATAGATTTGAAGCAGTTTATCCCGACCCGGAAAATCCCGCTGCAATAGAAGAACTCAAAAGAAGAGGTGTTAATTGTAGAGATGTTAGGAAAGATAAAGACAGCATTCAATATGGCATTAAAAAGATTAAAGAATTATTTTTGACCGGTAGATTAAAAATAAATAAAAAATGTGTTAATTTAATAGCAGAATTGGAAATGTATTGTTATGAAGAAAATGAAAAAAAAGAAAAGCCTAAAAAAGAAAACGACCACCTACTTGACGCTTTAAGGTATGTTGTGATAATGATTGAGCCTTCACAAAATAAAGCCACAATTTCTCAATTAAGTGTTTTTCAAAAAAATAGACAGAATATATTAAACAATTCAACTCGTTGAGATTAAAATTAAAATATGTTATAATGTAATAAATCGGTGAAATTTAATGGAAACAATTTATGATTTAGTTAAAAGAGCTGAAAAAAATTATGTCAATAATCCTGTAAAACATAGCAAATATGTTGATTATGATATGTATGAGATTATTGAAACGATTAACGCTTATTCAAATTCTCGTCATATTTCCGGTAAATACGATGCTCTCGGCAGAGAAAAGCCGTTTTTTAACATAGTTACGGCCGCAATCAATGTATGGTATAAAGCGACAGATATTGACCGTAAAAATATAAGATTTAAAGCAAGCAATTCATCTACCTACATTAAAGCATTTATCGCTTCTATTTTATTGCGTGATTGGATGAATAGGAATAGATTTGGGCAATATCTTAATAAATGGGGAAGAACATTGGCTAAATTTGGCTCGGCAATAAGCAAAATTTTAGAAAAAAATGGGCAACTTTTTACAGAAGTTATTTCTTGGGATAGGATTATTTGCGACCCAGTTTCATTCCAAGATAATATAAAAATTGAAAAACTTTATTTTACACCATCTCAATTAAGAAAAATAAAAGAATATGACCAAGAAAAAGTTGAAGAAATTATATCTAAATCAAAAGAAACAAGAAAAACAATAGATAATCAAGTTAAAGATTTAAGAAATGATTATATCGGAATTTATGAAGTTCACGGCGAATTTCCTTTATCATTTTTAACCGACAAAGAAGAAGACGAAAAAGAATTTCGCCAACAAATGCACGTAATTTTTATAAATGGAAAAACAGGTAAAAATGAAATTAAATCAACGCTTTATAGGGGCAAAGAAGAAAAAGACCCATATTCTATTGCTCATTTAATTGAAGAAGACGGCAGAACATTATCTATCGGCGCCGTAGAATATCTTTTTGATGCTCAATGGATGGCTAATCATTCAGTCAAACAAATTAAAGACCAATTAGACTTAGCATCTAAAATGATTTTACAAACAGCCGATGAGCAATTTGTCGGGAAAAATGTTCTTACTAATCTTGAAACTGGCGATATTCTTTTCCACGCAGAAAATAAACCACTTACACAAGTAAATAATCAATCTCACGATACGCCGGCAATAACCAATTATCTTATTCAATGGCAAAATTTGGCAAGAGATATAACTGGAACACCGGAATCAATCACCGGTGAAACAATGCCAAGCGGAACAGCATATAGACAAGTGGCAATTCTAAATAAAGAAGCGCACTCTTTATTTGAAATAATGACTGAAAATAAAGGATTATATCTTGAAAACATTTTAAGAGATTATATTATTCCCTATTTTAAAAAGAAATTAAATAATTCAGACGAAATAGCGTTAATCTTGGAAGCTAATGAAATTGAAAAATTAGATAATTTTTCATTACCTGCAAATCTTGAACAAGAATTGAAAAATAAAATACTTTTTGAAGGTAATAAAGAATTACCTCCGATAGAACAATTAACACAAGAAGTTCAAGAAAGACAAAAACAATTTGGGCAAACAAGATTTATAAAACCATCAAAAAAAGAAAAGAAAACTTGGGCTGAATATTTTAAGGATTTTGAATGGGATGTAGAAATTGAAATAACGCCGGAAAATACAGACAAAGAAGCCACGCTTTCTACGCTATCAACAATTTTACAAACTATTGCGAGTAATCCAAATATATTACAAGATGAAAATGCTAAACTTATTTTTTCAAAGATATTAGAAGAAACTGGCAGAATATCGCCAGTAGAATTAAAAAGCATAACTAAACCCATAATGGCTCAACAGCCACAGGGTCAATCGGTCGGTATGCTTGGTGAAGAAAAAATCGGTGGTAAAATCTAAAAATATGGCTAATAAAAAAATGATGATGAAGGAAAAAGAAATGAAAAAGAAAATGATGATGAACGAAATGTCGCAAAATAAAAATAAAAAGAAAAAAATGTCCGAAGATAAAAAAGGTTATAATCGGGCGATGGATAAATTAAATAAAAAATATAAAAAATCAAAATAATTATGTCTAACACACAAGAACAAAAAAATGGTAGACAAATGAGATTTAGCGATGAAGAGCTGAATCTTATTAAAACTACATTTAGAGGAAATGAAAAATTACTTAAATTGATGCGTAAGGTTTTTCTTCCAGAGATTGACCCAGAGGCTCCATTAGGACAAATTGTTGATTTATGGATGACAACGAATATCAACAATGTCAGTCCCGAACAAGCTTATGTTAATATCTTAGCAAGAAATAATCTTATTCTTCACATTGAACAACAACTCATTCAACTTGATATATTATCAAAATTAGATGATATGACGGTTGATGAATTGCTTGAAAGAAATAAAAAAAATAGTAGTAAATAAATAAACAAAATAGTATTATTTGAATTTAATTTTCAAATATGCTATAATGTAATAAATAGGTGCGATGACACACCTTAAACTCATTCTATGGAAATTAAAACAATGGTAGACCTCGATACCTTAACAGAGGAGGAGAAAGAACTTTTAGAAAAAGGCGAAAAAACGGAAGATGATTTTTTGGCTGATTATAGGGCTGAACAAGAAAAATCAAAAAAAGATTTTGATGAAAAGCTTAAAAAAGCCGAAGAATTAGCTAATAATTATAAAATCCGTGCTGAAAAAGCAGAAGCTAAATCTAAGGAGAGTAAGTCAGAGTCAACTCCTAAAAATGACAATGAGCTTTCTCAAACAGATTTAATAGCATTGATTAAGGCTGATGTTGCAGAAGAAGATATTAGCGAAGTTTTATCTTTTGCTAAACTTAAAAATATATCTGCGTCTGAGGCGCTTAAATCAACTATTGTTAAGACGATTTTGGCTGAAAAGAGTGAAGAAAGGAAAACTGCTAATGCTACTAATACCAGTAATTCTCGTAAGGGAGCAAGCAGAAAAGATTCAACAACTATTTTGGATGAAGCTCGCAGAAGTGGGACTATTCCGGAATCAGACGAAGAACTTAATAAACTTATACAAGCTCGTTTTGCCAAAAAATAATAAATCGGTGGGGTTGCTACAATTTTAATTGCACCTATAAAATCCCGATTAAATGGCAAATACAATTTCGTCCCGTACTTATAGGGACAAATATCGTTCTGCCGCTCTTGAACAGGTTTTGCGCAATGCTTTGGTTAGCGAAAAAATCTGTGAAGTAGACAGAACTGATAATAAAAGGATTCAATCTCCTTATGGTTCACAACCGACAGCTACCGTTCAAGCTATCGCAGGAACTTATTCAGTAAATACATATACTACTACCGATGATACTCTCACCGTAACTGATGAAGTTATTGTCGCAGAACATATCTTTGATTTCGAGGATATTCTCAATAATTTTGATATTTTTGCTGCGAGAACCGATGAAATGCTTTATCAAGTAGCTACTAAGATTGATTATTTCGTATTAAATAATTTAACTGAAGATGGCACTGGCACATATTCAACTCCGGATGGTGGTTTCGAGACTGCCACAAATGTGAATACCATTATGGCTAACCTTATTTCTAAGGTTTCTGGCTACGCTGATACTTATAAAGGATTATTCTTAGTAATTGAGAATACTGACCTTGTTGGATTTATTGCCGCTGGTGCCACTAATGGTTTTTCGTTTGCTGACGCTACATTAAAGAACGGCTTTGCTGGTTCTTGGATGGGTGTTGATATTTATGTGGTTAGAAGTGGAACATTTGTGTCTGATACTATTGGAACTACAACCGTAACCAATAGCGGACATCGAGTATTCGGCGTAAAGAATGTCGCTACTTACGCTTCTCCTCGTGGTATTCGTTGGGAGGAAAAGTTAGTAACCGGAAAAACTGGTAAAGAGGTCGTAACTTATGGTTATGTTGGTTTTAAGCTTTGGGCTACAAAAACTGATTTAATTGTAGACATTACACTTGTATAAAGGTCGTTAATACAGCTCTGTGGGCTGTATGAGGGATGATTTGATTATTTTATCCACCGATTAGTAATCAACGCTTCTCTCGTACAGCCCACAGATTAAAAAAAATATTTCGGTGGATATTTGCTAAAAATAAATGGCAACACCCAATGGATTAAATCCTGATTTCTATGATGTTAATGTAACCAATAGTTTAAAAGTCAATGGCACAACTGTTATTGATTCAAATGGAGCATTGGTTCAAACATCTCAAAGTTTTGGCGATGCAGTAACTGATACTAATGTTTTTAAGAGCCGTATTTCAACCGGAACCGTTGCCGGAACTGCCATTGATGCCACTTCTGCCTATCTTTATGGTGAAGGTTTAGAGTGGCGATGGAAAGTTAGCAACTGGACAGGCGTTGGTTCTTCATTTAAGAGTATGTACGTTAGAGCAGAAACTGGCGTTGATAGTTCTGGTAAAGATATGTTTGGTATGGAACTTTATGGTGTAACTAATAATTATACCGTAGGAAATCTTAAAGGATTACTTTCATACGCTTATATTAAGGGAACTTCTGCCAAAACCGTAGGAACAGCTTATGGTATTCACGGAGAACTTACTTTTGATGCTTCATCTGCTACTAATACAATAACAACTGAATTATCAGCTGGTTTATTGAAAATTACTGGTGGAGTTGTTGATGATGCTACGAAGATTCACGGTTTGATTATCAGAGCTGGTGATATGGACGGCAATAGTCCTACTTATGGAAATGGTATTTTAATTGAAGATGACTCAGCGATGAGTGGAACAATTAAATATACTACGGGAATCAATCTTTCAGCTCATTGTTCAACTGCTATTAAATATGGAACAAGTGGTGGAGAACAAGTAATGGTTCTTGCTGATAAATTTATAAGTTCTTATCTTACTAACTCTACAACCGATGGCGGAACTTCATTTGAGCCGTTCTTGATTGATACGACTCTTACTGGTGCAGGACAAGTTGGTGGTAGAGGTAAGTTTATAATGAGAGCAAATGCCGCTCTTGGTGGATGGTCAAACGCCCTTAAAGCTGAGGTTGTATATGGAGCTACCGGCAAAACAACCGGTCTTGGTTCGGCAATGGTTGCCGAGATGACCCTTTCCGCTGGAACTGTTGATGGAAATTATGCTCCGCTTGAATTGGAACTTAATATCCCTTCTGGCGCTTCTACTGGAACAGATACCGCAATGATGTATCTTTCTGCGCAAGGAGCAGATGTTGGTACATTTGATACCAATGGATATTTGCTAAAATTAGCCGGTTTAACGGCTGGTTCCGGCAAATTGCTTCAAACTGGTAATACGCTTGGAACGCCGGCTGCTACAATGAAGGTAAAAATTGGTTCTACAACTTATTACTTACCAGTGTATGCGACCGAGATAACTACTTTATAATAATTGAGTAGTTTTTCTAATCTGCCCCTATTTGACGAGGGGGCAGATATAGGAAAATTAAAAATATGCAATTTTCAAATACATCAACAAAACAAGGTTTATTACAAGATTGTGAATTTTGGACTAATTTGGGAGATGGTGGAATAACTGGAAATTCATTTCTTAAATCTCAATTCACAAATAGAATAAATCGTAGACACGAAATGGCTATGGCAAGATTGGGTCTTGCTTCTCGTTTATCTCAATCAGATGATACAAATTATACAAATCAGCCATTTTCTTATTTTGATATAGTTTCAGGAGTAAATGATTATCAATTTTTACAAGATGCTGACGGGAATTCAATTTCAGATATTACGGCAGTTTTAATTTTACAAAGCACGACTGCGACAGAATTTATTAAACTTACACCATTAACATTGGATAGAGTAGATAATTCATTGGGCAATCAAACTGGTCATTTGTCAGGGATAAGTATAAATGATGCAGAATTGATAATGTCTCCAAATTCAAATAATACAGGCATTCCGACTGGATATATTGAAAGAAATAATACTATCTTTTTTGATAAATTACCTAATTATTCAAAATTAAATGGCGGAAAATTATTTTATAAAAGAGTGCCATCATATTTTGTGGTTGGAGATACTACAAAAGAAGCAGGTTTTCCAGAAGAATATCATCAAATGTTATCTTTGGGAGCTTCTTTTGATTATCTTTTAACTCATAAATCAAATGATGGAGCTTTGATTACAAGAATAGAAATTGAATTAAATAAAATAGAAAAACAATTTTTAACTTATAGCCAAATGAGAAACCCTGTTAAAAACAGGGCTATCGGAAGGGTTGTAGATGCACGATAATGGCTGATTTAAAAAACATACCACAGGGAGCGGGATATATTCTTACTGATAATTTAGATTATATTCTACTCGGTGAAAATGAAGATGAAATTTTAATTTGGATGTCGGCTCCAACTTTAACAAATATAAATAAAAACTAATTATGGCAAATAAATTACTTTCTGATTTATTAAAAGATACTTATAGTGGCGCTACCTCATACACGGTCGGAGATATTGTTGATTATCAAGGTTCTTCTTATGTTTGTAGGGCTAATACAACTGGAAATGCTCCCACAAATATAAATTATTGGGCTTTGTTATCCCAAAGTGGATATTCAGGTTATTCTGGTGCTACTGGTCCTACTGGTTCGTCTGGCATAAGCGGTTATAGCGGTTATAGTGGTCAATCAGGTACTTCTGGATATTCAGGTTATTCAGGTTTTAGTGGAATAAGCGGTTATAGTGGTTTTAGCGGTTATTCTGGTATTTCTGGTTATTCTGGATACTCTGGCATCTCTGGTTATTCGGGTTATTCAGGAATAAGTGGTTATTCAGGCGATAGCGGCATCTCTGGTTATTCGGGTTATTCAGGAATAAGTGGTTATTCAGGCGATAGCGGCATCTCTGGTTATTCGGGTTTTAGTGGCACTTCTGGTTATAGTGGTTATAGTGGTTATTCAGGTCAAGGGACAAGCGGTTATAGTGGTTTTAGCGGTTATTCTGGTATTTCTGGTTATTCTGGTTTTAGCGGTATTTCTGGTTTTAGTGGCGATAGTGGTATAAGTGGTTATAGTGGTAGCGGAATTTCAGGTTATTCAGGTTTTAGTGGCATAAGCGGATATTCTGGATTTAGTGGTTATTCAGGATTTTCTGGTTATAGTGGAACACCGGGCGGAGCCTTAAATTGGATGGGACAATGGTTGACAGCCACTGGATATGCTGTTAATGACGGAGTTTTTAATAATGGTTCTTCTTATTTATGTACTTCATCTCATACTTCCGGCGCAAGCACAGAACCGGGTGTTGGTGGTTCTTGGGAAACGGTATGGTCTTTATTCGCTCAATCTGGTTATTCTGGATACTCTGGTATCTCTGGTTATTCGGGTTATTCAGGAATAAGTGGTTATTCAGGCGATAGCGGCATCTCTGGTTATTCGGGTTTTAGTGGCACTTCTGGTTATAGTGGTTATTCTGGCGTTGTTTCTAATCCAATGACGGTAGAATTAGATTTGGGTGAAAATGCTGGTCTTGCTATTGATAG
>Ga0172375_10010308_pt1 | contig 12154 bp, 10 predicted proteins | sample LakKiv1m_FD_114537 | JGI IMG/M metagenome (GOLD analysis project Ga0172375, IMG submission 114537) | Freshwater microbial communities from Kabuno Bay, South-Kivu, Congo - kab_092012_11.1m | ecosystem: Environmental > Aquatic > Freshwater > Lake | place: Democratic Republic of the Congo... | reverse complement strand
TTCACCTTGAACTTTCCGTTTGGCCTGACCGCAAGAGAATCCCTGTTTTCCCATACTTTATGAAAAGCTTTTATAACATCATCAAGATCATTTCTTGTCATTCCGGAATGCATCAACTCATGCGTAAACAACTCTCTCTCGTGCATTCGTTCTGCAACGGGACAAATGCCCTTGTCGTAACTCACAGATCCTTTATAGTTGGGCCTGGAAAATGGAAAGCCCTTTGAACCATAGGCAACACGTTTCTGATATAACGGCTGCAAGTACAGGGGGTTTACATAGCCAGAGCTTAGCAATGGTCCTTCAGATTCTCTTTGCTCTGATGCAGGAAGTTCCGCCTGGACAGCCTGTATAAAATGTTCTCGGTTTACGCCTGCCTCATCTTCCTTGAATTTGAAGACGTGGGCATAATAGGCATGCGCACAACCAGCCCTTACCATCGGAGGTACAATGCCGGGTATTGTTTTCAATCGTTCCGCAATGTATTCACAATTTCTCTGTCTTCGGCGAAGGAGGGATTCAAGCTTTCGAAGCTGACATCGTGCAATGGCCGCTTCTACCTCTGTCATGCGAAAGTTGAATCCAATCATATTGACAAGGTTATGTTCCCCCTTATCGCCCACAACTGCTTCTGCATGGTTTCGGATAAGTCGAACCCGCTCTGCAAGTTCATCATTATTCGTAACCACAATGCCACCTTCTCCACAATGAATATGTTTGTGATAATTAAGTGAAAATACACCTATGTCGCCCAGGGTCCCAGCATACCGCCCCGACATCATCGCCCCGGGTGCCTGGGCCGTGTCTTCGATGACAGTAAGATTATGTTTACGCGCAATGTCACTGATCGCCGGTGCATTGTAAGGAAGACCGAAAATATCAACCGCAACAATCACTTTGGTCCGTGGAGTAATAAGCGCTTCCACGCTTTTTGGATTAATACAGAAACAATCCTCTTCAATGTCAGCGAAAACAGGTATCGCTCCATAAATTAAAGCCGCCGTGGCCGAAGCCGACATCGTGTAGGGAGTCACGATGACCTCCTGCCCTGGCTCAATTCCAGATGCCCCCATCGCCGCATAGAGACCGGAGGTACAAGAGTTAACGGCCATGGCATGCTTTACTTTAAAATACCTCGCCCATTCTCTTTCAAGGGCTTGAACTTCAGGACCACCATAGAAATTTCTGTGCCAACAACCAAGATAGCGTGACAGAATTCCTGAATCAAGAACCCGCGCCACCGCCTTCTTTTCTTCCGCTCCAATAGTCTTATAAGCAGGGAACAGTTTCTTTCGAACAGGCGTTCCGCCAGATATCGCCAGTTTATCCATGAATAGCTCCTCCCCTCAGACAAAGCTGCCGCTCCGATAGTTTACGGTAAACAAGCGTCAGAACACGATTTGTCGCGTCACATCCCGCAACGGATGAACGCGCTGCCTGAGTCATCTGATCAATGCCATCAAGAACATCCTCTAACGCGGGCAGAATGTCGGATTCTTTATAGACCGCCTTTGTCATTCCATTGCGATTGGTAGGTAGCGAGTCCGGCAGCAGAAGGCCAGGCTGAATACTAATCGTCGGACACCCCGTGTAATACGACTCAACCAACAGCATGGAGTCCATTCCTGTTACGACATCAGCCGAAAGAACCACATCACGGGCTTGCCATTCTCTGCTTACAACAATCCTTACAACATCCGATCTTATGCCGGAAAGCCAATCCTCTTTTTCTCTGGGATGCGGTCTGACAACGAGAACCAGACGCCGTCCCTTGGAAACTAGTTTTTCAACTGCTCTCAATAGAGCCTGCAGAACGGTCTTTGCCGTGTACCCAGAATACGCGGCCGGAGAACAATTGAAACCAGATACGTCTAAAACCGGCTGTGACGCAAATAAAACAAAAGTATCTTCCTGATCTATACCAAGGCTCTGACGAATTGTATTCCTCTTGTCAGCCGAGAATCGGAATCGCCATTCGGCCAGACTATCCAACGCAGGTTGCCCCGTAACCACGATCCGATCTCCGTCCATACCGGCCTTAATCATCTCCTCGCGAGCGAAATCATCCATGACAGCAATCTGATCCGGCAAATGAACAAGCCTCCCGGCTACATCGCTGAATCGCTCCCTGTAGTTTGACCAGAAGTCCAGAACTGCCAGAGATGGAATGCCCTTTTGTCTTGCCGCCGTGATAACTCTCTTTTCCAAGTCAATCCCATTAACCGAGGTAGAAACAAGCACCAGTGCTGCATTTAGTCTCGACAACTCAGCCCCCGCATCATCGACCGTCCAATCTTCCGGCGCCGGAATTACCTCCATCGGAGCCTGTCTCCATGCGGTTAAACCTAGGCCGTAGGCATAAGCCACTACCCGAACACGCTGCTCTTTCCTGAGTCGCTCAATAACAGGAGCAATCGCGTTAGCGCCACCCACATCCCCGCCTAATGCGACAACAACAGGCATTAGTCTCATTATCAGACTTTCAGCTTGTGAATAATAATCCTTATCGTACAGCCTTCTGCTGCACATGTCGATTGATTGCCTGCAGGTCCGGTCGTTGAGACAAAAGATTTAGTATATCCTGCAATCCAAAGTCAGAATTTATCGGATACAGCTCCTCGTAGATTCGACTGACCAATTCAAAATCCTCTTCGGTATCAACAGTCAAGCGGACATCACTCGATCCACCAGGAATTTTGCTCTCCACATTTAATAACCGGAACATATCCGGATGTTCATAGATATAGAGGGATACATGCTCGCGATCTTCTGGTTGCTGGGTAAGCTCCGCCACTTTTTCAAGTACAGACACAGGAAACACCTGAACATCCATGCCCCGCGGATAGGTTTCGATTAAACCATTCGAGCAGTAATCAACCTTATTAGCCAGAAAAGCGTCTATGACGCAATCAACTATTGTCGGATCCAGAAGAGGACAATCTCCAGTAAGCTCCACTATAAGATCAGCTTTGGAGTGCTTTGCCGTTTGTAACACCCTATCCAGAACATCGTCTTCACTCCCCCTGTAGCATCCGATCTGGAGCTCGTTTGCCAATGTTTCGATCACATCACAGGATTTATCAGTGGTTGTGGCAATAGAGACAGCATCCACTCGGTTACTTTTACGCAAACGTTCAATCATTAAGGCCAACATGGGCCGCCCCAAAATCGTCTTCAGAACCTTGCCTGGCAATCGGGAGGACCGCATTCGTGCCTCGATGGTAGCAACAATTCGCATGTTTTCAGCCTCCAGAACAGTGTTCCCATGTCAAAGGCGTCCCACGTTCAATATCTTTAGCAGCTTTACAGTTCAACACACGATCCAGATAACGTGTATGCAACCCGCCACCCGGACGAATCGATCGTACATTTTCAGTTGTAAAGGACTCTCCAGCCTTGACGTCTTTTACAACGAACAATGATTTCCGAAACCGTACATTCTTTTGTTCCATCTGAACAGGCTGATAGACAACACTACCCAGCATACTCTCCACACGCCTAATCGATCGAACCATGTCCTTAAACTCTGCTGGTTCCATAGAAAAGGCCGCATCTGCCGTTGGATGCTCCCTGGAGATCGTGAAGTGCTTCTCGATGATACACGCACCCAACCCCACAGCCACCATCGCCGCATCCTTTCCCATACTATGATCAGAAAGTCCTACAGGGATTCCAAAAGACTCTTCAAGATCTTGAATCGTTCGTAGATTCATTTCTTCATCAGGTGCCGGATATGCACTTGTACACTTGAGCAGGGCTAGCTCCACAATACCACCTTTGAACGCAGTATCGACAGCTTCCTGAATTTCTTCCCGAGATCCCATGCCTGTTGAAATGATAAGCGGCTTCCCCGTCTTTGCCATTCGACGAATCAAAGGAAGATCAACCAACTCAAAAGACCCGATTTTATGGATCGGAACGTCCATCTTTTCAAGAAAATCTACTGCTGATTCATCAAATGCTGTTGAAAAGAGATCAACACCAACCTCTTGCGCAACCTCTTTCAAACGAGGATACCACTCCCATGGGGTATAAGTTTCCTTATAAAGATCATACAAAATCCTTCCAGCCCAGAGACCAACATCAACTTTAAAGGGAGCAGATGTACAATCAATAGTGAGGGTATCAGCGGTAAACATTTGAAGTTTTACGGCATCAGCACCTGCCTTTCCTGCCATGCGAATGCTTTCTTCCGCTCGGTAAAGGTTTTGCCCGCTATTGGCAGAAAGTTCCGCCACTATATAGACAGGATATCCAGGACCTATGCGACGGCCATTAATTATAATAAATGGATCAGACATTTCTTGATTTTTCCTACCCGATCAGCGCTCGGGTTCCTTCTGGTCCGATATTCATTAAGGGATCCAATACGGACATATGCGAGACAAACTTACCACTACATTGAAGATACTCCGGATGATTCCAATCCTGATACTTCACGTCAATTCCGGCTTCCTGGAAAAGATACTTCTCTTCTTCAAGATAGATCTTCGAACCAGCAGCGCTGTAATAGACGTTCGCACCCAACTTCATTGATATATCAACCAGCAGGGCCGTTCTCTTTCCATCCGGTTTTAGTTCGGACGCACGCATAAACGTACGTGAAAGCCCCAGCAACTCAGCAATTGCTTTTATTATAGAGATATTCAGATCCGCAAGGAACTCAGTCTCAGCGTTGATTAAACTCGTCACCAGCGGGAAGACACTATTGAAATAAGGGGCAGTTCCCAAACTCTTTTGGATGGATGTTAGATGCTGACGACGCCAGCCCGACTGGTCACGAGAAACGCGGATCTCATTAATCAGAGTCTTCTGAGAGTGAGCCATCAAAGGAACAGTAAGCCAAAAAGGTTCATCATCGACACCCTTTAGACGGTTCCGACACTGCCATGAGCGCCGCTCAAACTGAACTGTGTCCAGAAACACCAACACGTCCGAGCGGGCAACCTGCTCGAAATATCCCAGCCACGGAAAATAAGTTGGCTGGGTAATAACCACAGTCTTCTTCACCCTTCTTCCTTTCTTTAGAACATGGATACAGAATATAGCCTCAATGCAACCAAAACCGGAAAAGTTAATTAATTGATTTCTTCGGTGCAATCCCACAACTATAAACATAAACAGTAAACTCGAATGGAACAATTCCAAGTTTAATCTGGTAATCGTGCCTCAATGTAACGCACGGCGAAAGCATTTCTTTGCAATAACGAAAAACCCTTTCCGGATTTACATAGAACAATCCCGGAGATTTGTAATCAACGTAAGAAGAGAGAGCATTGAAAACCATGCCTCGGCGCACGTGAGGGAAAAGACGAGACAGAAGGGCTGTCATAAATCCCCAGTTGTCCGACAAAAGGTTATTAAAAACACCGTTGATCAGAACATAGTCAAAATCTTCGGGGATACCTTGTGTCAGTACATCCAATGCCTCAAATCTTACTCCTGAAAATTTTTGTCGACACGTCGCAACCATTTCCTTGGAGATGTCATAACCAACATATTCGCCATGAAAACCAATATTCTCGCGAAGAAAGGACAAAAGGTGGCCCGTGCCACAACCAAAATCCAAGACCTTCGCTTCTCTCAAATCGCCCACTTCAGTCAGAATACACATCCGATTTTCCTGTGTGGCCGCGTCCGCCCATTGGACTGCTTGGGGTGAATCCCCGTGTCTTGCTAAGAGTCCTGAATAATGACGTGACAGATGAAGAATATCTTCTTCGAATATATCCGACATTGACTTGACTCCTCTTATTGAGTTCTACTTCCAATATGTACAATCGCCTCAGCTGCATTACGCGTAGGGTCATCTGGAAAGGTCCGTAAACACGCCTCGCTCAGCGAAAGTCTTTGCGATTTATTTTCGATCAAATGAATCAAGCTCGACGCAAGAGAGGTCGCATCCAGCACCTGTGCTGCCCCTAAATCCACAGCCAAACCATGACTCGCAAAAAAAACAGTTTCCTCAAGCTGTTCTTCGTTTTGCGAGATTACAGCAGTCGGTAGTCCCATATAAGCCGCTTCATATTTAGTCAGGCCGCCCCCACAAAAACATATGTCAGCCCAAGCGTATTCTTCAGCAAGATCCGGCAGTTGAACCATAAAGCTGCCAGGACATCTAAACTGGCTAAGAACGTTGGCCAACTCTTGCTTGTTGCTATAGGTTGTGCCAATCACCACATGGACAGTTACCCCTGGTGCTACAGTTAACAGGACTTTCGAGATTTGAAGCGAGAGATCGTGAAGGTCCTCACCACCCACCGCTACGAGAACATTCTTTACTTCGCCTTTCTTCTTTCCATGCTTCTCGCACAAAGACATTCGCATATTTCTTATTCTGCGTCGGACAAGAAGATACCTTGGCCCCAGCAAATGAATGGCCTGTGTTACATATTTCATCCTGACGGCGTTTACGGTAAAATTAAGTATTGCCGAACAGTCGTAGCGCTCAAGACGCATAAAATCGTCAATAACTATTACTACTTTTCCTGCCCTGTGTAATGTGGTAAGAAAGGCGGCATTTGCAGAGTAGCTGTCGACAACAATACCTCTTACGGAATCCTCTCTTAACGCATTTAGGGTACGATTCGGATCGCCAGCATGATTGACTTCTTCCCCCACCTGCTCAAACGACATACCAGCAGATCGAAGAAGCGCCTGCGCTCCTGCCTCATACTTACCCACAAACCGACATGCAATTGAAGCCTCCTGCAGCGCCTCTGCCAGTGCAACACACCGGCTCACATGCCCTAAACCTGTGTTTTTAACACCATCACACCTAAAAAGCATGATGTCTTCGTCCCCTCCTTCCCGGGCGTAAAGAATGGATGAGCCTTCAAGATTCCTGTTGACAGATTTCAGCGAGTCCGCAGAATCATTAGAGATATTCATGTTAGCTTTTTTTCGCGTCTAAAACTGGACTCGCAACTGCATCCTCTTTTAACGATTTGCGGTACCCTTCTCCGCGAAGCGTACCAGAGTTGATGTCGTTTAATTCTGGATGCTCCTGTAAAAGTTTCAGAACATCTCCTGTCCCGAAATTGATATTGGGCCTCATCAGCTGGTATATGCGACGCACGAATTCCATATCTTCCGGTTTGTCGACAGTCCAACGCAAGGTCGATAAATCACGATCGCACTTCACATTTCTCAACTTGAATGACTCTGGATGATTCCAGATGTAGGATGTCACATGCTCTCGCTCGGACTTTAACCTAGCCTCACGCCAAGCCTGTTCCAAAACCGTGATGCCGAACACTTCTACATCCAACCCTTCTGGATAACTGAATTCCAAGGCGTTCGACACATACTCGCATTCTCCCGCCTCGTAAGCGCGTACGGTTTTATCAACCACCTCCGGATCCAAGAGCGGACAATCGGCGGTAATCCGCACCACGACAGTCGCGCCAGTCAATAAGGCAGCTTGATAAAATCTATCCAAGACATCATTTTCGCTCCCTCTATAACAAATCCAATGTTGTTCATGACAGTAGTCAGAGAGAACATCATCTTTGCAGCTGTCCGTTGTAGCAAGAACTATTGCATCTATCGTCTTTGCTAACGAAAGCCGATGCATCACTAGAAAAATCAGAGGCTTCCCCTCGACATCCAGCATAACCTTACCCGGCAACCGGTTGCTGCCCATTCGCGCCTGAACAATGGCTACAAACTTTGGCTTCATTTAGATCCCAGCAAGTCACGGCACACTGAAATTACAGTGTCGATCTGACGATCAGTCATCCCTGGATACATTGGCAACGAAAGAATCTCCTCGTAAGCAGATTCAGCAACAGGACACAAACCAATGGCTGTCCCCATATGTGTACGATAATACGGGTGCAGATGGACTGGCACATAATGCACGTTGGCCCCAACACCTCTATCTCGCAATGACTGAAACATCTTAGTCCGATTCATGCCGTTTGCTACAGACCCTATTCTCACAACATACAAATGATAAGCATGAAGCAAATCCTGCCCCTTACCGAGAATGCACATTCCAGGAAGATCCTTAAAAGACTCATCGTACCGACATGCTATTTCTCTTCGTCTATTGAGCCAGTGTGGAAGTTTTTTAAGCTGACTCAATCCGAGCGCGCATTGCACATCAGTAATTCGGTAGTTATAACCCAGCTCCACCATCTCGTAGATCCACGACCCATTTTGCGACCGTTCACGATGATCTGTTGTAATCCCATGATTTCTAAAGACTCGTATACGACGTGCCATTTCTGGATCATCCGTCGTCACCATACCTCCTTCTGCGGTGGTAATATGTTTCACAGGATGAAAGCTAAAGACAGAGAGGTCAGCCAAGGTCCCAACTCGCCGACCTCGATATGTTGCCCCTAGAGAATGACAAGCATCGGCAATCAACACCAAACCATGCTTAGCCGCAATAGCATGTAAGCGTTCATAATCACAGGGCTGTCCTGCATAGTCAACGGCTATAATAGCCTTTGTCCTTTCAGTCACTTTTTTCTCAACACAATAAGGATCTATGAGTAGCGTCTCTGAATTTACATCGGCAAACACTGGAGTACCACTCTGGTATAGCACACAGTTGACACTAGCGGCAAAGGTCATGGGAGTAACAATGACTTCATCCCCTGGACCAATACCGACGCAATGTGTAACACAATGCAAAGCCGCAGTCCCGCTCGAAACAGCCACAGCATGTTTTGCTCCGACGAACGAAGCAAAGGCCTGCTCAAACTCGTTGACCTTTGGTCCTGTTGTCAACCAGTCTGACCTAAGCACATCCACAACTGCCTTGATATCATTCTCGTCTATACTCTGTCGTCCATACGGAATCATCATATACTCATTTCAGGATTTCATATACACTGCACTTAACTGCTTTTTATACCTTCCAGGCACGAACCTGATCTATGATGGACATGGTGGGACGCGCCGTTATCAGATTACTCCGCGGCATAAAACCTTTCTCAAAAGAGGTCACTAGATCATTGAGAGCGCACACCATGGTTCCGTCAGGTTCTTTATCTACGCAAACCGATTCCGGTTCGCCAAGAAGAAAGAAACCAGGATACATCGCATTCCCGATTGCCCGCTCAACAACACATAACTCTCCATCTCTGGGAGCAGAAAAGCGTCCCTTATCACAGGTCAACCGCACGTCGATATCATGATATGGAAGGTTCGCACCCGCAACGATAACCAGTGGGCCTCCTTCCTGACTTAGAATAAAATTGGGACTCTTGTCGTGACTGGACGATACCCACTGAAGGGAAACTGTCTTTTCCGACTCAAGCAAATAAAAGAGCAGATCCAACATATGCGAACCATTCTCTTCAAGTCCTCGGGAGTAATGGATGTCAATACGGCGACACATCCCATACTCACCATTCCGAAAACACTGGCGAAGCCAATTATATGAAGCATCGTAGCGACGTGAATAATTTACTAATACCTTTGTCTGGCGCTTGGCCACGACAGCAATCAGTCGATCCAATTCTTGCAACGAACCGGCCGGAGGCTTTTCAAGCCAAATCATAGGAACACCATGTTCTGCACAATAGGAGGCATTCTCAACATGGAACGCAGAAGGAGAACAAATACTGACAACATCAGGTTTTACTGTATCAACCATCTCTTCGATACCGGCAAAAACGGGCACGTTCCGGAATTGACTAAAATCCTTTCTGTCGATTTCGTCAGGAGAACAACCACCCACCAGCAACACTCGATCACAAGCAGAATAGGCACCTACATGGGTAAGAGCGATATTTTGAAATATTCGCCTTTCATCAAAACGCCACGCGATCTTACCCAATCCACAAATCGCTGCTCGGTATATTTCCTTACTCATTATTAGACAAGCAATTCTCGACACACATCCTGTCGCTGTGTTATTTGATTAAATTAGACATTTCCTCCGGAGTCAGCCATCTAGTATTGTTGTTACTTCCGTAGTAAAAGCCTTCAGGAACTGACCGTGCCCCTGGATATTTGTCTGCCGTCCACCAGGGATGTGCAGGCTGAATAATAAACATATCATCCATTGCCAACGAGTTCCGCCCTTCGTCTTCCGAAACAAGAACCTCATGCAATTTCTCACCCGGCCGGATTCCGGTAATCTCCAATTTACTTTCAGGCGCAATAGTCCTGGCAAGATCAACAATTTTCATGCTGGGTATTTTGGGAACAAATACTTCTCCGCCGTGCATGATATCAATACACTTGACAACAAAGTTGACCCCCTGCTCCAGCGTCAGCCAGAAACGTGTCATTCGTTCATCGGTAATAGTAAGAACCCCTCTTTTGCGTTGCTCCAGAAAAACCGGGATTACACTCCCGCGGCTCCCAATTACGTTGCCATAACGCACACAACTAAAGCGTGTCCCGATAGTCCCTGAATAAGAGTTGCTCTGTATAAACAACTTCTCGGCGCATAACTTTGTCGCACCATAGAGATTAGTCGGCGCCACAGCCTTATCAGTACTGAGCGCAAACACTTTCCTGACTCCTGCATCAAGAGCAGCATTAATCACATTCTCGGCCCCACGGATATTGGTTTCAATAGCCTCGATAGGATTATACTCGCAAGCAGGTACCTGCTTAAGAGCAGCAGCATGAACAACAACATCTACCCCCTGCATGGCTCGCACAAGTCTCTGAGCGTCCCTCACGTCACCGATGAAATACCGCAGGCTAGGATGATTGAAACCAGCCATTCGCATCTCATGTTGTTTAAGTTCATCCCGGCTGAAAATAATAAGTTTCTTGGGATGAACCTTCTTTAACATGATTTCAACGAACTTCTTTCCAAACGAACCGGTACCACCGGTTACTAGGATTGTCTTGCCTTTCATAAATACACCTCTCTTCTTTACATATTTCTTTCGCAGCAAACAGACATTGGGCACCACTGGACAACTAACTTAACTTTTTAAAAGTCCACATCAATTTGGGCCAAATCGACCAAGCCCAAGTATTGCTCGCATACTGAATGTCAGGATTATAGCCGTTAAATTCGACTTGAAACTCCAACACTTTCGTCAAGACATGATGCTCGGTCTTTGGGCATAGAACATCAACGTTCAAATAGTACTTGCGGTTTCCAAAAGTATTGGCCGGTAGTGCGCATTTTGCAGTGTATTCGCCTGGATTAACGGAATAAAACACGTTCGCATTGTCACTATTATCCGTATTTTGAGAACCATAAAAGGGAGTTCCATTCTCATCCGCAACTGCTGCAAGAACACGCAGATCATGAACTGTCTTAAAACACTTGAAAGAAACACTGACAACCACTTGCTCAGTTGAGTCAAACACCGTCTTTGAAAGACCGCCTGTATCTTCAAGCCTGATCTCTGTAATCCTGAAATTGGGTGAATCAAGCTTGACGACGCCTTCAACACGGGCGGCAATCTCAGCTTCAGAGGCAACGGAACCCTCTATCAAATTCCTGTCAAGATACCTCGCGACAACGGCGTCCGCATCCGCGTCCAAGACAAGTCGACCATCGTCAATCAGCAATACCCTTGAGCAAAGATTCTTTATGGCGGCCATATTATGACTCACAAAAAGCACTGTACGCCCTGCCCCGGCAACATTTTTCATCTTCCCAAGACACTTTTTTTGAAACGCAACATCGCCAACCGCCAGCACTTCGTCAACCAGCATAATCTCTGTTTCCAGATGGGCCGCCACGGCAAACGCAAGCCGCACATACATTCCACTGGAATATCTTTTCACAGGTGTGTCTATAAATTCACCTATCTCGGCGAAATCAACTATTTCATTATACTTGCGATCTATCTCCGCTTTTTTCATACCCAGAATAGAACCATTAAGATATATGTTCTCTCTTCCCGTCAGTTCTCCATGAAATCCTGTTCCCACCTCCAATAATGACGCAACCCGCCCGTCAAGAACAGCTTCCCCGGTTGTCGGCTCGGTGATTCTCGTCAGTATCTTCAACAGAGTGCTCTTCCCTGCGCCGTTTCTGCCAACCACGCCCACCACCTCGCCGCGATTGACTTCAAATGAAACATCTTTAAGGGCCCAGAAATTGCCGTCCGGCCCTACGCGATCCTTATCTGCAACAGCAATCTTCCCGACAGTGCCCATATGCAGCGCCGGGTCCTTTCCCCGGAACTTCAACCATCTGTACTTCAATTCATCCTGA
>Ga0172375_10010306_pt1 | contig 12155 bp, 13 predicted proteins | sample LakKiv1m_FD_114537 | JGI IMG/M metagenome (GOLD analysis project Ga0172375, IMG submission 114537) | Freshwater microbial communities from Kabuno Bay, South-Kivu, Congo - kab_092012_11.1m | ecosystem: Environmental > Aquatic > Freshwater > Lake | place: Democratic Republic of the Congo... | reverse complement strand
TTTTCGCCCATCTCAATCCTATTGCCTTTTCCTCTTCAGACAGTTCGCTTATGTGCGCGCTTGACATCGCGCGCTTGAATAATGAGAACTCAGGCATTTCTCCTTTCTGCAAATATCCTTTCAGTTCTTCAGTTTGCAGTGCAGTTTCTTTTTCTTCAAAAACAGTTTTTACAAATCCCTTTTGCTTAAGCGATTCCACTGCTCTTCTTATGGTATCTTCATTCAAGCCGGTTTCTTTTGCAAGCTCTGCGACTATTTTTTTCCCTGTTTTAAGTATTTCTGCTACTTCTTTTTCTCCTTTGTACATAGTAAGCACCTATTTCTTCTTTTCCATAGACTTCAAGTAGACATATGATATCAATAGTATAAGCACTATCGCAATCGTTGCAATTCCCTGATCTCCCAGCATTATTTCCTGGACTTTTTTGGGTATTTTTGTAAAGAAATCCACTACTTCGGTATCCAAGCTGTCTTCCACTTCAAATATCAGTGTGAATTGGCCAAGAATAGCATTTGTCCAGCTTAACTGGGTTATTGCGGCGGTTGGCGTAGTTACAGTGATATCTTCCGGCTCCTGGCTCAAATCCAATATTACTGTGTTTGGGGGAAATAAAATCGTGAAATAAACATATTTGTCTATTACGATTACATTTTCAGAAGCAGTGGTCAGCAGGCTTTCTATCTTTGGCATCTGTTGGGGTCCGCTGAATTTAAGCGTATCTGTATTCAATGCATATCTCGTAGTTCTTGGTTTGTAGCTGTCTACGGTGAATAATCCTGTTCCTTTTATTGGCTCTTTAGTTGTTTTATTATAGTATGGGTAAACTTCATAGCTCATTATGATTTCTCCATGGCATAAATCCTGGAACGGATCGCATTTTTTCAATGTTTGCGGACGCAACGTGAATCCCTTGATATCTGCGTTTGCGCTTGAAAGATGCATCCTTACGTCTGTCAATCCGGTCAATTCTGCCCAGTTTGCCAAGTCGTTATTATTTATTCCTGCTTTGTATTTTTCCTGTTCATACTGACCAGTTACTATTATCTTTATGTATTCAGTAACCTTTGCGCTACCGTCTTTATTTATGTTATTTACTACTACTTCTGCCTTTTCCAACCTGAACTCTGAAAATACTAATGCTACGATAAGCAACAGGGCAAGCAGTTTCTTCATAAGATTTATTCTGAAAAGCAGGAATTTAAAGATATCTGTATTGGCTGCTAGCTTCTAGCCTCTAGCTTCTAGCAACAAAACTACTGCCAGGAGCCAGTAGCTAGTACCTAATAGCAGTAAATTTAAACATATTCATTCCATATATCGTCTAGTGGTTATTCTATTTTGAGGTGTTTTGAATGATAGTTGGAGGAAAAATTGATTCGGTTGAAGCAATAAAGAAGAGCGAAGATGCTCTCAAAGGCCTGAACATCAACATCGTGATGGAAGATGTGAAAGTTAAAGGCGAAAATGTAGAGATGACCTATACCTACACCGTTACTTATGATGAAGGCATCGGAGAGCTTAAGATGAAAGGCGTGCTTTATGCAAAGGAAGAGAAAAAATTCGCAAAAGAAATAGAAGACGAATGGAAAAAGAGCAAGAAGCTTCCAGATTCATACGCTGAAGGCATTTTGAACGCAATCAACTACAACGGAAGCGCGAATGGGACTATGGTAGCAAGGGTATTGAACCTTTCACCGCCTTTAATCCCGCCACGAATACAATTGGCTAAGAAGTAATTTTTGCGCTTCCTTTCAGCATAAGGAAAATGGCAAATGCTTCTGGCAATTCTTTCTTTTCATCTTTTTTAAATTCTTGATAGCTTGTTTTTCCGAAATTAAGAGCGGGTACGTCCTCAGTGAAAACAATCGTTATTGCATTCTTTTCATCCATCCTAAACGCAATCGCATCATCCAACGGACTGAACTTTTCGATATTATCCACTATTTTTGCAATTAATCCAGTTTCCCCATGAATTGAATTTGGAACCCGGATTAGCTTGCTTACGTCCTGCGTAACTCCTACATCTGTATCAATGGAATGGACCGGAAGCTCTTTCGCAATTGGTTCAAGCCTTTCAACAATGTCCGCAATCGAAGTCTTATTCCAGTCTCCGTTTGCTATTCCATCAACAAATTTAGTTCGTTTTTCATCGTTAGAGAATACGGTTGATATGCTTCGCGGTTCTTTTTCCAGCTTTTCAATGACTGCTCTAGCGAATCTTCCTCTATAACCGTGGTCGCTTGGCTTTGGCCCTAGTTTTTTAGTAAGTTTTCGTCCAGGAATCTCCATCTCCTCAAAAAAGTTCCTGTAGTTCAATCCTGTTCCATTAATATAATCCGCAATTTCACGTCTTTCTTCTATTCCCAAATCAAAATAGTCCGGATCTCGAACATGAATATGGTATCCTCTGTTTCCTGAGAATATTATAATGATGTTTTTCCGGTCTACCCCAAAATCTTCAATAAGAAATTCTTCTACAAGCCGTATTGCATCATCCCTAACTTTGTCAATAATTGGATAAACCCCGTATTTTCCTTCTGCATGCAAATCCAAGTCAAAGATTAATTCTGCGCCAAGCCATCCTTTCTTGTCTATCGGAGTTGCGCCCGGGCGTTCATAGAATGCTGCGGAATGTGATACGAATAATGGAGTATTTGTGACTAGGTAATTCCTGAATTCCTGTTCGCTGTTGAATGATAAATGGCGTGCATCAATTTTCTTTATATTTCCTATGCCGAATTCACGTTTCTCAAGAGATGGAATCGCAAACTTTGCAGTGTGGGCGTAGTATTCGGATATTTTTCCGATTGCAAATCTTCGTACTCCTTCGTCAAGCATTATTTTCCCTTTCTTTATGCCATTTCATCCGCTCTTCCTTGCTTTTCCAATTTAATGGATTTCCAATTCTGCATTCAGCACAGCATAATCCGTATGTTAACATTGTAGAACATCCAGGCATAGTGTAGCCGCGTTTCTTTATGTGTTCTAGCTGGTAACGGGTCATTTTTTCATTAAAATCAGGCAAATTTGAGTATAATGAAACGACCTTTTCAATTCCCATTCCTTTTCCAACTAAATAAACAGCCAAAGACCATCTTGCCTGGTGGTTAAGGTTTTCATGTTTCTTTACCTGTTCTAATAGTCTTTCAATGCATGGAGGGTTATCCCCTTCTTTGAACGTAATTGTTTTCATTGGCTCAAGTTTTGGCAGTTCTGCTTTCAATACTTCTGCTGCTTTTTTCACGCTTTCAGGAGCGTTTTTCACAATAGGAATATGTTCTGCCCTTTTCTTTACTGCTTCTTCAGTAAGCCTTATTTTTTCTCTATATATTAATTCAACCTTTCCAGCATGAACATTTCTGTTAATCAGCTTGTAATCTATTGATTTCGGCGCAAATTTTACAAATGTAGGGATGGGTACAAAAAGTTTTCCTCCAGTTGAACTGCTCACGATTCCAAACTCAGCAGCAACTTCATCCACAACAGTAGCTTCCTCTCCAGATAAATAATGATTGGCTCGTTTTGCCTCTGCAACCGCAAATCTATTAGTTAAGTAACGATTTCTCATATAACCTAAAACCATTCTTGCTGCAGCATATGAAGCGACTTCATCAACCTTATCGCTTTTGTGGAATGCAGAACTTCTTGACGTTTCTCCAGCAAGGGCTTTTTTTACCCGTTCAAGCCCGCGTGCCACTATCTCATCGCTTAGCTGGATATTTTCAGAATCCAGCAATTCCTTTGCCTTTTTTGAGAACGGATATTTCACACAAAAGTCGGCAAGTTCCATATGCTAAAATAATGTAGGAAAAGGGATAAAGAGCTAATGCCTAGGGGATAGGTATTTAATTTTTCTGCAGAAATCATCAATCATGGGTTTGACTAAACAGGAAGAGGCTATTTTAAGAAAAATTCACGTGGCCTCTGAAAATGATCCGAACAGGCCGGAATTTCCCCCTGAAAATCCAAAATTTCCTGCAACTCCTACATATAAAATCAAAGTATCTGGTTTTTCCGATGTTTGGCTGAAAAATGAAAGCGTAAATCCTACTGGCACGCACAAGGACAGAATGGCATGGGAATTAGTCGTAACATACCGAAATTTCCTTCTTGCTAAAAAAGAAGGGCTGGTAAGCGGGGATCTTCCAAAGATGTCAATAATCTCCTCTGGTTCAGCAGCAACCGCGATTCAGTCACAGTTTAGGAAATATTCTCTTCCAAACCTCAAAGTGCTTCTTGATGAAAATTCTGATTCAGAACTTGTAAGATCATTAAAACGGATTGGATGCGAATTGTATTTCTATGACCTGAGTAAAAAGGCCCTTGACTGGAGCGATATTCTTTCATTGACAAAGAATTCAAATGGTTTTGACATAACTTCAAATGAGGCATTGGATCCTACAACCAGATTCTACGATTGGATGAGCTATGAAATAATAAACCAATCTCCTGACTATTGTTTCATACCTTTTGGGACCGGAAATCTTTTCGAGAACATTCTGAACGTGACGAAAAGAGAGGTTTCCACAAAAAATCATGATCCAAGGTTCAAAGGCAAGGTGAATGTGCTGAAAAGATGCAATTTCCTTGGTGCAACCACGAACAATCCGAACAGCAAGGCAACTAAATTGTATTCACAGCATCTTCCATTTGTCCATTACGATGAGCAGTGGATACGGCTTTACAAATATTCAGGGTTCTGCGGCCAGGAGACTGGCGTACACTTGATAAAAGAGGGTTATCTGGATGAAGCGATGGAAATCGCAGAATACAACAAAGTAAACTGTGAACCCTCAGGCATAGCTGGCCTTGCGCTCATGCTTCAGCTAAGGGATTTCCTTCCTAAAAACAAAAAGATACTGATAGTAAACACCGGGAAGACGAAGTATCAGTGATTTATCCACAGCTGGAAATTGGCTGTTCAAGTTCTTTCAGCTTTTCCTTTGCAAATTGGCAGCTATCTGCAAATCCAGTGCGGTCCATCACTTCTTTTAGCATCACCGTTTTTTTATTCGAACTAAGTGCACTGATTATTAAAGATCTTATTTCAGTATCCGGGTTGTGTATCGCTATTGTCACCAAGCGCGCTTCTAATTGTATTCTATGCAATGCGAATGTTCGGTATATCAATGCCTCAACTGCCTTAAGCCTAAGGTTTGCGTTTGAATAGTATGCAATCTCTTCTAATAAATCATCTACGACCCTATATTCTAAATCTCTTTGTCCAGTTGGCCCTAATTTAGCCCTGGTGATCCGATCTATTCCGTCAATCTGCAGGGCAGAAGTTATTCCGCGTATCTGAACATCGAATTTCGGACTTTCACGAAGCAGTTCTATCGCCCATTCTTTAACTTCAGGATCAGCAGCCATATGCAGGATATCACTTATGCTTGGAATGCCATTCATACAAATTTCTTTAAGTTCACATGTGCCAGTTGCCAATATATTGACAGATGAAACCCCGCGTTCACTAGTGGTGATTGCCAATGGGCTAAAGTTATTCCATCCAGAATCAATTAATCTCAAACGCAGTCTGTTATCTCCATTTTCATCTCTATAATCAGAAAGATGCTTCATAGTCAAATTCAAACATCGTCTTAGGTATGCAATCTTAAGGTCAAGTATCTCTAACCCATATTCCAATATTGTTTCTTTCTTATAAATCTCTGCTCCTTTTGAGTATTCTAATCTTCCTAACGTCTCTTCGAATCCTTCGCAGTACGAGAGCGTAGGGGTTTCCACCTTCATTTTTTTCTCGCACAAATTTCCAAAAAAATCTCTTGTAAATGCCATTTTCTCTACAATAGTACTGCTAACTACATATCCTGAATAGTATGGCATACTTCTCTCCAGTTCTGCAAGTTTTTCAGGATGTTTAAATAGATCGTATGCATAAAAATCATATCCGTCCAAACCTGCTTTTTCTCTTCTAATTTTCTTCAGCTCTTCAGCTAATTCATTTCTTTGTTTAACCAGCTTATCCATTCTTTCAGTATATGCTCTTGATGGTTTTTCTGTTGCCAATTCTTCTGTTAATGGTTTTGGTTTTTTTCTTTTGAAAATTCTTGTGAACCAGTCTTTCATGGTATCTTTCATTTTATGAGTCATGTTTTATCACCATTTAACATTATGAACTACTGTTCTATATATTCCTGGCGCCATTGTACAACGGTTTTTGGCTAAACACCGCTCTACAACGGCGTTATGCTTAATTATCAGGGTTGCTAGTAATTGTTGTGAGCTTTAATGTTAATACCTGAATTAGAATCCGCTTGGAGAGCAACCACAAAGATTTTGCTAGGAAGAGAACTGGAAAACCTTTTGGACTACGAGGATTACCTAAAGAGATATACTGATCCAATAGAAAAACGAACGTCTGCAATATCCAAAAAAGAGGTTATCATCTCATCAAACCGTATTCCTTCTAACGCGCCAGTAATCGGTCATGACGAAGCAGAGTATTATGCAAAACTAACTTCAAACTCTCCGCTGAATATAAATGAAATAAAGGACATCGACTCATTACTATCCGCAACCCGGGAAAAAGCGTTTTACACAGGAAATGTTCTGCTTGGCAATTCAATAAAATCACAATCCTGCCATCGTTGCGTAAACCTTTCCTATTCACTTAACTGCCAGGATGTGCATGATGGAAAATTCGTTGCATTTACGACTTCAATAAGGAATCCTGAATATTCGTTTGGCTGTTGCTTTGGAGGAGATGTAAAATTCTGCATAAAGATTCTTGATCCTTATATGACTACAAGATGCATGGAGTTATTCCACTGCAATGTTGCGACAGACTGCTACTACTGCGCAAGCTTGGAGGATTCATCCAACTGCATATTCTCTTTCAACCAGAAAAACAAGCATTATCTTATTGGGAATATTCCTCTTCCAAAAGACAGGTATGCACAGCTAAAATCAAAGCTTGTTGTTGAGATTGCAGACGAGCTGGAATCAAAGAAAAAATTGCCATCAATAATAGACATAATCAGAGGTGAAGCAAGTGGCTGACGTCATAAATATGGAAGAATTTGAAAAGAATTTCCAAACGATTACTGCAATAGTTCTTGGAAAAAAGATTACGAATCATGCAGACTATGAAACATGGCTTACTCGTTATGTAATGACTGTGGAGCAGGCGAAATCAAAATTAAGTGATAAAATTGTTCAATTGCCTCCATTTCAGTTTTATAGAGATATACGATACAATGTTGTTGATATAGATGAAGGATATGAAATCATGGGTAAAAAACAATTGACTGAATCCGAGTTTGATTCGCTTTCGTTTTCCAATGCAAAACAAACTCTGAAGAATATTTCTACAACTACGCCAGATACAAGATATGGGACGAATTCCAATGTACTTGACTGTCCATTATACTATAACTCCCATTCTTGCTATAAATCTCCTGCATTGAACAAATCACGTGGTTGCCTTTACTCATTCTGGCCAAGATATTCAGAATATTTAGTCGGCTGTTATTATACATTTTCATCAAAATACTGCATAAAATGCTATAATTCCCAGGAACTAACAAGGTGTTTCGAAGTAAGCGATTCAAACAATTGCACTGATTGCTATTTTTGCCATAATGTTGAAAATCTTCAGAATTGCATGTTCTGTTTTAATGTAAAAAGCAAAAGATATGCAATTGCAAACGTAGAAGTCGGACAAGAAGCATATGCGAAAATAAAGCAAATGCTACTTAGGAGTATTCTTGAAAAACTTGAAAAAGACAAGGATCTGAAGATTAGCGTTTATGATTTGGCAACGATATAATTTATTCCAAAAGCTAAGATTGCAGTTCTTCAGATAAATAAAATTTTCCTTTTTTTATTATATCAGAGATTAAAATCGGCATATCGCTTCGTTTTATCAGTCCTTTTTCTAATCCAAGTTTTAGCAAGCCAGCAGTTCCAAGAAGAGCTATCTTTTCATCTATTGCAACTTTCCGCGCTTTTTTATCATCAATCACTGCAAGCGCATTGTTTTTCTTTGCAAACATAATAACCGAAGCTTCTCCTATATGAATATCATATTTGTCCGCAATTGTGCTGTCTGCATTTTTGATTGCAATCTTGGGATGACTGAATGTACTAAGTGATTCTTTTTCAGATGCTTTTAGTTCTCCTTCTATTTGATTTGTAATAACTATTTCGTGCTTATCCAATATTTTAATCAGAAGTTCGACTCGTTCTGCAAGAATAAACGCAGAAATGCAAGACGTGTCAAGAACTATGATCATTTTAGCAGCCTTTTAGCCTCGTCTAATTCTTTTTGTGCTTCTTTTTTTGTCGAAGGTTCGAATTTCGGTTGTACCCCCCGCATGTAAAGAATATCAATCATTTTGTCATAGCTAACTCCTGCGATTGCAGCTGCTTTTCCAAGTGAAATCTTCTCTTTTTTATAAAGTTCTATTGCAAGATCAATGTTGTTTATCTTTTGTGAGTCTACGTAATTTCTTACTGCTTCACGTATTAGTTCACTCATGTTTCCGTATAATCCTGCATCTACCAGCATCTCAGCCCGTTCCTTTACAACAGACGGTAAATGGATATAAGTCATGTTTTTCATATGTATCATTAGTGTTTTATTAGTGATTGAGTTTAAAAATAGTAGTGTTCTTCTGTTTTGAGACTATTTGATTATCCTGATTATCTCATTCAAAATAGGCATTAATTTTCTTTCAGCTTTTCTTAGTAACTCAGAACAGGTCGAAGGGGTTATCCCTAGTTTTAATGCAAGTTCTTCAATACTGATTTTCTTGGGAGTTTCGTAATATCCATGTCTGCATGCAAGATCAAATGCTTCCAGTTGCCTGTCAGTCAGCAGTTCGCTTGCAAACTTTAATTTTGAAAATCCAGCAGTCCTGAACGAATCAAGAGATACCTTCTCCTTTTGGTCTATGAATCTTTTTGATTTTATGCTTAGGTCATATCCCCTTTCTTTTACGATTTCCATGAATTCTTTCAGGCTTTTATAATTCGGAGCAAGCATTGTTACGTAATCTACGCCACCCTCTGTCCAGGTTGGTTCCATCCACATCGTTCCGGTCTTTGCCAGTGCAGGTCCGGTTGCTAAATCTTTATTTTGTCTAATAGTTATATGGGATTTTTTGTCCCCAAGAAAAATTATCTTTATTTCCTTTACTTCAGGATATTTATTGAGGCCGGCGATTATTCGTTTTAGATATTCAGTATCTACTTCAAACATGTTTGTTATTGTTTTTTCATCAATTCCAACAGTTGCAAGCCATTTTATCTTGGTATCCTTCAGCTTGTTAGTAACTCCTATCGAAGTGCAGTTATGAACCTGTTTCAATTCAACTATCAATGGAACGTTGTCCTTTGCCATAATCGTCATCTCTCATGATAGAATTTTATCCCGATATAACCTACGTCAAAGCAGAATATCCCAAAGAAATAATCCCAGAATCCAAACATTAGTCCGTAAATTATTCCTGCTGCATTCAGGAACAGTCTATACTCAGTTATTACTGCGTATTTTCCAGGGAATTTCAATTCATCCATGAATGCAGGAATTACAAACATTGCAAAAACAATTGGTTCGAAATACGGAGTTCCCATTATGAATGGAATTGCAATAGCAAGTAAGAACGTAACCAAATGTGTATCCTTGTCTACTTTTCTTGCAAAGATCTGCGCGAATAATGCTGCAAGGAAAATATTTGCAAAATCAGCAGTGGCTATCAAATAACCAATGATCGCTCCGGCAAGGATCGCTATCTCCCATTTCATACTGCGCAAAGGAGACGGACCGCGTAAATCATCTTCGATCCAGTCTACTGTTTTAACCAAGGCGCCGGATATAAATGATAAAAGATATAGAAACATAATTTTCCTATTCCGTTAATTCTTATATATCTGTGTATTTATTTTACACGATTGTGTATGATTATTACACACTCATCTCTCAAATACTCCCTTCATAATTAGTGGCACGGTAATAGTCGCATCTCCATCAACAGTTACGTGCTTCGCGGTCTCGGCAACCTTGCCCCAAGAAACTGCTTCCTGCGTTCTTGCACCTGATAATGATCCATCCCAAGGAGAGGACGTAGTTACGTATACTGCGTAATCCAATCCGCCGCGTAAAATATTCACCGCAATTGTATGATGCTTGGAAATTCCTCCACCTAAAACTATCCCGCCCGTCTTCTCAGCATCAAGGATAATCTGCCCAAGCTTTGGCATATCTTTCGTAATGTCAATTCCAAAATCTTTTTTCCTTTGTTTAAAGAAATACGTTTGAAGACCAATAGCAGAATCAGTTATCCCAGGGCAATACACTGGAATTCCGTTCTTAGCTGCCCAGTAGAGAAATGATGTTTCCTTCTTTGCTTTTTTATCATTTCCAATAGCTAATCCTATTTCTTTAGCCATTTCGCTTGCTGAGCATGGATTGCATTCAGCATAAAGTTTTTCAAAAATCGGTTTCATTTTCTCTTCAAGCAGTTCGTAACGTTCATTTGGCACAAGGATATTCCCAATTCTATTGATTCCTTTCTTGTGAAGTGCAGAATCATCCATCGAGAAATCTCCAACTAAATAATCATCATAAGAGCGAATCAAATCATGGTCTATGCTTCCCCCTGCAGTGATGATTACATCTACGAATTTTTTCTCACAAAGCTCAGCAAATATCCCACGCAAACCAGAAGCAACCATATTTGAGGTAAAAGAGAGTAACACTAATGCATTTTCTTTCTTCATTAATTTGATTACTTCTACTGCTTTGGCTAACTGGGTTGCCTGAAAGCCAGTATTAGAACCGGGAAGTTCTCCTATCTTAATATCCATTACGTTGTTCATGCTGTTTTCATCCCTTATGGCAATCTCATGTCTTCAAAATCCGGATCTTGGGGTTTTCTGCTTCTTTTTCTTTTCAGATTCTGCGAACGCTTCAACCATATTCTCACCAGTAAACTATTGAAAAAAAGAATTTAAGAATACGAAGCCTAAGCCGCGTATTCACTAGTTCCTATTACTTCTCCCGTATTTGCGTTTACTGTCCGAACCTGCGCATGGCCGTTTCCATCATTAAGAAGGACTTTTATTGTGCCATCTGCCGCGGTTTCCATCTCTTGTACATTCCATCCTGGCGCAGACAAAGTAAACTTATTCTCAACTATCCCATCCGTAGAAATCTTCCAGACTTGTGCAGTTCCCGAACCTATCCACAATGCAAATGTCTTTCCAGAGTATACTTCTATCTCTCCGATTGCGTATCCAGTCGGAACAGCAAAACTTAGCGAGCTCTGCTTTGCAAGAGTTGTCGGATTAAGCGTCCATATTTCTATCGCACCGCTTTTCTCCCAAAGCACTTTTATGTCATTGGCGTAATCAGTTGCTATATTCTTGGCATTTCCGTTTCCAGTTCCGATTATCTTATTTGCGATTAGGTTACCCGTTGTTTTTGAGTAAATTCTTGCAACAGCCGAACCGCTTGTCAGTTGATATAGCACTATTGGGTTTCCGTTTGTCAATCCCATATCCTTTGGGGTGCCAATCCAACCATACCAAGTGCTTTTTATCAGGCTGCTTCCCCCTGAAGAATCCTGCCTGTACAATCCAGCATTATTTTTGGCATCGGTCCAGAGTGCCCACCAGTATTTAGTTGCGCTCTGTTCTGCCTCAACTTTTTTTACATCATATCCAGGGTATTTTGAAATGCTTAGTGTAATCTGTGGTTGTCCGTTTCCATAATCAAATTGCACAAACCATGCTCCTGTTTCCTTATTTTTCCATATTATTGCAGGAGAGCTCCCAACTAATGTCAAATACTTTGTTTCCCATGCAGATGGTTTTTGATTGCATACTCCGTTAGCGCATCCGTATGCACAATTTTCCTTTAGTTGTGCTTGTTCCGAATTAGTACATGCAGAATATATTGTTCCTGCATTGGCGCATGTATACTGTCTGTATGTTTCGTAAACTCCGTTATCATTGCAGAACGCAGTTCCTATAACTCCGTTTGTTCCGCATTCCGAGTTCGTAAAGCAAGCTACGTTTTTGCATTGATTTACTTCGCAAACTTGATTAGTTGAACAATCGCTAACTAATTTGTTCGTTGTTGAAGCTGAACAAGAAGATGAAGTTGTTCCTGGGTTTTTGCATGTATATGTAA
>Ga0172375_10010305_pt1 | contig 12156 bp, 14 predicted proteins | sample LakKiv1m_FD_114537 | JGI IMG/M metagenome (GOLD analysis project Ga0172375, IMG submission 114537) | Freshwater microbial communities from Kabuno Bay, South-Kivu, Congo - kab_092012_11.1m | ecosystem: Environmental > Aquatic > Freshwater > Lake | place: Democratic Republic of the Congo... | reverse complement strand
GATCTACTCTTCCCAGAGTCCCCAGGATATGTTGTTTGACTTTTGTACCTTCACGGTGGTTTTCTACAATCTGAAGATATTGATTCTTGCCGGTGGTTTTGATGCGGACGAACATAACGACAATAATTAAGACACCACAAATATAATGCTTATTATTGCTGTTATTCAACATGTTAATAACTTTTGTAAATTTGTTAATACCACTACATTTTTATAAAATCATTTAAATTCAGATTGCATTCAATTGAAATTCAAATTGTTGTAATTTTGATCAGTTACACAAGTGTAAAAGATCAGTAAGGAATTACCTGAAAGGCACAGCTGGAGACCAAATCAACACATTATTGGCTGCTGCAGCATACAATATGAGGAAATGGATGAGGTTAAAACGAGAAGAAATTTTCTTTTTTATTTTTCGGTGGTATTACCAGGCTCTCTCTTTTGCGCCGGTAAATACTCAAAGCATTTGAATGAACGAAAAAAGTGCATTAATAAGGATCAACTAGTTATCTTTATCTATTCATGGAGAATCAAAATACAAAAAGTGCTTATGTAGGGACATTGACACAATACAAGCCTAAATCAATTCGACAATTTATTCCGTATCGCGATTCTTTAATTGCTTTACTACCAGGTGATCAAAACGATGAACAATTTTTAAAAAAGATTAATAAGCTAAACGAAGGTGAATTATTACAGAACATACCGAATCCTGTTGTTGAAAACACTGATATTTATTACAAGATTAATTCCTCAGGAGAAATCCTGATAACAATATCGGATATTTTCAATCGGATAACTAAAGTAATCTCTGATGGTAATACCTCAAAAGGCATTCATAAAGTACACGTATCTTTATCTGATTTGAAACCTGGAATTTATTTTTACACTTTGATAATTAATGGAAAACCTTCAGATGTAAAGAAGTTGATTAAGTCAATTTAGGAATATCATCATTACCAATAAATTTCTTTTAACTTTCTTTGTTTGTATTTGCAATTCCAAACCAGAACATTGAAAAATCTATAGTCACCTTTCCCCTTCTTCCCCCTCCCCTTCAAGGCTAGGGGAGTATTATACCATGCCTCCCATATGCCCCCAGGCTGAAGCCTGGGATTATACAATAGGATTGTTCGTGGGCTTAAGTCCACGCTTCTGTGATATAGAGTCAGGCATTCCAACCTCAATTTATAAAATTTACAACTTTTTCGGCCAGAAAATTTATTCGGATAAAGCAATGTAGGCATACAAAGAGTTAGAAATTGATGTTTCAGCTTGGTCCAGGATTATGTATGTTGTGAGGTTTATTATGGACAGTCCGTTGTGAAGATAAAATTTATAATTCAATAATCTTCCCGCCTTATCTTTTCTTCATTTCGTCACCTCTATTCTTATTACTTCATTTTAATTTCACAATAACATTCAGTTTGATTTTGTGAGAATATAGTATCCAAATTGCAAATCTTATTCAAAGGTAGCTTCGTAAATTTTAATTCTCAAGGCCAAGCTCTCCGGGTGCCGTCATTTTTATAAAATCTTTAATTTTCTTCTGAAGGAATAAAAATGACCGGCAGCCTTGATAACCGCTCCGCTTTAAAATTTACTCCGCTGATTGGGTGCCTAAGATTTTCAATTTTTTCCAATTCATGCAATTAATCATCTAAAGCGGAGGTCGTAATGAATCCAATATCCAATCTAACAGGCAGCGAAGCACAAAATTTGCCAGCCAAACAAAAAATAATCCACCGGCTAACCATGAAAGTTCCCGGCACCAAACTCCTTGCTGATTATTATTTCGCTACCCGTTTGGAGCTTGACAATTTCATTGTCCTGAATGAAGTGAAGGTATTTATTATCAAAATGGGATTTATGAAAGAATCTTCCCATTAACAGATTACAATAAATCTTCAGGAGTGAATTTAAAGCGGGAAATCATTTTTATTTCAGAAGTGGGTGTTTATGAACCAGCAAACTCAATTAATTGTCTGTAATCGCCAGCATCAGCTATTTTGAGGGCATTGATATAAGCTGTCCGTAAATCCCCTTCCTGATATAGACTATTATGACTCCCCCAGGAAAAGCCGTCTTGACCTGTCATTTGTTTTATCAGGATATCAGCACACAATCTGGCATGTCTGCCATTTCCATTAGCGAAACAGTGGATTGAAACCAATCTATGTTTAAACCGGACTGCAATTTCAATTGGATCAAAGGTTTTATTGTTAATCCAATATTTAATATCATCAAGCATGTGGGCTAATGCAGGTTCAATAGAGTATTTATCTACCCCGATATTTTTATTTGTGGTGCGCTTTTCTCCTGCCCAATCCCAAACTTTATTGAACATCCTATAATGAATGTTGAAAATCCATTCTCTTGTTAACAGGATCTCAATTGGAATTTTCCGGTTAAGCGCCCAATGAAAAGCCTCTTCTATATTGTTCTGTTCATGTTCGTTGAGTTCTCCCACAGTAGTTATTGTCTTGATTTTTAGACCGGAAATCTCTATTTCATCTAATGGGGTCTGACCTCCTATATAATCCAATTTTATTCCCATAGTGATTTTAGATTTTTTTGTTTGATCTCCTGGACTTTGGCTTTTATTGATTTTTTCAGCATTGGTTGACTCACTGCCTGATCCTCCAATTTCATAGTGTTGGCTGTCCTGGCGACTATCTTTGTTGCTAATTCAAACGCTCGCTTATCAATCATTTTTTGCAAAGATCCATCTAAAGGGACAAAACCATAAACCAGTTTCATGTTTAGCTTTTTACCTATCTGTTCCAAAGATGCAAGAGTGATATTCCCATTTTTCTCCCGGGTTTCGATATCTTTAACTCCTTGTGGCGTAATTTCAGCCAACTTTCCAAGCTGTCGCATCGACATTCCAAGAGCCATCCGAATTGAGTAAATCCAACCATTTGGTGGACTATCATCTTTTATTCTGGCTATTTTTCTTATCCTTTTATCGGTTTGGATTAAGATCAACTCTTGTGTTTTCATAAAGCTATTACTTTAATTAACCGATGCAAATATAAAGCTATTACTTTAAATAATAAAAATATAATTAAAGTTATTACTTTAAATATTTATTACTTCGTCACTTTCTTTTTCTCGTTGAAAACCTCCATGGCGTTATCCAACTCCTCATCAACGATCTTGGCATAAACCTGCGTTTCTTTAATGGTGGCATGGCCAAGCAGTTTGGATACATATTCGATCCTGATACCCTTTCTTAAAGCACGCGTCGCAAAAGTATGCCGGGCGGTATGAAAGCTTAGCTGTTTTTCAATCTCTGCTTTTTTGGCGATGATCTTTAACCGTTCATTGATCTGTGCTGTTGCCGATGAAATGGCCCCTGCAACTTGCTTTGGATTACTAAAATCAATGTTTGGCCGAAGTATTGAAAAGATAAGGGATTCTGAATTGTTTTTCTCAGGTCTATATTTATTTAGGATTTCCAATGCTTTCTCCGGAAGTTTGATATGTAATTCCTTCCCTGTTTTTAGAACCTTGAAATGTTGCCTCTCTCCATCAAAATTTTTCCATCTAAGCATTAACAAGTCCGACACCCTGATACCTCCTGCGTACGCCGAAAACACGTACATATCACGAACTTCATCCAATCTTGACCCTGATTCAAACTCCAGTTTTTCGATCGCCACTAGCTCTTCTTCTGTCAGATAGTCCCGTTTGGTAGGCTTATTCTTCAACCGGTAGGAATAGAAAGGATAGTCATTCCGGTTCATTTTCCCCTGGCGAATCGCATCGTTCAACATCCTCCTGATAAGTTTCATATTGCTGGTAATGGTATTTGTTTTATTATGGAGCTTTCCGGCAAGATAATCATTGAACTTCACAAGAAATTCCACGTCGATATCGGTAATCAGTAGATTGTCGTGACCCAGATAGACCTTTAATTTTTCCATTATCGATTTTACACGTTTTGCCATACCGATGTGGCCAGCTAATTCAATGGCATCCAAGTGAGCCTGGGTAAACTCAAAAAAATTTACGGCTGCCTCACCCATGATTTCAGATTTTATCTTTCTTCCGGTGGGTCGTTTTTGTTTAGTTTGAAGTTCAATCATTTTCCCTTCAGCTTCCGCAACCTTCTTTGATATGTAAGCATTTAACCTCACGGAATTGGGATGAGTTTTCCTTACTTTCTTTTCTTCGTCATTCCATTCATTCTCTTTGAGATTAACTCCCAGCGAAATGTACGTTGGTTTCCTGTCCTGAATGATCCGAAGATAAAGTGGGCTTTTGCCATTTTTATTTTCTTTTTCGGTTTTTAATAATATCTTTGTAGTTGCCATTTTTGAAATCCTTTACCATAAAGGTAATGCAAAAGAAAATAGGTAAAACATTTGGTAAAACATTTTCTTCTTTTCTATGCTTTTTCATGCTTTTCTTTGCTTCACTAAAAAATGTAATAATCTGAAAGAAAGCACTTTAAAAGAAATCGAAAGTAAACGAATGTAGCTATTAGAATCCCTTCGGGGTCACTGAAACAGATGAAAGAGTTTTCCTTTTTATTACCCAGGATTTTCAGACCATTAGGCATTGTTTTTGCCGGAATCGGGGTCGTTCTCCTGCTCATCAGGTTTTATTACGGAATTAAACCCGAACTTTTCAATTCTAAAGTTTTTGCGATATTTTCTTCGTACCTGGAATCAAAATATTTTGAAATCGTCAAAAACCAAATGATCGAAGAAATTGGAGGTTTATTGGTACTGATAGGTCTTTTCATGATCAATTTTTCAAAGGAGACAAGTGAAAATGAAATAATGAAAGGTTTCAGGATAAAGGCATTCTTCATTACCGCCTACCTGAACACATTTTTTTTGATCGTCGCCATCCTTTTTACTTTTGGATTTGGTTTTGTCTATATGATGACCCTTAATCTCATCCTATGGTTCATTATTTACCAAGTATCTTTCAGAATATTGATTTACCTGAATGACAAGAATAATCCGGGTAAATAATCAGGTCATATGAAGGATGACAATCATACATTCGTTTCGTTCAAGAAAAAAGTTCTGTTAAGTTCTGGTATTTTCGTAGCTTTGGATATGTAAAAAAGATAAAATTATGAAAGAAAAAAAACTCAGTTATGGATTATTGGTGATAATCACGACCCTTTTCATCACCTCCTGCGGCTCGCAGATTAATCTTACCAGTTGGAAAAATCCGCAAGACAACTCACAAATTTCCAAAGTTGTCATAATACCATTATTTGTGAAACTTGAATATATAAAACCTTTCGAGCAGGCAATGGTAGCCTATTTTACTTCGCAAGGTCTGAAAAGCATCGGATCACTCGATTTTCTTAATCCGAGCATTAAATACTCAACGGATGCGATTCAGAAAAAAGTCGACAGCCTCGGTGCGGATGCAGTGCTTATTTTTAAATATACCGGTACGGATAAATCAGCCAATTATATACCTCCAACCTATTATGGTGGTTTTGGCGGTTACTGGGGATATGGAGGATATTGGGGTGGAGGAATGGCAACCGGCGGTTATTGGACAACTACGTCGACTATCAACTTAAAAGCCTTACTGTATACGTCGAAAAATGCCCAGGGAGCTTTATGGACAGGTGATGTAACGGTTACTGATGCGAACTATGTTGATCAGGCATCCACTACCATTGCACAAAAGATATACACCGACTGGCAGAATAATAATCTATTAAAATACCCAGCTTCAGTGAAATAATAAAAAACTATTTTTTTACGGTTACACTATCGACCAGATATCTCGTTTCGCCTCTCCAGAAAAGGGTTCCGTTTTTCTCGCGATAATGTACTACGATCATGTAACCCTCTAACTTCGCGAAACTGGCAGCAACGTCTTTATCAGCTACAGAGAAAAAAAATTTTTCTGATGCTAACGATACGTTCCTATTACTTTCTACACTGCTCAGGATCATCTCCCCTTCATAGGTTTTGAAAATGGTGCCTTTATAGGAGAATTTCTGGAGCAATCCTACCCGGTAACCTTCGCTGAATGTATAGGAGTATTTCCAATAAATGTAACAGCACAGAATCAAAAACAGTATTAACAGTGCCCAAATAATAAATTTTTTCATAAGCTGATAGGTTTTATAATACAAACATAATTAAGATTTTGCAATTCATGTAATTGAATTATCTTTAACACATATTAAAATGATATCATATGAATAGGCTTATTCTCTTTTTCGTTCTTGTCTTGATGAACATTGGCTATCTCCGGGCACAACAGGTCAACGGGATAATTTATACCGATACGCTTGGAATCAGCGTAATTAAGATATGGGGAACTCACCAGCAACGGGGATATGCATTAGGTTATCTCACCGGTTCAAAGATTACCAATGTGATCGTTAACTACATTAAACCTCAGTTAAGTGTATATTATAATTTAGCCAGACAGCTAGTCATTCAAGGTAATGATTTAGGAATTCCGCAGGATTATAAAGATGAAGCACAGAGTGTGATCGAAGGAATGAATGCATCTGGAACAAACCCGGATAATTTGGATCAGACCGATATACTGGTTGGGAACTCCCTCCTCGATGTAGCCAATCTTTTATTCAAACTTGAAGGACCGGGATGTTCAGCCCTTATGAGTTGGAATGATGCAACTGCAGGGACAGACCTCGATGGCAAATCAGTCATAACCCGTCACCTCGACTGGACTTACTCCAGCATTCTGGTAAGCAATCATGTAATTGTCATACATTTTCCTTCAGAAACTGATGAAAAAAAATGGATGCTGGTTGGTTTTTCCGGAATGATAAGCGCTCTTTCGGGACTCAATGAAGATTATAGCGCATTCCAACATGTACTGGCGGATTTTGTTGGTTCCGGCCTTCATAACAAACTATATTTACCGATTTGGATGGCGTTGCGTCAGTCGCTGGAAGCAGCAGATTATAATGGTGACGGATCACGCAACGTTCAGGATATCCGTTCCGAACTGAACGACTGTTCCAATGGTTTTGCCAGCGGCTATATAGTTACTTCACTTGCCCGTTCGGCAGCCACCGACAGCCTCGTGGCTATGGTTGCTGAACTCACCCCTGCTATTCCGACTCATACCTTCCGGTACAATGATTATCCTGATAATATCACTGGCGATAATTTATATGCCTCCAACTATCAGATCAAAAGAAATGATGCGCACAACTACGATTCACGTTACAACTCTGTTAAAAATAATATGGGAGACGGAACGCTGATAGGTCTTGATACAAATTGGAATATTATGCGCGATCATTCCAGCCAATCGATAAATATGCAATTCATGCAGTTTGCACCTGAAATCAATTTATTCAGGATTGCAGTTTACCGCGATGGGCAACCGGCTTATTTAAATGACCCCGTAATTTTTGACCTAAATGACTTGTTTGCAGATCCGACTGTTTCTGTCGGTGAACTTTCAGGGGAGAATCCGGTCACTATTTATCCAAATCCGGTTTCAGGTATATTTTACCTTGCAGGTATTTCCCAGGGCAACTACCTGGTTGAAGTTTTTGACCAGAACGGCCGCATGGTTCTAAATAGATATCTGGAATTACCAAAAAACGGAATTGACTTCACTTCATTTACAACCGGTATATACACAATAAGGCTGATCAACAACGATTTTCTTTACACATCCCGGTTTGTTAAAAGATAGACTTTGAATTAATGTCTCAATTAAGTGAAGAATAATTAACCGGTCATAGACTCTAATACTGTCAAATATTTTTCAACAAAAGCAGATTTCTGCTTTGCACGGTATTGCATTATAAAACGGGGATGTTCAAGAACTTCAATTTTTTGAAAAAAACGATATTTCCGGTTTATTTTTTCCAGGAATCGATGATTCTTTCCTTTACCCCAACAGATACAAGTATCGGTGTTTATATTGAACCTGATTTGAAATTGCAAATTCCGTATGATGAACGGCAAAACAGCATTCTCCAACTCTTTTGAATCATAATAATTGAAATTGACCTCTTTCCCCCTGACATTTGATCTGACAAATCCTAGGGGACAAACTGATGTGATATAAAAATGGGAATAAAATTTTTCACAACCGCCGTATGCTTTAATCATATCGTAAACAAAAACAGAAGAAGGCTCATGGGTTGAGCCTATTTCAGAACTGATCCCGCAAATCTCTGCCAACCGTTTTGTGTCTGTAAATGGAATACCGGTGGCACCGGCGCCAAACCTTCCCGGGTTGATAGCAAGGATAAGATGACGTTTTCGCTGATCATGATAATATTTATGATAGAAATCACGGACTATACCAGGGACAGGGCTTCCGGTTTCGAGGAAAGGATTCATGACGCGTATTCCTTCAGGTAACCGTTCGGTCATGTTAAGTGATTCATTGAAAGAAATGATCTGGTCGGCGAAGGTCATATTAGAGATTTAACATGTTAGTAAAGATAGCCCATTTCTTTTTATTTTTTTATTCTCTTTCTCTTTGAATTTTGAGAATAATTTTTCTTACTTTTAATTCGCGAAAATGATCTGATAATTTAATAACAAACAATGGAATATAAAATTCTTAAACAGACTATTTCAGATGGCATTGCCACACTGACTATCAGCCGTCCGGCCGCAATGAATGCCCTGAATTCTGATTTTTTCAAGGAATTCAACCACTTCCTGGATGATATTTCCCCTCGGGAAGATATCAGGGTCCTGATAATCACAGGAGAGGGAAAAGCTTTTGTTGCCGGAGCGGATATTGCCGAAATGGCGAACATGAACACGGATCAGGGTCTTGAATTTGCAAAAAAAGGTCAGCAGACCTTTGACCGGCTTAAAGCTGTTAACTTCCCTGTAATAGCCGCCGTTAACGGTTATGCTTTGGGAGGAGGTTGTGAACTCGCAATGGCTTGTGATTTCCGCATCGCCAGTAAACTTGCAAAATTCGGTCAACCGGAAATGAACCTTGGTTTGATTCCCGGATATGCAGGTACTCAGCGTTTATCGAGACTCACTGGAATAGGCAATGCCCTATACCTCATTTTAACGGCAGATACCATAGGCGCAGATGATGCTTTAAGGATCGGACTGGTTCAAAAGGTAACGGAGCCGGAAATCCTTATGGAAGAGGTTATGAAACTGGCAACCAGGATTGCATCCAACGGTTCAAAAGCCGTTCCGGTAGCCAAAAAGATTATCAGAAAAGGAATAGGGATGAACTTTAGTGACGCGTGTAAGCTTGAATCCGATGCCTTTTCAAGACTCTTCGATGAACCTGCAACAAAAGAAGGGATGAAAGCGTTTCTCGATAAGCGTAAACCTGTATGGTAATGAAATTTTGAAATAAACCATGATAAATTCTTTTATATGACTTACGAAGATAGACTACAAAATGTTTCTGTCCTTGGCGCCGCAGGAAAGATGGGAAGCGGTATCCTATTACTGACAGCTCTGGAAATGGCCGATCTAAGCCTTAAAACGGAAGACAAAGGAAAAGCTTTTGTTCTGAATGCCATCGACATCTCCGATGAAGCCCTGTCAGGTTTGATGAAATACCTGAAAAACCAGGTATTGAAAATGGCTGAGAAGAAAACGATCCAACTAAGGAAATTTTATGCCGACCGGAAAGATCTGATCGAAAATTATGATATCATCGACCAATACGTTTTTGATGTCATGAGAATTATTCGTACCTCCACCCGATTGGAGGTTGCCTTTGATTCGAAAATGATTTTTGAAGCCATCAAAGAAGATCCTGAAATGAAAATCAACATCTTCTCAAAGATAAACGCCAATAATCAAAATAAACCCTGGTTCTTTACCAATACATCATCAATCCCGATCTCAAACCTGGATGAAGGTGCAAAACTTGGAGGACGGATAATCGGATTTCATTTTTACAATCCTCCGGCAGTTCAGAAACTCGTTGAAGTAATTAAAGCAAAAGGTACACTAAAAGAAGTGGAAGAATTCGCGCTCACCTATGCCAGAAATCTCAGGAAAGTCGTTGTTTCTGCCAATGACAAGGCCGGTTTTATCGGGAACGGTCATTTTATGCGCGATATCCTGTACTCTTCTTCTGAGGTGGACAGGCTGGGCGATAAAATGACATTTGTTGAAGCGGTTTATGCAATAAACAAAATCAGCCAGGAAAGCCTTGTCCGACCGATGGGAATCTTTCAGCTTATCGATTATGTAGGTGTCGATGTATGCAGCTACATCATGTCTGTAATGAAACCTTATCTGAAAGATGAAAACCTTCACAGCCCCTTGCTTGATAAACTACTGGCTGCAGGTGTTAAGGGAGGGCAATTCTCAGATGGATCGCAGAAGGACGGAATCCTTAAATATGAAAATGGGAAACCGGTTGCAATCTTTGACCCTGATAAGAAAGCGTATATTATGATATTGGAATTCCAGGCCAACGTCGATAAGAAACTTGGAACTATGCCCGTTCCACCAACATGGAAATCGGTTCTCGGAAATAAATCAAAAGAAGAGATCCTAATAAAATATTTCAATGAATTGAAATCTGCTTCTGGTCTTGGTGTTGAACTGGCTATAAATTATGCAAAACGGTCCTGTGAAATAGGTAAGAAACTTATCTCCTCAGGAGTTGCGTTAAACGAAAAAGATGTCAACACTGTATTGCTTACAGGATTCTTCCATGTCTATGGCCCTATAAATAACTATTTGTAATTGTAGAAAACATGGAGAATTTAAGTGATGTCCAGCTGAAATTACTGACCTTACCTATTACAGGGACTGACTAAAAAGCCATTGTGGTCATAGTGAAAAACATGAACCAAAATAATTACCAGATGAAAAAGTTAAGAAGAAAAGTATATATGGTCGGCGGGTATAATACCGTTTCGATGGGTACCGGTCGCAAGGAATTCAATCCAAAGAAGGAACGTCCCGGGATCGAGGATTATATTCGCGAAGCAGGCCAGGGAACTCTGAAACTTATTGGCGGTGCTAAAAATGTCGATGAATGCGTGATTGGCAATTTCATGGCCTCGCGTTTTAACAAACAAGCAAACCTTGCAGCTTTTTTTCCTTTTATTGACGAAGGGCTTCGTTACAAACCTGCCGTACGTGTAGAAGGCGCTTGCGGCACGGGAGGGTTGGCCTTGATGACAGGAATGAAGAGTGTTCTTGCCGAAACCGCCGAAGTAGTTCTGGTCGTCGGTGTGGAAGTTCAGAATACTGTGAAAGCAATTTATGGAGCTGATATTCTTGCTGGAGCCGGATGGTTTCAGGATCGTAAAAACGGACACGCATATTTTTTCCCGGGGCAGTTTAGTGACCGGGCAGGAGCATATTTCGAAAAATACGGGAGGGAGAAAACACGTAAGGCGTTTGCCCGTTGGTATCGCAATGCTATAGAGAATGCCCGCTTATGTCCCACTGCACAGGAATATCACAATACTACAAAAGATCTTGAAGCCCAGGCAATGATGGAACCTAACGGAAAATCATTTGTTGACCACTTGAATGTATTCGACTGTTCCAAAGTTTCTGACGGTGCTTCAGCTATCGCAGTTATCTCTGAAGAAGGACTAAAACGGATCGGTATTCCGGCCGGTGAAGCAGTCGAAATTGTGGGTTGGGGTCAGATCGAAGAAAATCTAACAAAAAAACCTGTTGAACCTTCCGAATTGACAACGACGAAGCAAGCAGTTAAAGAAGCGCTGGAATCGGCCGGTATTACCCGCGACCAAATAGGAACTGCTGAGATCCATGATTGTTTTACCATAGCAGGAGTAATGTGCATGGAAGCTATTGGATTTGCCGAGAAAGGGAAAGGCACTGATTTCATTCTGGAAGGAAATACCGCACGAAATGGCAAAATTCCCATAAATACTACCGGAGGGTTGATTGGGTGGGGACATCCGACAGGTGGTACCGGAGTTCATCAGGCGGTTACCATTTGGGAACAACTTACAGGAAAAGCCGGTGATGCCCAGATCGAAATAAAACCCGACCGGCCATACGGCCTTACCGTAAATATGGGAGGGGACGATAAAAGTCTGGTATCTATTGTTTACAGAAGAGGCAAATAATTAGTCTGCCAACTGTTGACTTGAACTTTCATGGTCACCCGTATAACCGAACTCCTTGGCATCCGTTACCCGATCATCCAGGCCGGAATGATCTGGTGCAGTGGATGGCGGTT
>Ga0172375_10010300_pt1 | contig 12159 bp, 11 predicted proteins | sample LakKiv1m_FD_114537 | JGI IMG/M metagenome (GOLD analysis project Ga0172375, IMG submission 114537) | Freshwater microbial communities from Kabuno Bay, South-Kivu, Congo - kab_092012_11.1m | ecosystem: Environmental > Aquatic > Freshwater > Lake | place: Democratic Republic of the Congo... | reverse complement strand
ATGGTAGAGGGGCTTCTTCTCGACCGGATCGGCGTGCACGGCGCAGGGGTGTCCGTACACCATGGAGACGACGCGGCCGCCGGCGTTGCGCCGGGCCCGGCACCGCCCGATCTGTCCCGTCCGCAAGGCGCATCCGTGCGGGCATGTGTGGCATACGATCTGAACCATCTGCGCGAATCCCCCATCCTGCGCGTTTTCGTTTCAGGGCGAACCGCGCCGCCGGAGCCGTTCCTGCAGCCCGGTGCGGCGCTCGGTGACGAAATTGTTGCGAATGGCCAGTTTCAGCGCGTACTGCGAGCCGAGGATGCAGACGAGCTTGCGGCCGCGCGTGATCCCGGTGTAGAGCAGGTTCCGCTGGAGCAGCTTGAAATGCTGGGTGTGCAGCAGCAGCACCACGGCGGGGTATTCGCTGCCCTGCGACTTGTGGACGGAGCAGGCGTAGGCGTGAACCAGCTCGTCCAGGTCGGCGTATTCGTAGGTCACCGGGCGGCCGTCGAAGGTCACCGTCACCACGCGCGCGTGGGGATCCACCGCGCGAACGAAGCCGATGTCGCCGTTGTAGACGTCGGTGTCGTAATTGTTGCGGATCTGCATCACGCGGTCGCGGACGCGGAACACCGTCCCGCCGCGCGCCAGGCTGTCGCCGTCCGGATTGAGCGCCTGCTGCAGCACGGCGTTGAGGTTCTCGACGCCCAGGCTGTTGCGGCGCATCGGCGTGAGCACCTGGATCTCTTCGAGCGGCGAGAGCCCGAACCGCTGCGGGATGCGGCGCGCGACCAGATCCACGAGCCGCGTGACGATCGTCTCGGGTTCGGCCGTGTCGATGAAATAGAAGTCGCTCGTCCCCTCGGCCGTCTCGATCATCTCGCCCCGATTGACGTGGTGGGCGTTGCGGACGATCAGGCCGGTGGCGTCCTGGCGGAAGATCTGGTCGAGCGTGCGGCAGGGCACGGCCTGCGAGCGGATGATGTCGCGCAGGACGTTTCCGGGGCCGACGCTGGGCAACTGGTCGGTGTCGCCCACCAGGACGAGCGTGGCGAAGCCGGGAAGCGCCTCGAGAAACTGGCTCATCAGGCGGACATCCACCATCGAGGTCTCGTCCAGGATGCACACGTCGGCTTCGAGGGGGTTGTCCCGGTCGAACTCGAAGGCGTGGTCGCTGGGGTTGTACTTGAGCAGGCGGTGGATGGTGAGCGCGTCACGGCCGGTCGCCTCGCTCATCCGCTTGGCCGCGCGGCCGGTGGGCGCGGCGAGGGCGACGACGAGACGGCGCGCGTGGAAAATCTCGGTCAGGGCGCGGATGATCGTGGTCTTGCCGACGCCGGGGCCGCCGGTGATCACGGAGACTTTCGACCCCAGGGCCGTCAGCAGGGCTTCCCGTTGCGTGTCGGCCAGCCGCAGCCCCATCTTGCCCTCGGCCCAGGCCAGCGCGCGGGGCGCGTCGATCGGCGGCAGGCGCGCGGGTTGATCCAGGAGCCACAGCAGCCGGGCGGCGACCAGACGTTCCGCCTCATGGAGCGGGCGCAGAAAGATGTGTCCGTTCTCGCGGACCAGCGCGCCGCGCGCGACCTCCCCGGCCAGCGCCTCGGTGAGCGTCTCCACGGGGATATCGAGCAGATCCTGGGCGTGCAGGATCAGGTCGGCCTCGACGCAGAAGCAATGGCCGCCCTCGTCGGCCTGTGATTGGAGCAGGTAGAGCAGGCCGGCGCAGGCGCGGGCGGGCGACTCGCGGGGCACGCCGACGCTCAGCGCGATGGCGTCGGCGGTCTTGAACCCGACCCCCCAGACGTCCTCGCACAGGCGGTAGGGGTTGGCCTTGATCACCGCGATGGCGTCGGCGCCGTACTGCCGGAAAATGCGGACGGCCTGGCCGGCGCCGATCCCGTGGGACTGGAGAAAGATCATGATGTCGCGGACGCTCCGCTGCTCGATCCACGACGTCTTGATCTGCATGCGCCGGTGTCGGCCGATCCCCTCGACCTCCTCGAGGCGGCGCGACTCCTTCTCGATGACCTGCAGCGTGGCATCGCCGAAATGCGCGACGATCCGTTTGGCGAGCTCCTTGCCCACGCCGCGAATCATCCCGCTCGCCAGGTAGCGCCGGATGCCCTCGACCGAGGTGGGCGTCACGCAGAGGATCGAAGCGGCCTGAAACTGCCTGCCGTGCTGCGGGTGCCGGATCCACGAGCCCTCCGCGGTGATCTCCTCGCCCTCCCAGACCGCCGCGCACGAGCCGACCAGCGTGAAGCTCTCGGCCTTGGGGTCGGACGGCTGGATCGTGCAGACGGTGTAACCGGTCTCGTCGTTGCGGAACACGAGCGAGGCCACCGATCCGGACACGGTCTCAGCGGCGGCGGCGTTCCCGCAGCCGGCCGGCGTTTCCGGCGGTTTCCGCGTGTCGGTTGGCATGATCCGTTCCGCTGTTAGATGCTGTAGGTGTCGGCGCGCGGCGGCTGGCAATGCATCCGCACCGCCTCCGCGAGCGTGATGGCCTGCATGGCCTGCACCAGGGTCGCGGTGAGGCGGCGCCAGATGAGGTTGGCCGCGCAGTCGCCGGCGCGGTCGCAGTCGCCGGTTTCGACGCAATCCGCCAGCGCCACGGGTCCTTCGAGAATGGAGACGATCTCGAAGACCGTGATGGCCTCGGGCAACTTGCCCAGAACGAAACCGCCGTGCGCGCCGCGCGTCACGCGCACCAGCCCCGCGGCTTTCAGCGGGTTGACCACCTGCCACAGGTACTTGACCGAAACCCTCTGGCGCGCGGCGATCTCCTTGAGTTTGACGACGCCGTCCTTCTGGTGGATGGCGATGTCCATCAACACACGCAAGCCGTAGCGGCCCTTGGTCGAAATGGTCATTCCGGCGTTCCTCCCCTGCTGGCGGCCCCGCGCACCCGTCCGTCACTCGGCGGCGCAGCGGGTGACGGCTTCGAGGAGAATCGAGCGGGCCAGGGACTGTGCGGCGCGGTGGAGGGCCGAGCCCTTGGCGGTGGCAAGATCGTCCCGCGTCAGGACGGTGGTCTCGGACGTCCGGGTGAATGCCGGCACGACCACGGCGCCGGTGGCGGCCTCGACGATGGTCACCTCGGCCGCGAGCGTGGCGCGGTATTCGACCGGCATGCCGCTGGTGTTCTCCAGATAACGGAGCGGCTTGAGGGTGTAGGCGGTGACCGTCCCCTTCAGGGTGAGGGCGGCGCGGTTGGCGGGGGTCAGCGTGAACGAACCGTCGCGGATGATCTCGCGGCAGAGGGCCTGGGTCACCACCGCCTCGGCCTCGGCCTGGTTGACGGCGCTGGCAAAGACCGGCACGGCGAGCGCGCGGCGGCCCTCGGGAACGGGGTTGCCGAAACGGTAGGCGGCGCAGCCGGCGCAGAGGCAACCGGCGAGGAGCGCAAACAGGGCTGCTTTCTTCATGGGGTATCTCCTGGTTGATCGGGTTGGGAAGAAGGATCGGCGTCGCCCATCGCGCCCGGGGCGCCCTCGATCTCGCGGATGCGGGCGCGCACGGCCTCGGCGCGGGGCGAATCGGGGTGGAGCCGGATAAACTCGCGGTAGGCGGCGAGAGCGGCGCGGGGCTGCTTGCGCTTGCCGTCATAAAAGGCGGCCCGCTCGTAGGCCCGCTCCATGGCCGCGTCGGTCAGCTCCCGGCGCCAGGAGGCGAGCTCATCGCGGTTCAGCCGGCCGCCGTAGGCGCGCAGCGCGTTGTCAATCGCGGCGATGGCGCGGCGGGTCAGCGCCTCGTCCATGGGATAGCGGGCGGCGAGCTCGCGGCGGATGCGGATCTCCTCGGCGGCGGCGGAGACCGCGGCGGCGGCCAGGGGGTAGCGCGTCTGCAGGTGCGCATAGGCGTCGGCGGCCGCGAAAGGGTCGCCATCGAGCTCGTGGCAGGAAGCGGCCTTGAGCATCGCGTCGGGCGCCCGCTCCCAGTTGGGCGCGTTGCGGACGATCTGTTCGTAGCGCAGGCGGACATCCGTCATTGCATCCAGCGCCAGACCCAGAAAGGTTCGGGGTGGTTTGAGCAGGTGGTTGGCGATCTGGTACTGCCGCTCCAGAACCTGCTGGAAGGGAAAGAGGCCGGCGAAATGGTCAATCAGGTACTGGTACTCGTCGAACGCGGCCTCGGGCCTGTCGCGCGCCTCATTCAGCCGCGCCACGGCCAGTTGCGCCCGGGCCGCCTCGGGTGTGTGGTGCCAGGTGCGAACCAGGGCATTGGCCGCCTTCAGCGCCTGGCGCACCTTGCCATCCGCCTCCAGCTGCTGCACGCGCTGCCACTGGGCTGCGGGCGTTCGCTCGGCCGGCCGGTTGAAGAACGAGGGCTCCTTGCGGGCGATGGCCGGCTCGCCGGCCTTCGCGAGCTCGAGCGGCTCCTCCGGCTGCTGCCGCTGCGCGGCGGCGGGAAGCGCCGCCGCGAGCAGCAGGACGCCCAACCCGGCTACCGCCCGCCGCAGAGCGGGACACGAGCGACTGCTTGCTGTCGGCTGCATAGGATGGTACATTTGAACCCTCGTGGGCTGCAGGATTCACCGAACCGACGGCGACTGCGGCCCGAAGCGGTATGAGAATAACAGAACATCACGGGGAAATAGAAGCATGAAAAAGGTGCTCATTCCGGCGAAGCTCGATTCCGTGGCCGCCGACCTCCTCAAGGCGAACGGCGGATACGCGGTGGTGCAGGATGCCAAAACCCCCATCGGCGACCTGGCCAAGGCCCATCCCGACACCTATGCGCTGATCGTGCGCAGCGAGAAGGTGGACGCCGCGCTGATTGACGCGCTGCCCCAATTGCGGGTGATTGTGCGGGCGGGCGCCGGCTTTGACACGATCGACACCAAGCACGCCCGCAAGCGCGGCGTGGACGTGATGAACACCCCCGGCGCGAACTCCAACGCCGTGGCCGAGGAAGTCATCGCCCTGATCCTGGCCGACGCCCGCTTCCTCATCCCCGCCGATGCCTCGGTTCGCCGCGGCGAGTGGGAGAAAAAGGCCTTCATGGGGCGGGAACTCACGGGCAAGACGGTCGGCATCGTCGGCCTGGGCAACATCGGACGCCTGGTCGCCAAACGGTTGAGAGGGTTCGAGTGCCGCCTGCTGGGCTTCGACCCGCTGGTGCCCGCGGAGCGGGCGCGCGAGTCCGGCATCGAGCCGGTTCCGCTGGACGAGCTGTTCCGCGAGTCGGACATCGTGACGCTGCACATCCCCGGCGGCGAGGGGACGAAGAACCTGGTGGGGCGCCACCTGCTGGCGCTGATGAAGACCGGCGCCACCCTGGTGAACTGCGCGCGCGCCGGGATCGTGGACGAGGCGGCGCTGCGCGAGCTGAAGGCCGCGAAAAAGCTCCGCCTGCTGAACGACGTCTACCCCAAGGACGAACCGGGGCCGAAGCCGATCGCCGACATCGCCGACATCCTGCTGCCGCACCTGGGCGCCAGCACGTTCGAGGCGAACCGCGCCGCCGCCGAGCGCGCCGCGCAGGAGCTGATCGCCCTGGACGAGAAGGGCGTGACCACCTTCATCGTCAATCGCGACATCCCCGAGGGTTTGGACAAGGCCTTTTGCGAGCTCGCCTACACCCTGGCGCGGGTCACCCGCGAGCTGGCGGGCCGCTCGCTGCCGATCAAGATGATCGAAACCAGCATCTATGGCCGGCTCGAACCCTACGCCAACTGGCTCCTGGTGCCGATCCTCTCCGGAATCTGGGAGGATTTCGACCGGTACAACGATCACAAGGCGGCCGCCGCGTTCATCAAGGAGATGGGCATTGACTACGTCAACCGCCCGGTCGACACCGAGAAGAACTTCGCCAACTCGATCACCATTGACCTGATCGTCGAGCAGGCCGAGAACCAGCTCAAGCGCACGAGCGTGCGGGGCACGGTCGCCGAAAACGTGCCGATGGTCTCCCGGATCAACGAATTCGACCATCTCTACTTCGTCCCCAGCGGCTCGGCCCTCTTCTTCCTCTACGACGACCGGCCGGGCGTGATCGCGGCGATCAGCCGCAGGCTCGCCGACGCCGGCTTCAACATCGAGGATATCCGCAACCCCCACGACCCGCGCACCAACCGCTCACTGGCGATCTTCAAGCTCTACCAACCCGTTTCCGACGCGCTGGTGGCCGGGATCGGCGACGAGATCAAGGCCCACTCCGCGATCTGCGTCACGCTCTGACATGTTCGACCTGATCCTAGCGGGAGGGACGGTGCTCGACGGCACGCGCTCCGCTCGGCCGCTCCGCGCGGACGTGGGTGTGCGCGGCGGCCGGATCGCCGCCATCGGCGACCTCGGCGCCGCCGGGGCCGCCGAACGGATCGAGGCCGCGGGGTGCCTGGTCACGCCGGGCTTCATTGACGCCCATTCGCACTCCGACGCCTACCTGCTGCTGGAACCCGACGCCCCCAGCAAGGTGTCGCAGGGGATCACGACCGAGATCGTCGGCCAGTGCGGCGGCAGCGCGGTTCCCGCGCCCGACGACCGCGCGCTCCCCTCGGACTGGGCCGCGCACGTCTACCCGCGGCCGGCGCGTGGCGGCGGCCGCCAGCGCCCGGACGGCGAGCCCGGCCCGACCTGGCGCACCGTCGCCGACTACCGCGCGCTGTGGGAGCAGGTGCGCCCCGCCGTGAACGCCAGGCTGTACGTGGGCCACAACACGCTGCGCAAGGGGGTGATGGGCTACGCCCCGCGCCCGGCCGACGCGGCCGAGGTCGCGCGCATGGTCCGCGACCTGGAGCGGGCGCTCGACGAGGGGGCCTCGGGCCTCAGCACGGGTTTGGTCTACCAGCCGGGCGCTTTCGCCCATCCGGACGAGGTGCTGGCCCTCGCGCGGACAGCCGCCGCCCACGGCGCCGGCTACGCCACCCACATGCGCAGCGAGGGCGACCGCCTGCTGGAAGCGCTCGACGAGGCGCTCGACCTGGCCCGCGCGACCGGCATCCGCACGCAGATTTCCCACCTCAAGACCGCGCAGCCGAAGAACTGGCACAAGCTCGACGCGGCGCTGGAACGGATCGAGCGAGCGCGCGGCGAGGGGCTCCGCGTCCATGCGGACCGCTACCCCTACACCTTCGGCGCGACCGAGCTGGACATCGTGCTGCCCGATTGGGCAGCGGCCGGCGGCGGCGAGGCGATCCTGCGCAATCTGGACGATCCCGAAACGCGGGCGCGCGTGATCGCCGAGCTGGACGCCTCGGGCGCCGACTGGACGGGCGTGATCGTGGGCGGTTGCTGGAGCGCCGCGAGCAAGCGGTATTGCGGCGCGACTCTGAGCGACGCGGCGCGGCAGCGGGGCGAGACCCCCGGCGCCGCGGCCGTCTGGCTGATCCGCGAGGGCCGCGCCAAAACCGGTGCGTTCTTCGGCGGGATGTCCGAGGAGAACCTGCGGCGAATCTACCGCCAGCCGTGGGTGGCGGTCGGCAGCGACGCCTCGCTGCGCGCGCCGCGCGGCCCGCTCGGCGCCGACCACCCCCATCCCCGCGCCTACGGCGCCATGCCGCGCTTCTTCCGCCTGGCCGTGGACGAGGGGATCCTGAGCGCGGCCGAGGCGGTTCACCGCATGACCGGCCTCCCGGCCGAGGCGTTCGAAATCCGCGACCGCGGCCGCATCGCCGTCGGCCTCCGCGCCGACCTCGCGGTGTGGGATCCCGCCGCGTTCGACTCCGCAGCCACCTACGCCGAACCACACCGCTTCGCGACCGGCATGCGCCAGGTCGTGGTCAACGGCGTCCTCGCCTTCGTCAACGGCCGCTTCACCGGCCAACGCCGCGGCGAGATTGTCTGATGCCCGCGCGCGCTTGACCCGCCCCCGCCGTTCTGGCACCTTATCCGCTTATGGATGCCGATTGGCGGGGAGCGACAAGGCATCCGACGCTGGCTCTATAGAAAGACACGCCCATGTTACCGCCTCTATGCTCTCAGCCCCGAAGAGATCGCGATGGTAGCGGCGGGATAATGGCGCCCTGTGTAAACACAGGCGGCAATACGCCGTCGCGTTCTGCCCAGCCTGTTCACAGGCTGCAGGGCATCCGTTTCCCCGGCCGGGACTACCGCATCCCGGCCTTCTACATGATCACGATGACGGCGCTTGACCGCAGGCCCCACTTCGCCGCCTGCGAGAACGACGCGTCCACCCTGAACGACGACGGCTGGCTGGTGTACGACCTGTGGCACCGCATGGCGAAAGACTACCCGCAGATCGAAACCTCGACGCTGATCATCATGCCCGACCACCTTCACGGGCTGGTGCGTGTGAAAGAGGAGATGGAGAAGCCCGTCGGCGTGCCGCTCCGCGCCTTCAAGTCGCAGGTCACCTCCGCCTTGCGCAAGCGCTACGGCAATCCCAACCTGAATATCTGGACACCCGGCTACCACGATCTGGCCGTCTGGCGTCGCGGCGCGCTGGATGCCTATATCCGTTACATGAAGGACAACCCCAGACGCTACTGCCTGAAGAAGGCCCATGCCGATCTCTTCACCCGCGCCAACAACCTCCGCCATTCCCGCTTGCCGCCTAACGAAACCTGGAGCGGGTACGGCAACCTTTTCCTCCTCGACAAGCCGGAACTCCACGCGCTGCAGGTGTCCAGAAGCCTTGCGGCGGGCGCGCTCGATGCGTTGCGTCGTGACGCTGTCGAGTGGGTGAGATCGAGCGGCGTGCTCGTCTCCCCCTTCATCTCGCCGGGCGAGAAGGAGACCGCGCGGAGCGCGCTGGATGCCGGCGGGTCGGTCATCCTGATGAAGCCGGACGGCTTCGACCGCTTCTTCAGACCGCATGGCCGTTACTTCGACCTCTGTGCGCACGGCCGGCTTCTGATCCTCTCCTGCCGGCCGCCGTCACCTACAGCCGTAGCCCTCACGCGCGCGATGTGCCTGGACATGAATCGCTGGTGCGCGCATATCGCCGCGCCAACTGACCTATCGCGTGCCGTTGACCCTTGAGAAAACGAACCACCGAATGGCGGCAGGGACCTCTGTCGCTCACACCAGCTTCTTCACCACCTTGTACACGTGTGTCCCGGTGGACTGCGGCCAGCGGTCGGCGGGACTTGTGTCTGCCGCTTCGGCCCGTGCCACAGCTTCTCGAATCGCTGACATCGGGAAGTGCTCCGCGTCGATGGTGCGCTTGCTGTACTCACCCAGCTTCTCGCGCAAGCGGGCTTCGACCTCGGCACCCCGCCTGAATTGCGTTTCCGGCTCCAGCGTACTGACATGGAGCAGCAGCCACACTTCGAAACATGGGTTGCTGTGGGCCAGTTGATAGCCTTTCTGTATGGCCTCAGAACAAACGCGGTTGAAATTGGCTATATGGCCTGGCTCAATCCAGTGGTCGGTATCGAGCATAAGCCAGAACTGATCCTCTTCAAGCACCTCATGTCGATCCTTGAACTCATTCATCCGACGCAATACATGTTCTGGCGCAGACCGCGTATCCTCGGTCGGGAGAACGATTACTTTTATGCGTGGATTCCTGAAGAGGCGGAAGTATTCGCGAGGCGCATACTTGTCCTCGGTGGTGAGGACGAACAAGAACGCGTCCCGGAACGGTTTCTCCTCGCGCGTCAGCGGACGAGGCTTCTTGCAGCGAAGGGTCATGCGGGATCCTCCGTGCGGGCGGCGGCTTCGATGAGGTGGTCAATGCCGCCCAGAAAGGGGATCGCGCCGAACCGCCCTTGCAGGTAGCCCTTGTCGATGCGCAGGTCGCTGCGCACCTTGAACTCGGCGAGGGAGTAGAGCCGGGTCGCGCCCGTTTCGTCCTTCTCGGTGAACCAGATGCCGTCCCGCCTCAGAAGCTCAAGATCCAGCAACGTCGACTCGTGCGTGGTGAAAATGATCTGGCTGTTGCTCTCACGGGCCGCCTTCAGGAAGAATTCGACGAACTTTCGCGCCAGGATCGGGTGCATGCTTCGCTCGATCTCGTCAATCACGAACACGCCACCGGCTGCCTTCAACTTGTAAAGAGCCGGCAACAGGTTGAGAAGCCGCTTGGATCCGTCCGATTCCTGATGAAACGGCAAGGAGACATCCTCCCCCTTGGACGCAACGTGGCGTGCGGTGATCTGACGGAACTTCACCACACTTCGATCAACCTTGTCGGCATAGAGTTCCAACCCGTCGGGACCAGGGACCGGCAGAGGGGCGCCCGTTGACAGCCGTTTATCCATCTTCTCCCAGAAATCGTCTGTGAATCCCGGCAGACTGGATCGAGGAATGTCACGCGTCTCGACTTTCAAGCCGGCGATCCCGGTGTTCGCCTCGTTCAGAAACTGCCCGGCAAAACCAGCCAAGTCCGCGTCCGCTGCAAGCGCTTCCGCAAGCTTCTTGAACCGCGCCTCCGCGCCAATGATGGTCAAGGTTGAGGCAAACCAGGTGATCGCTTGTCGGCAGATCGGCCCTTGGGCGCCAGCGTCATCGAGGTTCACGACCTCCGTGAGGAAGAGCTGGTTGGGCCGTGCGCCGACTTCCGCCAGCGCCTTCAGACGGGAGGGAAAATTGGCATGTTCGGAAGCGGATCCGAGTTCCACCTGGACCGCTCCCTTGTCCGACGAGGTACGCGTGAATACCGGCCGCTCTTTCCGACCTTCGTAGAAAATGAGCCACTCCTCGTGTACGCGTTCGGCGTCGCAGCCGAAGCCGTAACGAAACACCCGGCCGTCTTGTACGAACTGAAGCTCAAAGCAACTGGGCTGCTTTCTCGTCTCCTGATCCAGTAGAAACGGATCGAAGGTGATACGTTCGCCGGGGGGGGTGCCGCGAAGCACCAATTGCTCGACAACCCCGAGAGCACGAATAAGGTTTGACTTGCCGGCACCGTTCGCGCCATAGACAGCCGCCAAACGCAACGCAAATTCATCGGTTCCTGGCACCGCTGTGCAATGCGGCGAGTTGGCTGTATCGCCCAACCGCTTCGAAGCGATCAGACTCAGCGTCTGCTCTTCTTTGAATGAGCGGTAATTGCCGACCGTGAAAGCAAGAAGCATAACAACCCATTTTCTGTGAAAAAGTCGCGCCAATGTACCATTTATCGCTAGCCAGGTCAACTATTGTTGCTACAGTTGTGATTTTATTGCAGTTGTGGCCCAGTGGCGGCACGCCCTGCGCGACCAGCGGGTCACCGCTTCGCCGTCGGCATGCGCCAGGTCGTGGTCAACGGCACCCTCGCCTTCGACAACGGCCGTTTCACCGGCCAACGCCGCGGCGAGATTGTCTGATGCCCGTTGACATGGAAGTAAGGATAATATATCTTACCTGTGTTGCAGAAAGCGAGGTAGGCTCATGTTGGCTGTCTTATCCTCCAAAGGTCAGATCACCATTCCCGTTGCCGTCCGCAATCGGTTGCGGTTGAAAACAGGTGATGCGCTGGATTTCGTCTTCACAAAAGCGGATTGCGTCGAACTGATCCCCGCCCGCACGCCGGTTCAGGCTTTGAAGGGATTGGTTCAGAAGCCCGAGCGGCCTGTCTCCGTGGGCGAGATGGACGAAGCCATCGGCACCGGAGGTGGAGCGTGATCGGGCTCGACACCAACGTCGTCATCCGGTACCTCGTGCAGGACGATCCGGTACAGGCCGGTGTTGCCAACAGGATTTTTGAGGAGGAGCTATCGGCCTCAAACAAAGGGCATATCTGTCCGGTCGTGCTGTGCGAGATCGTCTGGGTTCTGCTTCGTTGCTACAAACAACAGAAGGTCAAAATCCAGGAGGTCGTGCGGACGCTGTTGCTGGCGGAGAACATTGAGCTTCAGCATCGGGATGCGGTCTGGAAAGCCCTTCGTGAGTTTGAACTTGGCGATGCTGATTTCTCGGACTATCTTGTCGCCTACATCAATCAGGAGTGCGGGGCGTCCGCTACGCTTACTTTTGACCGTTTCGCCTCGCAGAACCGCCTGTTCCGCATCGCGAGGTAAAGGTAATGGATCCGTATGCAGCAGGAATTCCAGTTTGTCAATGAGGAGAGCGCGGTCTACACCTGCAAGGGCGTCTTCTCGCAGGGCTATCTGGCCAAGCTGGCCGCGACGCAGGCGGATGACGAAGCGTGCTACACCTTCATCGGGGAACTCCTGGAGAGCAACCGCGCCGGACTGCTCAAAGCCGGCGAGCCCTACACCCGCGTCCATTTCCTCGACAAGGTGCTCGCCCGGCTTGGTTGGGAGTTCATGACCGAGAACGCGCT